>JGI24158J21664_10009305_pt1 | contig 13108 bp, 7 predicted proteins | sample Ectturendosymbi3_FD_21664 | JGI IMG/M metagenome (IMG submission 21664) | reverse complement strand
GGCCAGAGATGTAGTTACGCCACGTGGTTCTTGGACGACCTCTGGGCCGCTTTCCCGTTGGTGTAGCCATTAGGACTTGCCTCGCCAATCTTTTGTGGGACATTCTGGACATATGGCCGAACCAACGTAGCTGAGATCTCTCGATTCGAAGAAGTGGATCGATATTCAGGGCTTTGCGAATTTCACAGCTGCGCACTTTGTCGTAAAGTGTCACACCGTGAACTCTTCGCAAAAATCCCATCTCTGCCACTTGCACTTGGGAAAGCACTCTTTCGGTCATTATCAAAGATTCATGATCACAGGTGAGGATCGGAACAAAAACCGATTTAAAAACTGACAGCTTTGCGGCGTTTGAAAGCTCCCGTTTTGTGGCCACAGAGCGATAAAGCTCACGCAGAACTGCGTTTGCTTCACCAATCCGTGTATCAATTTCCATGTTCCGTTTTCCCTCACTCGTGAGTTCTACCCAAAGATACTTGAACGTCTCCACCTGCTGCAATGTATTGCCGCTCACTTGCAGCATATACTGCCTTGGGTTTCTGGAGAGACATAATACCTCGGTCTTTTCAGTGCTGATTTTCATTCCCACTTGGTCGCACACAATAGAAAGCCGATCAAGTGTCTGTTGAAGACCCTGTTCAGAAGATGCAAGCAGCACCAAATCGTCCGCAAAAACCAAATGGTTGACCCTGCATCTTCCAACTTTGACACCCTCATCGACTCGGAAGTGACTGTCTGTCCAATTCATATAGACTATGAAGAGGATTAATGACAACACACACTCGAGGTGTGCAGACTCTGATATTTTGAGTCCAGATCCAATCCTGTTTTGCAAATTGTCAATCCGAATCCGCTCCGGATCCTGTCGCAACACGACACGAGAAATCCGACTCCTATTTGACTCCGCATAAATATAAGTCAAACAGCCTACCAGTAACGTTTGCTTAGCAATCACAAAATCTAAATCCAATCCGGTTCCGGCCATAACAAAGAAAACCCTCACTCCTGATCTTGTTGGAGGCAGCAGGAGTCCGGATCCAAAAATCCAAAATCCAGTCCATGCACACCTCTGACACACACCCATGTCGGAGTTCAACGCCCACTGTGAACGGTTGTGATTAAACTCTCCCGACACGGACACAAACCTCTGAGCAGGAATACAGTGACTTGACGGCCAGTAACAGGCGGCCGTCAACACAGTACTCCCGCAGCACTCCCCAAGTTTTTTCAGAGGAACCCGGTCGTACACCTCATAAGATATCTCGAAAATCTGCTGTCGAGTGAAAATTTGATCTGCAGTGCTACGGCAACAATGGAAACCGCTATGGTATCATCCAGCTTTGGTTCAATTATTTCGCGGCATCTTTTTTCAGGCATTAAATCAAACACAGCTATTATGTCAGTTCATCAAAACCAGCAAAGGAAAACCATGTCTGACGCTGTTAAATCATTCGCATTAACTACTTATACTTTCAGAATTACGTTTCGCTACTTATGAAAGCTTTCTTTGAGCTCGCCGCACAAAAAAAGCTGCAAATTCTACTAAAATGATTGATCAACATTAGAACAGGTTCGCAAACCAATCAAATGACGTTTTTTCCTCCATTCAACCGCACAAAGGGGGGAACTACAAAAACTGGCCTTCTTTCAAAGTTTAATTAAAATTTTCACCTGATGTAACGTGACGTAACCGGAACGGTTGACCCCACGTCACGTGACCTCCGCTCCACTTTATGTTGGTCAACTTCAGCCTCCACAGAGAACGAGCGTGGGAACCAGCATTTCCGCCCTCGTACATTGCTGATCTATGTAACAGCATCACTATCATCAGTGAATCGTCAGAGACGCTGGCAAACTACATTTACGCTCGTTAACGTGTTCATTTACGGATAACAATAGTCTCGTCGATACCAATACATGCTTTTTGCTGATAGTGATTTTACGACGTTGTGGTAGAAAACTACTTTGCTATTATATGCATTTTGTGTCTTTTCGGTCGAAACCCTGGCAGGCTTTTATTTGCAAAAACTTGTTTTTGCTCGTGTAATTAAAAAATCACTTTAACTCGGTTCGTTTAATTAAAAAATCACTTTAACTCGGTGACATAGATTAACCGTTAACGTGAAGTTAATGTGAAAATTTGTCCTCAGTCAACTTCATCACAACCTGAAATTAAAATTGTAGTCCGACTTCACACCTTTAGAAGAAAAATGATTGGCTGTCGAGGGACTCGACTGGACAACCTGAGCCACGTTTTCTTCACTATCCGGCGTTTCTTTATTCACGCCGATATAAAATAATTTTTGTTTGCGCCACAAAAATCAATTAAAGTTCTTGAAGAATTGGTTATTTCCAACTTTCCACCAACGCCTCACATTGATGCATTCATGTTTTTGTCAGAGCAGATAATTANTTTTTGAAATTCTGCTATTTTGATGCTATGCCACTTGAAGCTACAAGACATTTATTACAACAAATTGGTACAGCTCATTTCAACATCAAGATCAGTTGTATTTTGACATCATGGCATTGAAAACAAAACGTTCAATCCTTCTGCAACAGCATTGTAGCCAAAGGTTTNGCGTATTTTTGCAACGCAATGCACAATTTTCCTCGTTACCCATTTTCAACAACCTGCATCAAAAACCTGCAATCGTCTGCCTTCACTTTGACACTGCTATTTCTGCCGGTCTGGCTGGAGCAAAGGATTGTTACCAAAACGTAATAAGATGAAATGAATACCACGAGGAGACGTCGACACGACCCTAGCAATTGAAGAGACGACGGCGTTGCCGTTCTGTCTACATGACAACAAAGGTGCAGATGACAGTGGCGCGGAATCTGACAAGGATGAGCCTTTAACAAGGGAGGGGTGCTTGATTGGGGAAGAGCCTTCAGTTGCCCTGATATTCAATAGTTGTCATGATATCTTGTGTGGGAAAGGTAAGTTACCAATTCTTTCAAATAAGAAAGAAGATCTGTAAGGGCGTCTGAACTGCTGGTCACAGCAACTTGCCAAGAGTGCTAGTGCTGAGGCCAGTGGCCCAAATATATTGACAAGTACGTACGGATTGGAATGAATGCATTCGCGAACTGCCTGCAACACCAGATAGTAGAAGTTACAAGATAATTTATTTTGGTTTTTATGCAATAGCACGGGACAAAAAACACCAACTGAAACGATTGCTTTGACACGCCTATGCACGTTGACAAGAACAAAGAGTTCTTCTAGTTCAATATAACTACACTGAGGCAACTGCAACTTTTTTATTTTTTATTAATTCATATACTCACATCAAAACGCTTGGAACTGCGAAGCTTTCGTTGAAAGCAACCGTTCAATTGAAAATCCGCGGACTTGCTACCTAACCATGCTTTGAAAAACACGAATTAACAATATTGAAAACTTCGGTGAACTTTTAAAAAGCTAAAACCTGCAAAAAATCAACACTCCACTGATCAATCTTACTGTCAATCGGATCTCATAAACACATCTGACAACCAGAGACCAAACTTTCGACGTTTCTCTCACCTCATAAAGTGATGTTTGCCTTCGGTCGGAGGGACGGTCAGACAGTCGTCCATGTGTCCGTGAAACATCCTCAACACGTCACTTCCGGTCAAATACCCTTGCGCTTTAGCGCCACCGGACGACACCGGTCCGACGTTCCACATGGTTTGTTGGAAAGAAGCTTGTACGGTCAATCCGTCGTCTATTGACACGTGCTGGACAACAAAAAACAAAAATACATAAGCAATTTTCAAAAAATGCAGGGTGTGGTAAAAATGAAAGTGAAGCATTATTCCCCTGCTCAGGAATACTAGGCCGTCCACCACCCAGGGGTTCGTTTTTTGTTGATTTTGTATACTTAGAAAAATGTTAGAAACCTATACTTCCATGACTTTTCCTGATTTCCAGAGACAAATGGAATGGTTCCAGAGTTGTTTTACAAAAATGTCCCTGAAAGCCTATATATAGGATGTATGGGCACTATACCACCCATGGTTGCCTGATGTGCAACAAATTTTGGGCATTTTACTACCTTCATATTTCAGTGTGATTTTAATTGAAAAACGTGTTTGGCCAAATATGCCCACCGAAACCTTATATGTGAAGAGTCTTCCTACACCATGACTTGATGTGAAGAAAAAACGGATCTAAAACCCGCATGACGCACAAACGAAACTTCCCCTGTAAAAAATCCCGTTTTTGGAGGTACAGTGCATAAAATTTGTATGATATGTATGTTCTGCTGCGCAGATACGAATTTGTTGCGACAGTGATTAACAATGAACGTCGGAAAGTAAAAACAGTTTGGTCCGGAAATAAGGAAAACGTAATCCCTACTTTTACTGACTCATATATATTACACCCTACTTTTACTGACTCATATAGTATTTTATTGATTCCTGAGCAGGGCTGAAATATCTTTAAATAACCGTTTGCAAGACCCTGTTACACCACACGCTCCTTTGTGTTGATTGAACATGGCGTTATTGTTTCCATCAATAGGTTTTACTGGTAATCGGGCAAAGACTTTAGAACTATATTGGTTCTTCTCCATCTTTTTTGATGATTTATGTTGTTGCATGTCAAATATCAAGCCGTGGAAAAAATCTGCAATGATCCCATGCAAATAGCGAAGGCAATGAAAGTGAAAAAAACCCACAAGAATGGAGACGTAAAAGTGTTACTAGGCAAGCAAAAAAGTTAAATTTGACCGAAAATGTTTGAAATCGCAAACAAATTTTCATTTGAAAAGTACCCGTAAGCCAAACGTATTTTGTCAACAGCACAAGCAAAATAAAAAATACCAAGAGTCTGTGCTTACGAGATATCTTTCAGAGGAGATGCTTATAAATATAACGTCGTCTCCAACGCGAACCTTTTCACCATCCGACCTCTGCTTTGATGTAGGGTGGACCGTCCACCAGCAAGCTTCACCTGCAAATCCGGCGTGTGTTGCAGTTATGAAACGGAAATAGAGAACACGAAAAAAAATCTACAATTTTCGAAAACTTTTTTACCGGTATGTATTAAATTGAATGCAGTGTATTAGGGATATAAGCATAAATACTGCAGAAGATAATGCAGTTAAGCTTTCATATTGTAAATGTGTCTCAACTGTAGCGTTGCAACAACAGCTATAGTTTACTGAGATACTGCCTTGAAAAAAGAGAATTTTCATTACGAACAATTACTCCAAAAGTTCCGATTTTTCATGCGGTGTTCACGATTGCTGCTTTTACTCACAGCACAGTTTGTCTGCATCAAAGCTCTGAGTTCACTCAGTTAGCGTCAACTAAAATCCAAAATACTGCAACCTTTTCAGAAACCGGCATGAAACACAACATAAAACCAAATCAAGCTCGTTATTACTATAAAGTTGGGAAGTGAATTGTATCACTCTAGGAAAAGAGTAGGCAAAGCTGGAAATGGGGTGATGGTTCTGCATGCAATCCATTCCTTAGCAGCCCATTTAGTGCAATATCATGTGTTCTTTAACCCACGGCAAATAACAAGCTCCTTCTTGTCAATTAGGGACACTAAGCCAAATCCTGAACTGAAGTTGAAATCACCAAGACTAAAATAATAACAACTGAGCACCAGGGGAGAATGTATGTTTAGTAGATGGTTCTGTTTCCAAGCAAGAATAATGCAAATCAGTTCTGTTCGCACCCCCCATTCATGCACACATACTTCTGAAATTTCCGTGGTACGATTCACTGTTAGCAGGCACCGCAAGTAAAGTTCCTTCTGGAACCTCAAGCACAAAAAATGGCATTTATGACAATGCGCAGTAAAAATAAACGGCAAAAAGCAAATCTGAACCTGTGTTGTCGGAACTCAAACCAACATCGAAGGCAAGTTTGTCCGACGACGAACTGGACGTTTCCATGCAACTGAGATACTGTAACGGGATCAAGGACGTCTGATGTTATTCTGGCTAAAGTACAAGGCCGATGCGAAAATTGCACAGAATTTTACGAAAAAGACACAAGCAAAAGAAACAGAACTTTTACAATTTCAAAAATTTTTTGAAAAAGGTATTTTGTTTGAAATGTTTTTTTAACGGCTCACTAGCCAGAGCTGTAACTAACCAAAGAATAAAAGAAGCATAAGTTATATAAACTAAACTTTCCTCACCATGCCGCTCAATTCGTGTCGAAGCTGGACTGCATTGCCGTAGAGTAAAGTTCGACAGTGGGTGGAGCTCTCCTCGGCCTGCTGCAAATGTTTAGTTATCAAGAAGCACGAAAGTGAATTCTTCAAAGAAAAATCTCAACTCATTTAAAATCCATTTTACTAAAAAAGAGTCCACGAATGTTTTTGCAGTGCATACATGGTGAGCGTTCATAACAGCAGAAGCGTCAATAAGTAATTGAAAAAGGAGAAACTGTTCAGATACCAGTAAATGAAAACTATATTTCACAATGATGCATGTTTCTGAACTCCCGAGATGATAACTGGCCAAGCCGTTAGTTTGCCAAAGTGGTCGTTAACTCAAAATATAGCTTTCTCAGGAAAAATTGCCACAACATTTTCATCGTAATTCCCACTGTCACCGTCCTTTTGACATCTCAGCACATGCGTTTGTCTGAAAACTTCATATAAATTCGGTTAAATTGGTTCAGCTCAACACCACGGCAACCCCACCTTCCGTTGTCGTGCATACACAGATGCGCCAAAAACAAGCTGCTCACGAAACTCAGCAAACCGGGTATCATTGCTTCTGCGGCATCACCAGTTTTGGTGACACTCTATATCAGTTGCACCACTTCAACTGCATGCATAAGAAAGTCCTATGTTGCATTAACGCAAAACAATTTGTAAGCCACCAAGATTTTCTGGGAGAAAAGGAAAGATCGGAGAAGTCGCTTTAAAAGTAAAAAGTATTGACATTTTGTGAAACTCGGCCTCGATTTGGCTGCACTATCTGCACAATGGAGTCACTCAATATCAGCAAAGAAAGGTTCGCTTTTACCCTCAGGATAGAGAAAAAGTCAAGTCTACCTAGAAACTTAGGCGATTGGGAGGCAACAACAAAAATCGAGGGTATACCACCATCAGCGAAAAGCAAACAGTATTCATCAGCTTGTAACAGTACGGGACACCAACTGCTAACAAAAGGTCCCAGCTCCACGGCCACCTCACTGGTGATGAATAGCCCTGCAAATTGTCTTGGATGTGATCTGGTTCACTGGGCAGCATTGATGGAGTTTACGAATTTGCCGCAAAAGTTCAGAAGACCAGACGCCTTCCAACAAGACAACTTGCCTATTAATCGATCGCAGTGACAGTAAAGCGGCTCAAATTAAAAAAGATGTCTCGTCTCGGTCTACGAGCCGCGTGGGCCGCCTTTCCCCTGAAATCGATTTTGTTCCTCCAGCATTTACGACGTAACTATCAAATTGAACACTGTACATGTGCACTGGACACGAAGAGTTATCCCGTTCGCGACGCAACAGCTGCATGATAATGAATCCTTGTAGATTGGCTTTGGGGCGTGTTATGTCATAATGCCTCATTTCAACCCTGAAGAGCGTCAACACATCACGTGTAGTGGCTCAATGACTCATATTTCTTTCGTTCAGTTGGCAAGGGTAACAAGCTTTCTGCACTGCCAGGCCATTGCAGAGGTTCAAGAAGTTACACTAGACTGGAAGAAGAAAAAGAGTCCAAGAAATAGCTCTTGACCCAGCACTTTCTGCCATAACATGACTTCGAATAAAATTCTCGAACGCGTTTTATCCCTTCTGCTCCAAGTTCTTTATTGTTATAGCTTCTTTTTGTCTAATATATTCGTATTCTGCGCGAGATTACAGTGATTGTCTTGACTTGCTGTCGTTGCGAATCCTCAACATTTGCATATGACTTGCGCCTCGTAAAGATGATACAAAATCTACTTTTAAAAAAGTACAGGAAACGGTACATCGGCAATCCACGCAGCAGGATGAACAACCTTAAGTTAAATTCAAACAAGGGTTCAATTAGCGCAAGGAAAAGTTGCATTGATAGTGAACATCAACACTAGCCTGTCTGTCTTTCTTACAACACCGCAACCGACCACGCGCTTGCAACTGTTACATGAAACAACGAAACTAAACCGTCAACCGGAATGCTTTTGGCAGTATCCGGCCAATAACACAAAGGTCGGCAATCCCTGAAGACTAGGGATTGCCGACCCTGTGTTATTGGTGCATGTTAGATAAGAACTTTGTGCGCAACGAATTGTCATTGGCGTATTGAAACTTCACAAGATCAATAGGAAAAAATGCGTATTAACTTAACTTTACCAAACACTTCTTGAAAAATCTATTGACGTACAAACTGATTAAACTGCAGCATAACATTACCTGTGCGGAGGGAGCATTGCGCCATTCTGCACATGTCTAAACCTTGCTTTTGTGGCATAGCCGAGGGAACAAAGATAAGGGGACCCACTGAAACGTTACACTAAATATTGCTACAAAGACACAGTCCCTCTCATACGGAAGCTGTCGCAACGAGGAAAAATAGTCAATCCACTTCACCTTCTAATCAAAACTTTTGCATATGCAAAACCCCAAAATATTTGGTGTTTTCTAATTTTACAAGTAAGATGTAGCAGATATCGTGCTTTACATAAACTAAAAATGGTGGAGAAAAAAAACGAAGAGAACCGAAGAAACTGTTTCACACCATCCAAAGTTTGTTAACTCGGTAACAAGCAGCGAAAAAATGTTTGCACTTTTTGACTTGGAGTAAGGTTAAGTAAAGTTTTTGTTGGTTCTTTGTGCACAGTATCCCCAAAGTAATTTTTTGCTTAGGAACATCAAAAGTCTACAACGAAAATTTTTCACATACAAAAGCTGCCTGTCAGAAAACTAAAATTCGCTTGAAGTTTTTTGCTTTCGACTTGGTTCAAATATTTTGGTAGTTTTCTTAGTGCTTTTTTTCTCTGTTTTCTTCAGAACTACAAATTTCTGTTGCATTTCAGTCTTGGCGATCATCACTTAAAAAAGACAAATTAAACTTTCGGTGAAATCACCAAGGATCAGAACATGACAGAGATCAATTTTATCAATCATCACCAAAGGCACAGAAGGCAGTTCCAGCAAACATGCGTACGTTTCAAACACCAACCCATTGGACTGTTACGCAGGGATAATTCACAGAAAAACAATCCAAAAGAAACAATTCGGTTCGCTTCACACCCGGCACAGCCATCGAGCAAGCTATCATTGTTCGATGCAGCATGCACAAAAAGTCACTCCTCCAATCCTCGCCTGATCACCACTCCCCAGTGTCGGTTTGATGACGGTTTCTTCCTCCTCTTCTTCTACAGCAGCTGGCTACGTGCGGTTAGCGTCAAGTACAAGAAACGTTGATGACCAACCACTTACAGCAAACGTGTAGATTGCAGCTAGCGCTGTTGAACTTACATTATAGTAGTCATGACCAAGTCTGGAGGTTAATCCTTGTTTACGATAAACGATAAACAAAATAACCTTTTAATAAACAGGACGTTTCTTTTTTAACTTTTCAATGGGGTTGTACGGTTCTACGCATAAACGATTTCTTTTTCTTAGAGCAGTTGAGACAAAGCATCCTGTCGATGCATTTATTGATGGACGACTGTTGTTGAAAACACTGTTTATACACGAATAGAAATTGCTTTTCCTGTGCAAAAATTTAAATGGGTTCTCAAATACTTGCTTATTTTTTCTTTTACTCGTAAATAAAAGTTTGACTTTCAACCTATAACAGTGCTTTTAAATTTTTTTATCACGGACAAAACGGACACCCAACTTTTTTATTCTTTAGAAAATCACATGTTTTGGAAACCAGACATGATTGGACATTATGGTAACACATCAAGAATCAGCGAACGAGAAATATCGTAACAGTGAAACTTCTAACAAATTTCAAACTAATTTTGACCAGTGTTGTTATGTAGAATGAGGGTATAAAGCCCCTCCTGTATCTTCGCAAGCCCTAGGATGGAAACCACTGAATTATACCTAAAAAATGTTTTTTATCAAACTTGCAAAAACTTGCACATTTTGCAAGTTTGGTGAAAATATTTTTGAGATTTTTATAACAATCATAGTTGTCGCCCAAGCAATGACAACAAAAATACTTAGCCATCAGTCCAGCGCTGATTCAACCCGTCTTATTAACTATTCTCAAGTATTTTGAAACAAGATTGCTTTGCTGTAACAAAAAGGAAATTAAGCGCCATAGGATTTGTGCAAACTGATGATCTCTTTTTGTTCTTCAAGAGTTTAAAAAATTGTATTTTTCACACGTTATCCAGCTACTTTGACCCCTTTGAGGACTTAGACTTGATCGCTTTGAAGAGCTTTGACAACAACAGATTCTTGAATGTTAGTTGACAATAGGTGCATGACAATTTCTACTGTATGTAGTCCANATGAAGTAACTGCTTTTATTGCCACAGTAATTGAACTTCAAGTCAATAAAAATTATATGGGAATCTGAATATTTTNAACGTTTATTATTTGTTTTTGCATAAACTTTGCAGCTCAGCTTAGTCTGTTCATGAGCAGCAAAGACAACTGCANATGTCAGAATATTATATTTTCCTTGGGAGACAATTGCTGGCAATCTTACATGAGCAAGATTGATTGTGTCCAGCCATCATTCAAGCACTTCATGTCTAAATATGGACTTACAACCGATCTTTCAGATGAGCATCGAATCTTGGGTGCGCAAAAATCAAATCATGCTCGTGACAACTCTCATTGACGTTCAAGACAAATTTTTATTATCAACCAACCAACCACATATCTATACTTTTCTGCTACTTGATCTTTTCTTGAGCGATTGTGTTTCTGTGTTTCGTACAAAACTATGGCGAGAGAAAACTTTAACTTGGCAATTTGAGATGCACAGAAAAAAACAAGTTTTTTAGAACAAAAATTGCCGTTGCGATTTGATTTTTAGCAACCATGAACAAGTGAATGCAAACGGTTGTAATTACGAAAATTGTATCTTTGGCATAACAGCAATCCGTGAAACGTCATGTTACGAAACAGTAGCGCTCGGAACGGTGAAGGACACCTGTGTATTTTCGAATATTTGGAAAATACACTTTCAAAACCAAAAGGGCACTTGTATATTTTTGAATGTTTGCAAAAGGGTTTGTTCTCTGGACACGTTGATTCCAACCACATCACCAAGTCTCAAACGTAAAACATCAGAAAACGACCAATCGAAACAGCTTACTGCTGCTCAGATGCTGTGGCACTTTGAGGTCTGCCAGTCGAATGGTTTTGAAGAAAACTCTGAAAAACCTTCGGCTACGCCGCTACGGAGTTAATGCTATTGATAAAAACGGCCTGAATAGTATTGCAACCTCCTAAACCTGACAAACACTGGTGTAGGAGGCGGGGGGGGCAACAGCATCCCCAAAAGTTTTGATTTGGTGAAAATCCGGGCAAAATCCCACAAAAAAATTCAGGAAAAATCTGAGAACCTTCACAAACTTCCTGCAAATTTGAGCAAAAATAGGGCCCAACATGCTTTGATTTGAAAAAAATGGCGCCCGAATTGCCATGAAGGGCTTTTTTTTGGAGGTCACTTTTGTTTAATTTTTTTTCGGGCAAGTTGGGAGAATTCGGGCAAAATTCCTTCGCACCCCCAAAGTTTGCCTGCTGCTACACCTGTGCTAACGAAGCTACAGTACTCACGTCGTCTTGCGTCAACAGCTCGTGCAGCGCTCTCACGGACAATGCTTGCGACAACACAAATGTGCATCTTGGCGCATCCACTGGTATATTCTGCGAAAAGTTTTTTTCATTTTACTTTAAATAATACAATTCATCATTAAGTAATACGATGACGTTCTTGGCAACCTGGATTGCAAACTTTGATATTTCAAATGGAGTGTTTGGCGCGCAATAATTGAATAAATCAGTCACAGGTTTGGGACCAGAACTAAACAATTCATCTGTGAGATCGCCAGTCAATTTGGAGTTTTCTTTCTTAAGGGTTTATGTGCATATAGCAACGTTTGACTTTACATAAAATGCGCCCAGCAATTGTGAGTTTATTCAGTTGTTGTCTGACGTCCAAAGCTCAGTAGTGGTGATGACCACTAAACATACCTTGTCATCAGTGGCGTACTCCACGTAACACAGACGATCACCAAAACCTTGTGCAGCCAAACAAACTTTGTTTTGCTCCTTTGAAGTGACGCACTGCAGGTAAATTTCGTCATCCTGAGGAAAAAAGAGCAGATTTTCTAGTAAAAAAAGGGACTAACGCGTTAGAAAGACCTAAAATCCGTACATACTTGCAATCAGCGAATATACCATCGAAGACTTGGAGTTATGAGTTGTACGTTTAGCATTTTTGTTCCGTTTAATCCAGGGATCGCGGCCCGCCGGCCTCATGTAGCCCACCAGGACATTTTGTGCGACCACCGATGCCTTTTAGTAATTTTAGTATACAGCAATTAACATTTAAGTTATTTAGTTTATACAGCGGGGTTTAAAAGCGTCCGGCCAGCAAATGAACAAGGTCCTTTCAAGCGAACGTAGAGACGGATAAAAATGATTTGACTACAATTCACGAGACCTTTCGCAGGAAATGAGATGCAGAAGCTGTTTCTAACTGGTAAGGTTCAGATACCGCCATTGTTACGTCTGCGTTATAAAACGTCCCTCGGGTTACTTTATAAGTCCTCATTTGGCCCTCGAAGTAATTTGAGTTTGAGGGCCCTGGTTTAACCCGTTATAAATATTTTAAGCTTCCGATTCGTATAAGTAAAGTATAGCATTGTCTTAAAGCAGGGGTCTCAAACACGCAGCCCGCGAGGGCGTTTCGTGCGGCCCGCGATGCTTTTTGGGAATTTTCAAATGTTAACATTTACGTTGCCAAGTGCCTTGATAAAAGATGCCGCGAAATTAATGAACCAAAGCTGAATAATACCCAGTGCGGTTTTCATCCCGGCCATAGTACTATACAGACCAAAATTTCACTCTCCAGCAAATTTTCGAGAAATCTCGGGAGTATGCCAAAAACTTTTACACATGTTTTGTCGACCTCGAGAAAGCATACCACCGGGTTCCTCATGAAAAGCTTTGGGGAGTGTTGCGG
>JGI24158J21664_10009304_pt1 | contig 13109 bp, 6 predicted proteins | sample Ectturendosymbi3_FD_21664 | JGI IMG/M metagenome (IMG submission 21664) | reverse complement strand
ATGACTATATTTTCTAAAAATTTGGGGGGGCATCGGCCTTTTGGCCCCCTGGTTAGGCCTATGCGCAAACTCCTTTGTTATAGTAACCACATATTATCTGGCCCTTTAACTGGCCCTGGGCGCTAATCCAATGAGCCATTTTGATTGCTCAAAATTTTTGTGGAAACTAGATGATCATTCGCGTCTACAGAGCCCTTGATTGACCTTCTAGCATGTCTAGAACAAACGTTATGGCCCCAAAACCCCGTTGTACTCAAAATTCCAGAAACTGCAGTAAAAGCATGAGTCTCTCACTGACGGCATTTTGTCAGAGAAAAACCGCCGCGAGCTGTCAATCGAGAGCTAATCGCGTCGCTCGAGAAAGACTCGTGAAGTCTTGTAGTTTACACTAAAGAAAACCTTTTGAGGTTTGGGTTCGGGGTTTTCGGTGGGTGTCGTTAGAAAAAGGGTAGGTTTTGCTATTTTTTGGTTATTCTTTTTTGACGTCATCACCCGGACAATGAGCCGAAATAGTGGCTCAAATTTAGTTGGATTCTAGGCTGGAATATAAAGCTTTAGAGGCCTAGATCGACTTCCTGACGTTTGTAGTCCCCATGTTATGCCCGAAAGACCCCTAATCTTGTAAGGATTCCTTAGGGAATTAGTGGGGATCCCCCTAATTATTTTTTGCTTGTTTTGCCATAACTTTTGTAGTGTAGCCTAGATTCCAAAAAACCTTTGAGCCACAAAATCTCATGGATTGTTCGACTCCCAGGATATGACGTCATCATCCAAATGTAAATAAAATATGCCTAAACATCCTCTCATGCAAACATCAACAAAAAGCCCGAGATCTCAAGCTAAACATTTTTTTTGCAGTCTAAACTACAAGTCTTCACGAGTCTTTTGAGGGCTTGAACAGCTCTCTAGCCTATTCTAACGACGAGTTACGGCCATATACAATGGGGATGTTATTCAAACCCTGGTTTCCTTTTGTAGGGGTAGAAAGTTTGTGTGGCATAATGTTTGATCCAGATATGCTGAAAAGTCAATCAAGGGCTCTAAAGACTCGTAGGATAGCCTAGTTTCTAAAAAAACTTGAGCGAAACAATTGGCCCATTGGCTTGGCGTCCTGGGCCGCGTAAACTAGGCCTAAACTTGGCCAATAAAATTAAAATGACACCCCCACTTGTGACGTCCTCCCCCAGAGAACCACAAACCCAAAACGAAAAAATTTTCTTTTCAATTTCAACTAGCAGACTTGCTGAATCCGCAGATGGTTTTGAACAGCTTCCTAGCTCAATCGGCTGGCGATTTATAGCGTTGCAAACCTTGCGCCAGAATTATGGCGATGGTGGGACTGAATGGGTTCCTCTATATTTTGTATTGCTTGGAAATGCTATAGGCTGGTGATAAACAGCGTGAAGACAAATTTTGCAAAGTATTGTTGCAACACCCTCAGCTAACCATATGAAGTAAGCCCAATGTAGACACGTTTTTCCAAGCATAGCTCACGAGAAACTGTTATAGCTGATTTAACTAACATACAGACCTTCCATAAACAATCTCTGTTAGCGGACAATCTAGTTGGTAAGAACCAAGCGTAGCATCCAGTCCTGACAATATTGCATTTCATCGGAGTTCTGCAGTGTCTGGCGGTCTTGAGTTGTTGCGAGCTTTTTGTCAGTGGAAGATTGAACATTAAGGAAGTACTGTTCTTTCTTTTTTATTTTTTAGACCGCCAGACACTGAAAATCGTTGGACTAGATTTGTCTCCTTTCAGCGAAAAGGTTGAGGACCACTGATCTAGATGTTTGCATTTTCACTCGTTGCAATGAAAATTGTGAAGTTATGCTTCTGCGCAGTTTCGCAAATTTTAAGTTAATATTGAGTCGTCATAGGAAAGAGTTGCGCGGGACCCTCAAAAGCGCGGGGCATTAGGCCATGGCCTTTTTGGCCTATGCGTAAATCCGTCACTAGCGGTTAGAGTTTTTGCATGGTTAAGTTGTTGCAAACCCCATAATTTGATTTCCGCATCCGCGAACTACATGCTTGCAGAAAACGTTTGGTTTTCAAAAAGGGTTTGGGATGTGTTAAAAGGACTTATGTGCTTTAGGATATGTAAAGTAATTTATATGGGTTGATGAACATTTGTCATTAAGTTGTTTGTGAAGGTTTTCATCTGGTAACATTAGTCTTTCTTAGAAGTGTTTTAGATACAGTTACTTGTGCCAGCAACATTCAGAGTTATATTTATGTGTTTTTAATGGAAATCTTCAATGGGTGTTCCAAGACACGTTGGGGCACATTGTTACATAGTTTATCAACTTATCTCGTGTCTTTTGTTCTGGCTGCATAAAAAATATGCCACCATGTGTGTGACAAAAAAAATTAAGACTCCACCAGGTGTCGTGAAGTCACCAGTGATGATGCACCTTGATCCCAAAGCATGTCCAAGAATTAAAAAACACCTTCATCAAGAAACCTTCACTCAGTTATCTTGACATCTTCTCCTGAGAAGAAGAGGTTAGCAGAATCACCGACTTCCAGAAGATTATAATCAACCTCATGGAGGACCAAGATTGCCAAGTAGAAAAGAAAGTCATATCTGACTGTGCATGTTTCAGTCTGTCGTAACTTCTACTCTAAATCTGCCCTAGTTTTGAAGTGGGTGAAGTGCATAAAATGCACAGGTTGGTCACATTCAGCTTGCAGTGATGGCACTGTAATCCAGATGTTTGTGATATTTGCCAGAATCAAAACACTGTTGTTGTGATTTGCAGTGCCATTGCACATTATTGCTGTCACTGCATGAACATTTTCTGCATTATTGCGGTGACTGAGCTCGTTTTATTGCTGTGATTGAGTTCTTACCTTTCCTCATCGTTTCCTTTCAGCTTTTAAGCACGCTTTGTTTTGAAATTGAATGTGTTTGTAACTAGCAAACTATGCCTGGTGATAGAAACGGCAATATATACTTGACAGTTTAGCTGTCTATCGTGGCATATGGCTTCTCATTGCTTTGAGGTCTTCTTGCATTTGTAGTAACAAGTTTATTCGTGCACAAACTGCATGTCTGCGTTGCTATAACAGCTTACCCCATGGTGTGTAACAATATACTTCGTTCCATAGGGTCAATTGACTTGACATCACTTCACTTTTCAATCAATAAAAATTATTGGCATATGAATTTTTTTGGTTTGTTTGCTAAGGAAGGTACCAAAACGTAATTTTCTTTGCTGTAGCTATTGCACAATGGTGGTTACATTGATTTAAGTGAAAATCGTGACACTTTCCTTGGTCCCCCCCTATGTGATTTTCCGTAAAAAGACATAATGGTTGAGATTTGAAGTAACAACTTGTTCCCGAAGATACCAAAAAGTTAACAGCGTTTGACAACAAATGCAACTGCATTAATAAAAATTTTATCCATAGCAATCAGATATCAATCAAGGACACTTGGCGTTTTTCGACAATTCTGTGTGCAAACCACTATAACGTTTGTTGCACCCTTTCACAGGATTGTTTTGTCAATTTATTAGTTAGTTAGCGTAGTTAAAAACGCACCAAGCTTGCATAGGCTTGTAAAAACGTTCACAATTATTATTTTATGTGGCCGTCCTTGATTTTGTTGACTTCTTGCAGGCAACGTATCATGCTATCAAGCAGTTTACAGCAATATTCTGGAGATTTTTCTCTCATCCAAACTTCTTTAACATGCTACTTGCTTTTCTGGACACGCCGAGTCTCTTGTTCAGCAGTGGAGTGCACTTCTTGCATAGGAAGGTGTTCCGGTCTGACGAATTTCTAACTTGTCGCGCATGTGTGCCCGCGCGTCTACAGCGAGAGCAGAGCTTTATGTCGGGCTTAAGTTTGTCAAAACGTTTCTGGGCGATTTCGGGCCTGATTATAAATTTTTTTCGTAACGACGGACACTTTTGTCGCCAGTTACTGTTGAAGCAATCGAATTGATTAAACCTTTATTGAAATTGACTAAGTGTGAATAATTTAGTCATGTTTACTTTGTTACAAATATCCTGCACTTGCTCGTATCTTGACTCACTCGGTACATTTGGCTTTCGGGCCTAAATCGGGCTTCAAAAATAGATGTCGGGCTCGGGCCGGGTTCGAGCTTCAAACTGAGGCTCGTTTACAACTCGGGCCTGCAGCATTTAGAACGCTTTGACCAGGTCTGATCGTACACGAAAGAGAAAACCAAAATGAAATCGACTAGCTTTGAAAGTGTTTGAACCAGACGATAGTCTCACAACTTAAACGATTTACAAGATGTACTATCATTTTACTGATTTTACCTTATTGTTGTTCCATAGATGCAAGAAAAATACACTGGTCGATTGAAAATTGAGATCCCTTCTGTTAAGGCGATGGAATGTATCACAGAATATGCTTATACTGGCAAGCTTCATATTTATAACGAAAATGCAATCGAGCTGCTGATCGCTTCAGACTACTTATTAATAGAGGGTAAGAGAATTGTTGCTAACTTTGTTTTTATAGACTCATAATTTTACCAAACATATTGGCATGAGTTGATAGTTCGACGAATTTGACTCCAAGCCTGTTGAAACAAAATTATTCTAAATTCAATCATTATTCATATTTTCTTGTTAGGTATGCTTTTATTTTTGTAAAAACAACAAGATTCAAAATTTGATTGATTGCTTGATTTCACATACTCCTTTGTGGTGTGATTGAAAAGGTTTATCCTGTCTTGTATCACAACGAGGTTTGAACAACATTGTTGCTGCACTGTTTTCTGCTCATGTGACACTTTTGTTTGATATTTTTAACTGATGTTGATTGTGACATTTAACTAACATTAGACTTCACTTCTGAAATGTCTGATGGATTGATGGTATGATACAGCAATGGAATTTGTCGCGTAATGCCGGGATTCAACACTGTGCTATTTCAATATAGAACTTGTTTTCGAAATTTTCCTGGTGTAAATGTTCAGTGCTTGATTAATTTCACTGGCAAGAGTTGTTTTTTGCAAAGGTCACAATTGCTGGCTAACTTTTTGGAACATCCTCTGTTTGCACGATTGTTACTGTGAAAATCATTTAAATGATAGATTGGACAGAAATGTCACTATCGTGCATGCGAAATTGACCACAAGTTGTTGCAGTATTCACTATTCTGCATCTTACGAAACGTTTGCAAATGGCGTGGCGAATATTAATAGCACACATGAGAAATAGAGGTAAACAAACCATATAAGACACTTTGGACCGTTTACTCTGGCCTTCTGAACGTGCTGATTGTAGTCCACCACACCGCACCCATTCTAAGTGAATGCCACTTCATATGTATTCTGAAAATTGTCACATCCGAACTTAGACCGGTCTTCGTTGCTTTGGAAAAAAAGGGTGACAAGCAGCATTGTTTTTATGTAGTGCATGTAATGCTTTCTGATGTGCAGACTCATAGGTGTGGGAGCATGCAAATTTTTGGGGGTGCAAAGAATTTTTGCTCAAATGTCAGCAAACTTGCCCGAAAAGCAATCCAAAGAAAATTTCCTCCAAAAACGTCTTCACGTTCACTTTCGGTGACATTTTTTACAATAAACGCACATACAGCCCGCCCAAATGTCCTTACATTTTTTCCCGGATTTTCACCAAATTCAAAGCGTTTGGGGATGCGGTTGCACCACCTGCACCCCCGCCTACTACACCAGTGTAGAGACTACGTATAAAGTACCTTATCTTCATTGTTGACCCCTGTGTGAGTTAGCATATATTGAGGTGTTTAAGTAAGCAAAACGCTACACACAAACCATGATGACCTGCGGTTTGTTAAATTTCAAAAGCCAATATGGCCCCTGGCTCAAACGGTTTGCCCATCCCAGCTGAATGTTGCCGACTAAAGTTAGATTTAATTTCTTTTATGGTAATATTAATTTTCGTTTTCCAGATTATGGTTAGCATTTTGGCGAAAGTTTGTTTATGTTTATAAAACAATTTTTTAGGTGTTCTTCTTGAAATAACTGTGAAACCTGTGAAAACTTGGCCTGCACAACTCAGAAAGCTCGAAGATTTAAATTGATTGATATAAATTTCCCGCTTGCCCAAAAGTCTATTTCATTTTGTTGTAGAAATTCAGTTACAGTTTGGAAGAAAGTCGGCAACAACTAATTAGTTATCCTAAGTATGGCTTTTGCAGCATTTTTTTGTAATAGAAAGATCTTGCGAGCCCCATGAAAAGCTCGTGCGGGCTGTATATTGTGCAGGCCTGATGTAAACGATTGACGAAACTATAAAAAATATTACTCAAATATTCTTTCTGGATCCGGATCTCGGCCAAACACTGGAAAATGTCGACAAAACATTTTCCTCGAGTTTGCATTTTTTTCCGTCTACCACAACGCTGTAAAGAAGCATGTTTGAGTGAAGCACTGTGGGAAAGTGCAAACGTTTTTGATTTAAAATAAGAGACTATATTAATTTGTTATGTAATCAGCATCCCTTAGTTGTCCTGGACGCGGTTTTGCTTCCGAACGGGTCTGCAAGGACGTATTTGTATGTCCTAGATTCTCTATATACATCGTGCATTTTTGAAAAAATTCCAGTGCACCGCTGAACTGGCAAAAGTGATCCAAAGTGATCAGGATCCTTACGCAGTTTACACAGAGATGTTAGATTTACTGTGTCAGAAAAGGTTGACTNAAAAGCGTGAACATATTAACGTTTTGAAATAATCATTCATAAATACCTTTATTTTCGCAAATTTTGATGGACTGAAACATCNGTGTGTGGGTGATTTATTACACAACCCTTCAGCCATACGTTTTGTTTTTTTATCAAATTTTTGTNTGNATTTTTCAAAAAGTGTTTCAAATGGTGACTTCACCGAGTTGATTTAGATCTATGGCTTCCAGCATACCACAATTATGAATATGCTGCATTAGCATAACAACCATTATAAACATATTTAGGATCACAACCTACTCCTAGAGCAAGTGTCCGTCAGACATTTAATATTGAGATTTTTCTCTAAACTTTTGAACCCAGTCACTAATGTAACGTTTAAAGTTAATCTTGACGACATAAAATAGGTTTGCGAAAATTTTGCTTGCTTTTCCTTGCAAAACTTTTTGGCGAGGTGAGGCTCGACGCAAAACGTTTTATCCTTGATTCACCAACGAAGTTTTGGGAAAACTGTTGTAAAAATCAATCATCCGTAGAATGTTTTGCAGAAGCTTAAAAAAAACTAATCAGAGTGGAAATGCACATTAAAAAGTTTGCATGTTCTTTTTTATTGCCACATCAGCACAAGTTTATTCGTTGATGGTTTTACAAATACATCTTTTCTTTAATTCCTTTCGTCTGAGAGATATAGGTTTGTGATGATGTTTTCAAAACAATTTACCAGCAATGTCTTACATGTTGTGTGGAAAAGAAAACCTGGAAAAAACACAGCAAGCTGGACCTTTGGTCTAGATCTAATTCAGTTATTTTTCATGGCAAAGTTTTACATTATTTCAAATTATAATTCTGATTTGCCATGTTGGTAACCGCTACTAGACCAATTTATTGCAGGCAGTTGTGATAAGTAGCACTTCAAAATGAAAGTGTTCTCAAAAGTGACTCGAGGCTGTTTCATTTAAAATTGGAAAAATGTAACTTTAACTATCTAAGACAATCTGGTAAATTGGAAAAGCTCTCTTCTTTCCTAACAATACTGATGAGTGTCTTTGTGGGGCGCAATGATTTTCGAATGACCTTTTCTATTTATATTTATTGTTGGAAGATAACCACTGCCGATCACCATAAAAAGTTCACATTCATGTTGTGCGTAGATATCAAAAAACGAGCCGTAAAGTTTATGCTGGAAGAGACTGATGCTGAAAATTGCGTTGGTATGTGGAAATATGCAAAACTGTACGACCTTTACTGCCTTCAAGAGAGGTGCATGGCATGTTTCGCAGCCAGCATGGCATCCGTTCCACTGGACGACCTTGATCTTCTTGGCTGTGATGAGTTCGTGATAATCATGACAAAAAGTAAAAAGGTAGTAAGTCAGTACTGTAGATGTTTAAAAAATGAAAAGCGTGGAAAATCCTGTTGACTGTTTTCAAATTTAAAGCAACTTTAGGTTTGGCAAATAAATTGGACAACCTACGTTATTTATGCAAAAAGCAACCGTTCAGTAGCAGTTCAATCACTTTCCAACGCTTCTAGAACGTAACAGAAAAACACAGTTGTGCAAACGTCGACGCCCTGGTCTTGCTAAAATGTGATACCTCCAAATTTCAACGAAAACCGAATGCATTAAGTCGATTTGACATTGGTGGTTGTTACGCATACCACCATCCTAATAAAATCAAACTTGCCGATGTTCATCTCTGCCATTCTGTATTTATTGTTTTCATCTGTGAACAAAGCGGTAATTTTCTAACTTGTCTGCCCCTGAGTCCTCATGCTACAGTTGTCAATTAAGGAACTACTACCTTACGCAAAGCTATGTTCCAGTAGGACCAGTTGATTGCAGTGAAATGTTTCGTGAACATTTTAGACACATGGTCATTTTTTCCTAATCCAGGGGATGTCGACCATGGCCTTTCTTCAGGTGATAACTGCATGGACAGAAAAGGACTTGGCAACAAGGGGAAAAGCATTTTGCACACTGTTTCAATGCTGTGAATTGACGACTCTTCATGATGCACAGTTGATAGACATGATTAAGAAGGAGGTATAAGTGAATGAAAAACCGAAGTAATTTTTTGCAGCAGGTAAAAAAACGAATTCTTGTTAACTTTTATTGCGCAAGTACAATGGGTTTTTATGAGAAAGGTTGAATTTTGCTAGTTTTTTTCGTCCATAGCTGCAAAAGTACAAAAAAACGATTGAAACAAATCGCTTTGAATATCTGTCCGTTCTATTGGTTATAGGAAAATTAAACTACATCCCTAGATTGCCATGAAGCTGCACAGAAATTTTTGGAATCATTTTTTATTGCGCTGGGTCAAAACATTTTCAAACCCTTCTATAAATACTTCCTAAACAAAAGCGTAGCCAAGTGTTTTTAAGCTGACGCCCAGATAAAAAAAAGCTTTCTGATTTCTTGCCCAAAACACAAAATGTTTATAAAATACGTGTTTACCAATGTGTCGAAAAGTCCTTTTGACGTTTTACCAACGGACGCACTGCATATAGTCTGCCTTTCGACATATTTACAAAAATTGTCATACTTTTAGCCTTGCGAGTGCAACGATGGGGGCCGAAAAACCTGAGCGATCAAAAAAAATTATAGGTGGTTGCTTGCTGTCCATGTTTTCGTTTTGCAACCCGTCTCACCATATTTTTAGTATAGATAATATGATTATCAACTTTTACAAACAAACCAAGACCTTGCGAATTGGTACTGCAGCCTTCTTACCAGGCACACGGTGTGTGGAAGAGCTGCAGGGAACACAACCAGAACACAAAAAAACGAGTCAACTGAAACCAGAAATTGTACAAACTCAGTGGTGGCGCTAAAACACCATTGTAGTTATAAAGCGCCCACAACAAACCACCCTATCAAAAAAAGGTTACGATAGGAACAAATGTGATGTGATGCATGTGAATTAAAACGGCGAGAAGAATTAGCTAAGACCCAAAACACGTGCTAGCGGTTCTCACATNTTTTATGGNTATTGGGTCGCAGCATAAGATAGGATCACCGTACAGCAGATGAGGGTTAGTGCATCGTTGTGATGTATATCACAAAAATAAAGTGGCTGAGTGCGTGGCAACAATCACTGGAAACTGAGTTTGAGTCGATGAGCTGACTGTCGCATGGGAACAGAACATGCACTGTTCTGTATACAGTAANATCTAATTGANTAAGAACTTATGATGGCTACCTGGTAGGCGAAATATAAACTCTATAAAAACTTAGTATCTGAATCTTTGCTGGGAAAGGATTCCTTTNGATAGAAACTGTTCGGTATACACACAATTTTGCAATCTTCGCAATAATGTTGGAGATCAAAGATGCCCAGTACAATAAACGAAAAAAATAATTACAAGTTGTTGTGAACGCAACAAAAAGAAATTAAGCATGCGATTACAGCAATACCTCAAGTACAAACTGATTGATTAGTCACATCTGGTTTCAAAGTACCGACACCGTTTTGAAGCAGCTGCATTATATTTTTGGTGGAGTTAGCAGCAAACAATACTACGTAGCACAAAACCTAGGTTTCTTTTCGCAACCGCTCCAGTTAAGGCTTCAATTAATCCAGTTTTTTTGAGGTTAAAAGTACCAATAGTTTCATTCTGCAGAGAAAGTTTCATTTCGATAAAACATGGAAAAAAATTACCACTTTCCAGGATCGTAAATAGGGGCGCTCAGGGATGTCGAGAAGCTCTGGAACATTGCTCGCCCCCCCGGAAATAATCTGTTGAACATAGTTTAAAAAATTTGGACCCCTCTCAGAAAACTCTTCGCCTCCCCTGGGGTCCCAAGCTGGTTAGGGGCGTACCACTTTCCGGTCTACGTTTTAGATAAACTTCACAGCAATGAATGTTCATAGTTAGAATGACGTAAGGTTATGTAATATTGTTTCCAGTCAAGTAGAAAAAGCTCATGTTTGTAGTCATCACAACACTTCCTCATTCTCAACTGCATTTGTAAATGTCAGAACCAGGGACGCATCCAGCTGATATTTTCAGGGGGTTGACAATTCGCATAACGTGTTGTTGCACTATTTTTGGGTGGGGGCAAAATGATTGCAACTTCATGTTGTACCTAACAAATAAACACGTTTTTGAACATTTTAGGTGGGCAATTGCCCGGTTGACCTCCTGGTTGCGGGCCTGATCAGAACGCACTGCATTTTGCTTGTGGTATTGTTTACCTTCTTTAAAGACAAGACATTTTTGCCCGTAGCAATCTTCATGAGAAACTTGCATCTAACTTGACATCATCGTGGTTTGCAAGCCGGGATTTTCATCTGGAAAAACATGGATATCACGTGATCAAATTGTTTGTTTTGACAAAAACAGAACGTGATTTCTAAAATATCTGAATAAACTTTTCCTTCCAGATTTTTGTTTCCTTCGTAGGTTCAAGCATTATCGATTATAATGTTTTGACGCCGATAAATGATAAGGCGGCAGCAATAATGTTATACAATGTATTTCGTTCGTTCACTCAAGCCCTCAATCTGGTTCCCCGCTCCCCTTTGTTTTCCTTTCCTTGCAAAATTTTTGCTGTGTTTATTTTCAGGTTATAGTTTCGCAACCCGCAGAAATCATGCAGAAGATTGCATCGGAAGCAGTTGCAAGGTGGGAAAAACAAAAGTACCGGGAGGTGGAAAACGATAAAGCAATCGCTCGACTTGTTCTTCTGAATGACAACCTCAATCGAGCAGTTAACGAGCGCATTGCGGAAATGGAACGCTTAAAATTATTGTTGCAAGCTTGCGAAAATAATCTACGGCGTCAGTCTCAGGAAATCGCTGCCTTAAAGGTTGGAGCAAATGCGTGGAATGACATGCTTCGAACTCAGTCCGGCTTAGCCATTCCTGCTGTGATTTTTGCGAGTGGCACGTTAGTAGCGTTCGGAGTACGCGCCGCTTTGCGTCGAGCAACTGGTGATGGTTTCTCTTTTTTCGGATTAGACAGTCTCTGGTTCAGCAGCAAAACTTTTTGGTTTGGACATCGGGTGCTTTGTGACGTAACTGACATGTTTCGAAAGGTAGTTGTTGCAGTTTGGCACGGCCTCCAGTCGGCTTGCGCGGTTTTTAGATTATGCTGTCGCGCAATTCGTCTGTTTTGGTCTGCAGTTAACTGGAGTATGTCAAGCCTGTGGTACGTTGCCACTTCATTTTGGCGCTGCGCAGCCGAGTTTGCCCATGGCGTTGGCTATGTCTTCGCGTGCGTGGCAAGAGGATTTACTGTACTTTGGTCTCAGTTTTGTTCGGTTTTGCTGCACGTTTGGAGGGGGCTTTCTGTAATGTGGTTGAAATTTTGCAGCGGATTGCGATCAAGTACGCAAGGGCTTAGCTTATTGTGGTGTAAAATTTGGGAACTTTCAGTTTGGCTTATTCAAGAAATGCGCACTTTCTGGTCAAAATTTTGTGATGTACCAGCGTTGGTTCGGAACGGTATTAGTGCAACTTGCTTGAAAGTTTGCGCAGGTTGCAAATCAATCGGAAAGGGGCTCGGCACACTGTGGCCCAGAATTTGTGACGTTGTGGTGTGGCCTGGTAGAGGTCTTGTCATGCTATGGTCAAACATTTATGAATCCTTCGCATGGCTAGGTGAAAGCGTAGGTGGACTTTGGAGAACGCTGTGGCAAGGGCCGTGTGCAACTGGGAGGAGATTTGGGGCCGGTCTGGGTCTCATCTGGGACGGTGCGACACAACTCTTCAGTGGTGTTGTTGCATTTTGCAGGGGATTTGATTGGATGGTGTCTGCATTAGGAACGTGCTTTTTGTGNCCTTGGCGAAGACTTGGCATGCTTTAAGAGTGNGCTGGAACCATTTTGTATTGGGTTTGGTGAATACTTGCACCTAAGTGTAAGCTCTGCGTGGGATGAGAGAAGACTCTTGGTTTTCATGGGAAAACCGCACTGCGTTCCATACAAATCAATCAAAAACTACATTATTCTCAAAATTTGATATAAAATGATATAACAACGAACGCCTATTTGTTTAGTGTCCAACCTCTCATTGAAAAAGTTAAATTTTGCACTAAATCGATCAGCAGCAGCGAATCCTTGGTGTTATTTAGCCGCACTCCTCTTTTCGTCCTGATTGTTTCGCATTGCATTCAACCCATCTTCACAAGTGATAATGATAATGTAAAACGATTTTGTTTTGAAGAACTTGTGCAAAACTCCTCGCGTTATATTTGCAACAACTCAGAAATGAGAGCAACAGAAGACTCTTTTTTATTTAGAAACACTTGCAAGTTGCTTGTTTCATTTTTACTTCCTGTAAAATTCTTTTCATGTATATTGATATTGTTCACGCATATTCTTGTTTTTAACTTATCAAAACAAGCGATTTTGGCAAAATATACACATTGAGCACTATAAATGTACATTTTATGCAGACATTTTGACCATGAGGTGGTGAACATTTCGATTACTTTTTCCTGCAAACTTTTAATTCAATT
>JGI24158J21664_10009302_pt1 | contig 13109 bp, 7 predicted proteins | sample Ectturendosymbi3_FD_21664 | JGI IMG/M metagenome (IMG submission 21664) | reverse complement strand
GTTTTCCGTGGACGACCGCTCCTCTTACAATCTGAATAAGATCCACAATTCTTGAACTTGACCACTGCCTGATGCACTGCTGTTTTACTGACTGCAAAGCGTTCACTTATTGCGCGTTTACTATAGCCTTCCTGGCGTAGAATCACGATCTGAGCTCGCTGTGCCACTGCGAGAGACCGTTTCTTACACATGCTGAGGCAAGAAAATAATGACGAAAAAACAGAATAAACAACTTCACTGCTGAATGGTTGACTGTTTATGACTTGAAACAGTCTCTTGCGTCACAATCTCGCTCACCAGAAAGGATGATGCAATCGCGAATGATTTCTGATGCAGTACTGCGGAACAAGTAGCTTCGCGCAAAAAAAATCGACTTTGGTCTTAAACGTTTGGCCACGACTGTACATTTACCTTAAACTGCTGAATCTCGTTCACCCAGACTCGTGACGTGACGAATGCTAAACGTAGGTCCCTGTCTGCTTGAAGTATAAAGCAGGAAGTTGATTTGGAAAGTGGATTTGCCACATTTGTTGCTTGCTGTTTAACTGCACTTCAAAGAGCACTTAACGTGAATTGCATCTCACCAGTGACACATAAACAGATGCATGCTTCTCTGAAGCAAGGTGACGGTTGACTAACTCGTGAAAATGCGCAAAGCCCAAAATGGGGGCAGTCAATGCGACGAGAAAAACGCATTCCGCGCAGACCGCTCAGTCACGTGATTTACCATAAGCTGTATGAAGATCTGAACGGCTTGTTCCCAGGAAAGAAAGCTTGATGAGGGGTTTATAAAATTACGTTGGCTCGAATCTTTACGCGCTTGTCCATAGAAAGTACACTACTGGTCTGGGCCACATGTTGATACCCCATCTTAACTACAGTAACAGGTAAAGCTGATTGAATGTACACATTGTCTCATTCATGCTGGTGTGACTTTGCATTCTCATTGAGAAGGTTGTGGCTTGAATAGCAACGATGTTTCAAAAATGTGCTTCTTTAAATCCTTGTTCTGATAATGGAGAGTTACGTGGATCATGAACCGACACAGTGCCATCCAGACATGTAAATAACAGACGAATGATTTGCCTTGACCAATCTCCTATCTCTTCAGTACGAAACCAGTCTAACATTCTCCTATTAACGTGCTGAAATAGGGTCAAATTGAAGCGAAGCAGAGGTCAGCAGCCATGAAATGAAATGCGTCAAGCCGAACGTAACAAATTGGACTTGGGTGAGTGAGGCAAAACGGACAATATCTTTTTTTTCAGTTTTTTTTAACAAAATCTGCCACATAGGAATGAATAGTGATGAAGATAACCATCCATATCTGGGCTATGATGCATTTCAATTTTGTCTGTTGTGCTATTTTATGATTAACCTAAACTTACGATTTGCAGATTACTGCGCTGATTAATTACGAAACGCAGGTCCTATAAATACATGCAACTCCTAGTGTTGATGCGTGTGCATAAAATACTGTTATGAATAGATTTCATCTTGAAACCTGTGCTTAATAATCTGTAGCAATTTTTTGTTGCAGCTAACAAACTGCTGTTAGTGAATCAAGGAAACGTTGATATGGCTTTTGCGTGAGTTGGGATGAGGCAATGTTAATGTTCACTTTCGTGGTATGCATTACTTAATAAACTGTATACTTTCATTCACTGTCTGACCATAGGCAGAAAGTGATTTAAAAGCGACATTGTGAAATAAAATTACCAGTTGCTTGCGTAGCACATTTGGTTTCAACCCGTGTGCCACAAAAACCCGGTTTATTCACACTGTAAGTGCAAACCAAGCAAAAGCAAGAAATCTTCCACTGTCTTAGTTGTAAACCACTAGTGAATATCCGAAAAGAGTTTTCAGGTTCAATATGCCGGTTTCGTTTCAGTGGTTTAAGTCTACAAATATCTGTTTAATCCGAACCGTTTTCAGTGTGTCTGAAAATCTTTTGCTCCGACCTTTCCCAAAACAAATTGAGCGTTAAATCGTGAGCATTAGGGACAAGTCTAGCGAAGCGACAGTGAGGTACGAGGAGATAAGTTCGCACGCACAACGCACAACCATGTTCGCACAACATAGTTTCTTTTCGGTGACGTTGAGTAGGTTGAGATTAGACGTAGATCAAAAGCGAGAAAACCGGAAGATTTTATTCTAAATTCTTTAGAAAGTCTTGGTTTCCGTTGTGATTTATTGAGCGACTGTCGCCTGGTAAAGCTGAGGGAAATTTGCGAAAACGAACATTTAAAAGGGTGAGAGCTAACGTCTTGCTTCGCCTTGGCAACCTAAAGTATCAGGCAATTTAGTCGGGAGTCAGAACAATACTTGCAGAACGACTACGCTGTGGGAGAAACCAGCACCAGTAGTTCTGCATGCAACGATTACTTTCCTCACAAGCACTCTCTACGCTTGCTACCCCAAACCGGTAAGGATGCAAACATTGAAATGTATTTTTTTGATATCAGTTCATCTGACACAGTAACACACTACGGACTATTGAAAATTTAGCTACCTTTACTAATTGCTTTCAGTTCCAAACACACTGGTGTCAGTTGGACGAATGCAACAATTTGGGAAAATGAAAAGTAAACAACTTCGTCAGCTTGGGAATGTTCATGGAAGTAAAGGTTACAGTTTTCTGAGTTTTTATCTTCACACTTTCTTCAACTCCATTAAATTGTCGCCTTTCTGCACTCGGCTCTAAGACAAGGCCTTCCAGGTGCTAAATTTTAGTTTTCTGTCGCATTCATCGGAAAGGTGATAAAGCAGACATTACGCTTTGATAAGAGTCACCATTTTTGCACAATCGTGTGCGAATTTTCAAAGTTTGCAACGAAAACTTTCTACTCGACTAATGGAAACGTTTGTAACCAAACGACTTAAGTCGGAAGAAGTAACTTTGATGATTTCCATTATAAGAAAATATCATTTCATAGTCTCAGATTTTTTGTTGTTTACACGCAGCACAGGCGTAGTTCACTTTGAGTCGAAGACCATAACTGAAGATTGAAGCAAACGCCTCAGGGAAGCCAGTTAATGGTCAAGCGTGACCAAATAAACACTTCAAAAATAGAGATAATAGAGAGGCGCGCAGCAATCAACCCCACAAAATTGAGCCGTCTGTCGCGGGTTTGCACGCTGTTCCAGGAAAATCAAACGTGCAACGGCAATTGAGATGTTGTATCATGCAGGTTCGTGACAAGAATCACTTATGACGTGCGTAAAAGACCTAGTTTTAATGCCCGGCCACTAAGGCGTTGTTTAGCTCCTCTTTGCGTAAGTGTGCTCAGGTGCTGTTCCATTACCTCAAATGTATTGGAACATGACGCTTGTCAGTCGTCGAAACAATGACGATTTGCTGTTAGGGGTATAGCAGACGTGGCCAACTTGTCTTCGACTAGGATCGACTAGATAATTTCTTGATAACTCGCGATCGACCGGTCGGTAATAAAGTCACAAGTACAAAATGCCAAAGTTGAGTATGGCATGTGCAAATACAGAGTACCATTGCCTTAGTAAGTGATGCACAGACAGAAGGCAGAGTGTCTGTTATGCCTAAATTATGATTGTTGCGCAATAATAGGAAAACATATCACAACACCTTTGCGGCATCTTCGCTGTCTTGCTAGCCTATAGTCAGCCATCGCAAGAGGCACCAAAAATATACGTGACCAGCAAATTGATGGATAATTTTCATGTACTTTCTTGAATATTGATTTAAAAGTGTTCTTTGTAGGTATCTTGACAATTCAGTGCAAAATCAGGCGCGATCGACCAACTGACACGTTCGACTGGTCGATCGCGATCAACTTGTAGGCCACCCCTGGGATATATAGGATATCCCAGGTGGTTTCCACTGCGTACTCTGATAAGAATATATTTTGTATTAATTTTAACCTCCCTTAAAAAACGTTTCCAAATTTTACTTTTGAGTACATATCACTTTTCAATTCCACAAGCATTGCTTACAAAATATTACTGGCATACCCCTGCGAAAAGTGTGTTTATTCTCCTATTCATTTAAAAATACTGCATTTACATGGAAGGATATTTCCAAATATGATTGCTGTGATTTTAAGTCAAACTGTATTGCTTGTGTTGCTGCATAGACATCAGACTGATTTTGCTTTACAGAGTAACTGAATTGAGTGTCATGGAATAGCAGTTGCAGTATTACTTCCTGAAAAACGCCTTTAAAAGCGGTTCTATTGAGACGGACCAAACAAGTTGCTTTAGACCTTCATCGGGTGCTGTCCGACTGCATTCATAAACATTTTTTCAAAGCAAATGATCTTGTGTCACAAATAAAAATGAATAACCAAAAAAGTGCCGCCACAGATGTAAACATTACGGAGTCTACTGAAAACGGAAACATTACGGAACACGTCTCCGGAACAGTTTGTAGATTTCCAAGCTTCTGTCACCGAAGCGCAGGCACAAAATGCGTAAACGTGACATTAAAATATTGCCAGTCGTGCAGCAACAGCCAAGCAATGATTTTCATTTTCGCCATGGCTTTTCTGGGTTTATGTGTTATTTTGACAAACGGATTTCTCGCATGGGGATCTTTGTGGAAGAAGCCCCGATTCCCGGGATTGCATTACAAAATCAAAGCTTCATTGGCCATAGCAGATTTTACATCAGGTAAGTCAGGAAGATGCGTTCAGAGGGAGCCAAAGAGTTACAGTATGACCTCTCGACAAGAAAATGATATTTACTTCAAAGTAAAGGCAAACATTTATTTTTGTTATGATTTTGGTGTCAATCACGAAATTCACTTGCTATAAAAAAGGATATGTTTTTCGCCTACAGTTGCAGATCTCTGAGGCTATGGCCTGAACATATAAATGAGAAAAACTGTTCTTTTCAAGTTCGATTGTTTTCCTGCTTTGTCGACGACTTCATTCTAAGGATCTTTCTGTTCACACAAATTGAAATTGTCATCTTGACGACTAACGACGATTTCTTGCATCGTGCTTTGTTGTTCTTATTATTAGTCATAAAGCTGTGTTAGCGCAAGGCCTAGTGGCCTCGAGAAATGTTACCAATAGTCAGAATTTTCTGTTTGTTTTTATCAATTCATAGTTTAAAAAATCAAAGTGATGCCAGAATAAGAAGGCACCATTGTTAGGCTGACTAGCCACAAACGGTCCCCTATCCGAAAATCGACATGCTTAGAAAAGAGGGTATGGTACACACGAAGCGCTTTTTAGGCTCCGCAAACCTGCAACGCACGCATACTCGCCGGAAATGTTTACTTCACAGATCATCCGTCAAACGCAATATGTTGTCTCTAAGCATTAGCTGTGTTCGCACCAGTTCAAACCGTCAGAAAAAAAATCTCGTTTTTAATGCTACACGTATTGGTTTTGGATACTTGCATTGCTTTTTATGGCCAGAGCTGTGACAAAGTCCAATAAATATTTGCTAATTGAGACCCTGCGTCAAAACAAAAACAAGGAAATTATAAATAGTTGTGTGCGCTAATTCCACTTTATATCACAGGGATACATAATGCTTTCTATTTCTCTCAGCATATGCAGGAGAGTGTAAGTTTAATTTAAACCAATGTGCTGTGTAATCTGTCTTAGAAGATGTTTAACATTTATAATGCTCCAAATGTTAATTGGTTGATGACCATTTGTAAGAATTTTTTTAAGTGTTCGCAATATAATGAGGTGCTCTCCCAATAACATCAAGACTTTTTAACTAAAGAAAGTACAGCTCAACCTTTTGTGTAACAGGTATGCAGCTGTTTTTCATAACAATATACAACGTCGTGTTGACTATGGACTCAACACCGGAGCAAATATACCGCGCAACAGTAGAATCAGTAAACTCGTGGACGTCAATACTATGCGCAACCATTCTCTTTGCAGGCTTCTGCTCATCTCTGTTCCATTTAGTGCTTCTCGGGGAGCAACGTGCTTTCGCAATAGGCTGGCCATTCCAGTACAAGCAACAAAGGGCAAAGAATGTGCGCATAGCAATTCTTTGCTTCTGGTTGCTGAGCTTCACCTTAGCTTCTGTTCCAGGTAGAATTAACTGTCCCATGGAGAACACCTGAGACAGATTTTACAGTTTTCTTTTGTGCACAGATTCAATAGCCTGCGCTATTTGCGATTACATTGTGCTGGTAAAACTATGTCTTGATCGTAAGAAAATACCTAACCCGTTGCTGACATCTTGAGGTTGCAAAAATTTATTCACTTGTTGGGCAAACATATTGACATTTGTTGATACCATACGATTTTGCGTTTTCGTCACTTACAATACGTAAATTGCAGATTATATGACTTGATACAAATAAAAGTGCTGAGCAAAGCATTGTTTGAAAAGTGTCGTATTATTGTAAAAATAAAGTACTTATGAAGTCCTTTAGGAAAATCTGCATTGTGAAGCATGCGAAACTTCATTGCATCCACTATAACGACATATTTTGGCGACATAAAAGCCCAATGCAGCAAATGATATAATACAATTTGAATAAGATATAAAATAACACTTTTCACACTATCATTCAATTTCTTTTCAAATGCCGTTGCGAATCTGCAATACTCCAAGCTATTGAAGCATGGCTGTCAAGGTAGAGGTTTCACTACACCTTCACTTTTTCTTCTGAGGCAATTGCATAACATTTTTCAATACAACAGTTTTATTTCGTGTTGGGGTGGTTTCGTGGCTCAATTGTTTATGTTTACGACCCATCAGTCTTTCTGTACGACGTGACATTGAAAGACGCAGAGCGGATGAGCCATGCACCTTTCATTTTTGTTTCAGTTCTTTTGCTTTCGATTGGATTCGTCGAGATGGTGAGGAAAAAATATATAGAGATTTTGAGCCCAAAATTTACTGAGGATTTGTTGCTTCTTCGTATTTGTTATGACCGGAAATATGGCCTTTTCAGGTTAATACCGTATGCTAAACCCCGCATTCGTGCAATTGCATCAATCAACATTCTGATAGAGACAGTAAAGCGAAAAAAATTTAAACGACAAATACTTGCAATCCTACATTTTCCATTGCCACCAAATGTTTTTACAATGTAGCATATTCTGCAGTGTGACCCAAACTACATAGAACTGTTTGTTTGCTGTAGCTGCTAACCACAGCGGCGGCTAGAATACTGCTTTGGACGTCAGCATCCACCAACGTGAAAAGACTCTAACGATCAGCTGCGACGCAAACAAACAAAGAGATTCTGAAGAATAACAAGTTCGCAGAAGCACATCTCAATCTGACGGTCATGCAACTCTCCGCTCTGTTGTTCATAGGTGAGGCCATCGCTGTCAGGCCAAAGACCTACTGCGATTCATCAAAGTTGTAAAAGTCTAATTGAAAAGCTGACCACGTAGATGTATTTAGCTTTATTTATTGGAAATTTTCGTAGGCTGAAAACGTGGTGAAATAAAGGCAAATCATAGAAAAAATGTCGTGATTGAAAATGTCACAAATAAAATCACCACATAGTAAGTCTAAACCTCCACAGGCCAAGAGCCACCGGGAGCATTTTGGGAGAGTGCACGCCCAAAATCCTTTGTGCCCCCAAATTTTGTTGTGCCCAGAAAAAGTTTATTTAATCATAAATTAAAAACAAACATTTTCCCCTGTAAATGTGGTATGCTTCCCCAAAGCTAAAAGCTGGCAACGGGCATGAACCCTCGCGCGATTCATGAATCAAATCAGTCGTAAGCCAAAACTTCTAATGCAGCATTTCCAATCAAAGAAACTAAAAGTATCTTCCTCGGCCAAATAAAAATGAAGAAAACACATCAGATGCTACTTCAACGCAGCGATCTATTTTTTCAGAGGGAGAACACAAACCTCATTTTAGTTGTTTGAATTTATGATACATATCGCTAGAAACCAAGTAAGACGCCAAAATGGCTGATTTCTCCGCAAAGAAAATTTGTGACGGTTGCTTATGCATTTACCAATAGGTATAATTGCATAAGGCATTTGCTTCATCATAGTGTACTTCACGAACTTTTGTTGCAATCCACAGCTCCACTGGCAGTAGTTCTTTCACTGACGTTCACCAAAACACTGCAATGCTACAACCATGGAAAAGCTCTTTTGGTCACAAGTTGCTTGGCAAGATCTTCAGGGTGAGTTTGAATACCTTTTACTAAATTTGATATCTGTGCTTTCAGACACTTTTTAAATGTTTCTTTCAACTTCCAACGAGCAAAACATCAATATGTTTCATAGAAATTTTATACATTTTACTCTTGAAAGATGTAAGAAATGCGAAATATTTTTGAATAAAAAAAACAAATTTGCCTAATATCTGTATTCACATACGATTTGCTCAATACAACAAAACTAATATCTCTTTTTACAAAATAAATCAATACATAGAAAAATTGTTACTTATTTTCATGTAGGAGTTACACAACTAAAACTTCTCTGGAGCGTTATCTTTTGTCTATAACTTTCACCTGCACCACGAGAATATCAAAAGATCAATTACACCACTATTTAGCGCAGTGGCTCCTTTACAAACATGACGAAACCTGACGTAGTTTTCCTAGCTTTTGTCGAACCACATTTTTGCCCAATATAACAGAAAGTAATATTGGGTTACTACAAAGGTGACCATGGTTAACTTGCTGCAGTGGTGAATCCATGGGGGGGCAGTTTGGGGAAACTGCCCCCCCCAAAAGTCTGTGACGCCCACTTGAATGGCGCCCATTTGCCACAAATGCGCCCCTTTTTGATGCCCATGGAAGTAGAAACAGACATAAAAAGTCGAAAACAAACAATGCTTTTTGCTTGGTTAAACGTCAGGATTTACCCTCCGGACGTTACCTAACCTCCTATCGAATAGCGTGGACAATGCCATTGTTTCGTAATAGTACCAGTGTTTCTTTATTTCTTTGCCGCGTGAGAACTGCCCTGTCTTTCGTTACGTAATCAAAATCGCAGTCGCTCTCGCTTAAGACAGTTCTCGACTTGCCGCTGGGCCAGGGGCGCATCGAGGTTACATAGCGGGGCGCATCGAGGTTACATAGCGCCCGGGGCAAGAAGCAAGTTTGGCGCCCCCCCATGTTCGAAACTTGAGGTCTTTCTGGAGCTGATGTATTGCATTGAATAAAGTACTCGTGACATTATTTGGACTTTTCGGCGCCCCCGCAGTGACTCGGCCCCCAGGGAGTTGTGCCCTTCTTTCACCCCACCTTTACGCGCCTGCACTGGTTTGCACGAAATTGGTCTGTTTTTTCACAAGTTTATTTCTTTAAAACGCCTGATGACAGCCTCGAAAGGAAAGGCAGCAGTGAAAGTAGGAATGCAATATGGAAAACTGATAACTGACTCAAAATGTTACAAGCCTCCAACATGAAAACGAAAAAACAGCTTCAGGGCTGTTGCCACTGCAGTTCGTGAATCCTCAGTTTGTCTGCATCGTAGTTTTGTAATATAAAGGTGAGTGGATGAGTTTCTTGATGAAACTAATCTCCTGATTGAAACATAATGCAGCGTGTAAAAAGATGTATACGTTTGCAAACAACTTGCCTCTATGTAACAAAAATGCATTGAACGTTCTCTATCAGCTCAAAGAATTATGACCAACTGTGCTACTCCTCACTCCATATGCAGTACATGGACAACTCAGAGGAGTATTGGATTACAGCTAGGGACGTAACGAGGTTAGATGGCGCCCGGGACAAGAAGCAAGTTTGGTGCCCCATGTTCGAACCTGAAGTCTTTCGGAAGCAAATGTACTGCATTAAAATACTTTAGACATTGTTAGAACATTTCGGCGACCCGCAGTCATTCGGCGCCCTCATAGTGACTCGGCGCCAGGGGAATTGTGCCCCTTTTGCCCCCATCGGTACGCCCTTGGTAACTGCTCGCACTGACGCACCTCAACAAACCATAGTACTCAGCTTACGTCAGAGACTTACGAGAACCTTTGTCTTTAAGGGGGGCAAAATTCTCATTTCGCCCGCAATTTTGCGCCACTGTGAGGAAAACGAACAGGAAAGCTTTTCAGGGCGATGATTCTGCTTAAGCAACTTCCCCAATGCCCAAAGGTATCGGGAAGTTTTTCCTGAATTTTATAAAATCTTGCTCGAATCTTTTCCCCCACATTGTACGCCTATAGCTCTAACGCAGAAACTTTGGCAAAATACTACCTATCCACAGCTTGATGGTTTAAACAACTGGTTTAACGCATTTACAATAATTGTTGGCTCAACAATCAAATATTTGCAGTCCAAAATTAGGGGAATGACGGCGCCTTTTGCCCCCACCAGGCTACGCGTCATGCAACAGTGACTGATTGCTGTGTGGTTTTCATTATTTTGTTACAATTGCAAACCCGTAGACAACTCACGCTGGCCATAAAAACGCCAAATTTTGCACGGTTAGCGAAATCTGCAACCGACAGAAAAACGCTTAGTTTATTGGTTGTTAGATCATTAGGTTGGTTCTCCTCTGTGTTTTCTGACACGAATAGATAGAAGCAGACCCATCGCCAGATCAACAGCATTGTGGGTGGCTTTGGGCTGGTTCAGGGGCTTCGTAATAGTGTAGAAAAAATGACTTCATGGGGAGACTACAGCTTGATTTGGAGGTATTGATTGTGAATTTGGGGGCTCGGACCGCTTGCTTCCACTTGTGTTGACGGTTTCTCAGCATTCTTTGATAATCTGGTCTAGTGGGATTAATGTTTCTTTCTTCACATCATCAATCAAATGTCGAAAAATGTGAAGCGGTATTAAACACTTGATTGAACATTTACGTTTATATATGACGTTAAATGTATTTTAGGGCAATATGCTTTAAGGACCACTGTGAATCTACCATACGATTATGAGATAGTTTTTTTCACGATAGCCTGCAGAGCTATCTAAAATGGGAGTAGTGTCTTGGCCAATGCCTTTCATTCACGTTTTGTTTTTGAATTGTCGCTTCAGCAATAAATAAGTTTTTCATGTACATGTAGTGTAAATGCACAACCTTCGCTTAGAAACGCGATCGTCATTTAGGTTTCATTTAAGTCCGATCGTGGGACATGAGTTGTCACTTCTAAGTCGGTAAGAATAAATGTTCTACTTCTAACCAGGTCAGCAATGCGTTTCAGACACTCTTTATACCTTTCAAATATATTTTGTAGGTATTCAAGATATGTGCAATTTTCGCAAAACGAGGCCCACTGTTTGGAACCCGTTTCAAACGTTTTCGGAATTAGCGATATAAAGCTCTTTCAAACTGTGGTTGTTCCCTGAAAAATCGCTTAGTTCGACCGATAAAAATAACCACTTTATGGCCTACAAAAGGTAACCACTTTTGTGTGGTACCCAACGATTTTTCCAGACAACCTTTAGCAAGTGAATACTTTTTGGCGTCCCCCTCATTGACTTCCCCCCCAAACGCCTGGTCTGGATCCGCCACTGGCTTACTGTGGTGTAACCACGCTTTTAGTCATGATTGAGATGACCTTCGTCGAACCCCTGAAATAGCTCCGTCGAACCCCGAAGGTTCGATCGAACCTACCTTGAGAACCTCTGATTTGTGAAACTGAGGATGTCCAAGGACAAGTTGAACTGTTTTGAAATTTTCGGGATGAACAATGTTTGTAAACATTGAACAACTTTGTGACGTTTGTGTGATAAAAAGCAATCGTTTCACTTTACAGTTAAAACCAGAAAAACAACTGTTTTCGCACACCTGGAAGGACGAAACGCGTCAATTGACGCAACATTCTCTAGAAAGCGGAAGCATGAAATATATGATTCGGAAAAGTATTTATTTTTTGCAAACTAGTTTCGTAATATTTTCTGTTTTTTCAATTAGAAGTACAAAAGTAACTTACACTGAAAACCAAGATTTCTGCAAAAAAACTGATGTACACTGCACATATCAGGAGCCCATCACAAGCACGTGATTTACACTCTTTGCATGCACAGGCACCACACTCGGGTTTCTTGAAACATTGATAAGTGTCAGTATAATGCGATAGATACATTTTGAAGCAGAGCATATCAGCGGTTCTTCACCTCAATTGTGGCATTAAAGTTAGAAACCGCAAAATCCTTCTGGACGCGTTTTAGACACAGTCGACATATTCCTTGTCAGTTCGTCTGTTACATCTGGTATATATTCTGTGCGGCTTATATTGATCTAGCAGAAACTTTTGTGCTTGACCCAAATATTGATATGAACCATTTCAATAACATTATAGGAGAAAAATACATCCATAGGCCACCGTCCATTTTCTGCTTTCAAGGAGTAAAGAATTTTTCAATTGATGATATATGTCAACTCCTTGTTTGATGTCGTTGTAATGGAGCACTGAGCTGGTTTTCTTTTACGAATTCTTATTGCTTGAAACTTGAACATCTAGGTTCAAACTAGTGAAATTGCTACGCTTCCTTTGATTTGCGCTGGCGTCATGAAAGCGTCATGGGCATCAGCAATGGGCGCAGGATGTGGCCGTTGGACACGCTGGATTTTGATGTTTTGGAACCTCCTATGAAATGTTCAGCCAACAAGGTGTTTCTTAGTTTCTAGTGGGTAAAATGAAATATCACCACAGTTTTCGGCTAAACCTGACCCTTACGAACTCCGCGCACCACGGGGCTGTAGTCTCTTATTCGGAGGGCAATCAATCAGGGTAAAATTTGTTGTCACAAATCCAACAGGCGTCACACTTCAACGGCGATTGATCGTCAAACACGGTTTCTGAAATCCAACAGAAACAAACTAAATGATTCTACCAAACGCAGCAACAGCAAACTATCAGACCGCACTGTCGATTAACTCAGCGTGGCAAGACAATTAGTCCTTGAAAGCGCGACTGCGAATTAAGTCGGTTCAGCAATTAACAATGAAAGAGAGTTTGCTGCCGCTATTCTCCGGTAAATCTACGCGAACTAAAGGCACAGCGATAAACTCGCATTGGATTCACTGTGAGCTACAGACGTTCAAGAGGAATAAGAATAAAGATATATTACACACCAATTGGTGTGAAATCCACAGCTCAGATCTTTTACGGCCAGTGTCCCTCTGTGACCTCGAAAAACTAGCTCAGCAAACCATGTCACAAGAGACCTGGACGAAAACATGCTACCATAGCGCTTAAGGGTTTAATATTAACGCTA
>JGI24158J21664_10009299_pt1 | contig 13113 bp, 3 predicted proteins | sample Ectturendosymbi3_FD_21664 | JGI IMG/M metagenome (IMG submission 21664) | reverse complement strand
GCCCACACTCTTCCCACCAGTCACCATGCTCTACCAGCCGCCAATCAACTGTCCGTCGATCACTTCACTTTACCTACTGCAGCGTCAAGTCAGGACGCAACGTCCGTTGCCGTCGCTCCTGCGCATGTGAGTTGTGACTTCATGACTTGTTGCTGGCCATCAGAAGATTTACGTGGTTGATGAATTCGTTTTCGTGCGCTGCGGCCTACATGCTTAACTCAAAGTATAGATCATCATGGCAAAGTCTCGATTTTGTGCTCTGGATTTGTTGCAGTTATTTGTTTCGAATTCTGAATCCATCTTTCGATTGTAGGTCATTCCACATGTGGTTGGGGCGTTTATTGAAGCCCAGTTGGCATGTCGGAAACTCNTGTCACTGCTAATCCTCCCAAAACGTTCCAGTGTTCGACTTTCACGAAAAATCGTTTTTGTTGCGTACATGATATTGCGCTTACCAATTGTGTGGTGATTTTTTTCGCTGCAAACACACTAGGGTTGAAAGCTGTGTTCANATTTTTTTTATGTCGCTAGATTTTCACTCATCATTCTCCAGCAATTGCATTGCACTTGAAACAAACATGCCGAGCGGNATGCATGCTCGCTTTGTTCACATTCACGTTTTGTCCCGTTTTTTTTCACAGCACACGGCCGCCGTTCCACACCATACCACTCCCGGTCAGGCCGCACCCGATCACGTGCCACACGTCGCGGCTTCCAATGAAGGGCAAAACGGATTGACCGAGGAAACGGGCCTCCTGACACAGAATGACCTCGATGCTTTCAGCGACGTTAATGACGATGTACCAGTTTCACAGTCTTCCACCACAGACAGGGTAATTGTTTGCGCAATAGCAGTGTGGAGGTTATGCTGATACTGCTGTGCGTGGACGAAATTTCGATGTTAACAAGGAGTAGCGGCCTCTGCTCAATTGAATAATCTTATTGGGGCAGCTTCAGTCACTGCTCGGTTTGCGTTTGTCAGGATTTGAACTCATGATTTTTGTTTCGTAACGTAAATGCATGACAGTTTCTAAACTGGACGCTGTTCAGAATCTGGTTGTTGCATATTGCGTTGACCTCGATATAAACTGTTGATCTGCTGCTCATAAGGTCGTTTCAAATAAACCAAACGCTGGTGTACGCTGAGCTTCCCTTTCCTGTTAAAATGCAAGTTTTGAAATTGTAAAAATTAATAATTACACTTGACATATTCAAGCTTTGATTGTTCAGAAACTTGTGTTCTGTGCACTGCACATCAAAAGCCTACCTTTTAAAAGCTTCACGTTCGCTATCCTTACTTCCAGTCAAAATTTAGGAAGAGAATCGTTGCTCTGCCGTGATTTTCGTGATTTCTATTTCCAGGTGCTGCTGTGTACCCACGTTTTGTACGAATAGCATATGTTTGGTGTAAGAATTGACAAATAATTTTTTTGGAAACGTTTAAACCCCGTTTGTTAAAATCTTTGTTTGTAGCGGACAATTACAAAAAACATTTCAAGTATTTTTACCATTTGCTTGGCTGCGGATAGAGGGTTGCTCTGTTTGTGTTTTGGGAATAATTCTTAATGTCTTCTTTGGTGTTATAAATACTTTTTGAAACAACGTACGTATGTTGAAATTTTCCCCAATGTAGGCCTGCACAACTCAGAAAGCTCGAAGGGCCAAATCATCAACATAAATTTGCCACGGGACGCAAAAGTCTATTTCATTTCGATGTAGAGATTTCGTTGTAGTGTGGAAGAAATTCTGGAACGACAATTACTTATTCGAGGTCGAGCTTTGGCAATTTTTTCTACAATTGAGAAAGCTCTCGCGGACCGCATGCGGCCCCGCGCGCCGATGTTGTGCAGGCCTGCCCCAATGCATATTTTATTCCGAAAGGAAACGGAACTGAATCATGCGGGTTGCGTTCTACGGGTTGGCCGCTGTACGAAAGCGTATCCCGGTTCAGGTCCGTGCTGACGCGCCAGGCTGCCGATATCAACTGCGAATCGGGAATGAGAAACTAACGTTACGTAAAGCAATCTCGTTGGGGTGTAAAAGGGAACGTTAACTGAGGAGCGTATTACGAACAATGCAAAGAATTTTGTTTTCGGCGAAAGGCAGCGTGCTGCCAGGAGCCAGAAGCGAAAAATGCTCGAGTGCGTTTACATCGCCCCGGGCGTCAGCCATCTTTTTTGGTTGAAATAGCCGCTCTGAAATGCCTTTCCTGTGTGGTCCAATAAAGAAAACTTAGTTGTTCCCTAGCAGCACGCGCGATTTATAAGATTAGGAGGGGCATCACTTCCTGAATTACTTGGCTCTTCGCAGTGCGGGCGAATCAAACCTTGGCCGCTGTCGGAAAACAGCGTAAGATAGAATGCAGCCTGCCTTGGCTTGGAATTGTTGATGACTGAAAATTATTGAGTTTCGTGAATTCTCGCCTTCGCATCAACATACATAAAGGTCCCTCGCGTCATTTACGTTCACTGTACCATGCTGCATTTTGGCAAATGGCACTGTCGAAAAATCAGCTGGCATGCAGTTCTGCGCTTGGACGGCTTCATTTCTCGACGCGGGCTACACATCTCGGTCGTGATTAACGAATTTCAGTGGTGTTTCTCCGTTAGCGACCACCTGACCCTCCACTTCGTAGTTGACATGTAAACTTGCGTACCGTGCAATCAGAGCCGGTTGCTTGCACCTCGGAGGGTGGGCGTTAATTCTCGTTTTGACTTTTTCAGCTTCGAATTGTTGGCGACAGGCCTTTCAGCCCTGCAATCGGGAGCGACAGCGTTGTTTCAGGTAAAACTTTTAGTATCACTGACTTTTGGCACATTCCTCAGGTTTATTATCGCAATTGCTGATATGTTAGTGCAATGACGCACTAAAGAGGTTTTCGTGGTATCTGACGTATAATTGATGTCACATTATCTTGGCTTTACGGTCTTATAAAATATCCATTTTGATGCAAGTTTGACTTAACGAATTGACTGTTTCCCAGTAAATAACAGCTGCACTTGTTTACTAGTGCTTTTGAACCATTATTTTATGCATTTACTTTATTGCATGTTGAAGTAAAGTCTTGCATTTGAACTTCACGCAGCTGTTTTATCAAATTTGATAGGATCTCGTTTTTTTGTCAAGTACGATTATGCCAACGGCTCTGAAAATGTACCAAGGTTAGAGAGACACTGATTGACAGTTTGATCTCCTCATCTTAAAAGAAAAGTAGGCTTGGTTATCAAGTTGATTGTAGAGAAGCGAGTAAAATAAGACGCTACCAGCCTTAAGCACATGTCTTTACTTGAATGCGCGTCTGCTTGCATGTTTTGAATGCGTTTTCCTGCACGAGACCTTTTCTATGCCACAGGTTATGGTTCTTTCGATAACTTCGACGTTCCCAACAGAAAGCGCATTTCTCCTTACCCTGCTGTGTCGGTCGACAAAGCGTTTTCGATTATCCTATCTGCCTGTACACCGTTGCCTGTAACCACGAAGTCTTTCAAAGGTACAATATTTTTTTCGGTTTTTGCTATTAACCAGCGTCACTTGATCATCTGGCGCGAAAATACTGCCCAGATAGAATCGTTTTCTCACCACTTCCTTTGATTGTGCTTTAATGCGTCGACAGTGGCTCTTGTTGAATTGTCTTTCACGCATCTCCATTGGTTCGTTTGTCGATCACGTGGTTGGCCTCCACCGCATCTTTCCAGAGTGGTCTGGAAGTAGTGCATTGAACCTTGCTGTTCATACACTCTCGAAACACCTCCATTGTCGTGGCACTCTACTATATGTTGTTTTCTAGAATAAAACAAATGTGGAGTTTCCGTTCATTGAAAGAAATTGAATGCGAATCTTTCCATTAACCGTCTTGTCATGGCCAAGTTTTTTTTTTCTGGATGACATTTTTCTGAATTACTGGGCTTGAAGTGATTTTTGTTTTGAGTTGATGCACTGGGCTGCACGTTCGTTTCGAATTGCTTGAAACAGGCGGCAGTCACGAAGTATTGAAGTTTCGCATTCATTATCGCAATTATGATCTCATTAGATTTGTAAATCACGTTAAATTTTAAACTGCAAGCAATCTTATTTGGGGCATTGGAAATGTTAAGTGTTGTTCAATTGGCTTGAAATTAACTTTGCAAAAGCAAACTGTTGATACCCAACCAAAACAGTTTAAGCCAAATTCGAGGATGAGCAGATACGTTGAACCAAAGCGCATCACAAGTCCCGGGCCTTCCATATTTTTGCTGGTGAGCACCTGGGCCAGGTGTCGCATCATAAACCACGAAAAATAGACGGTGCTCATAGTAGGATGTTGGTTTGAAAAATTTCGCCGCTGCGCTGCAGAGGACTGGTTTTTACTTCAAAACCTGCGTTTTCAAACCCGTGCGTGTGCCATCTGCTCCGTTGTTTTTGCGTGTCCCATCGTTGCGCTTGAACGATTTTGGTTGACGTCAACCCCAACTGTACTTTGTATTGTCATCCTAAGCATGGGCGTCGGAAGGAGAAGTTCTTCCCTGGTTTTTCAAATTTAATCTTTGCTTATTAACTTTTCAGTAGAAAAATGTTTTTCTCTTAGTTTCGAGTGGGTAAAACAAACTTTTACCACTGTTGCCCCCCCCCTGTAGAAAATCCTTTTGTAAAAATCCACTATCCCCCCGGAAAATATCCTTCCGACGCCCATGACCACAATAGGACAATGTGATCATAAACAATGTGATGTGAAGTCGCATCGAACGTGGAGCGGCCAAACGCGACATCCTGCCGCTGAACAATCACCCTTGCAAGTTAAAGATTGAAAGCGATCGACTTGGCCAGAAAACTCAGTTGCAGAAAGTCGTGTCGTGTCTTCCGCCAGCGTTGACTTCACGATTTCCAGTAAAAAGCAGCCCAGGGAAGGTGCAATCGCCGATTTCAGTAACAAGGAACTAGAAGTTAACGGTTCAAAGATTTGCTGACATCTTCTTTACTCTCTTGAAATCTTGTCACGAATTGTTCTTAGAAAACCAATTTAGCCGTGTCGTCATGCTCGGTATGGAGTTTTTACCTCCAGCAAACGCCTTCTCTCTGGAAATCGCATGCTTGGCCAGTTTTCATGTCTATTCAGCAAAGCTGTAGAAGTCGTTAACGACGGATGCTGGTTAGTTACCTGAACAACAGGTTACTTTGCATGCAACTTTATGTCAAGTGTACACAGCGGTTTTAATTTAAAGTTTCTTGCCATTACCCTGTAAAGACTAAGACCAGGGCTTCGAATGCACTAAACATTTCTCAAAATTGGTCGGTTCCAGCCAAAGCGAAGGCTAATCCGTTGGTGGATCCATGTGCAGTTTACACAGGATTTTTTCAGTCTCATGCCGCAAAACAATTGCTCTNGTAGCATGTCATGCGCTAATTTGAATCATAGTTTTTGCAGCCTAAGTATTGGATATGATCTGGTATCACAAAAGTGTACGTCGCGGCAGCACAATGAAACTCAGCAATTTATTGTCTTCTTGACGTAGTAAAAATGGGGAATGTGTAAGGCAGATGTTGAAGCCGGAAAAACCCGACGAATCGCTAAGTTTTCATCAAACCTAAGTAAAAGCAAGGAGACATCTTTGGAAGAAGCTGTCTGTGGGGTTTTGCTGTGGGCGTTCGTTTCCCTTGTTCGAGTTCAGAGGGATATTGCCCTGTTTTAACGTTTTGTTTTCTGTGGTTGGCTGTATTATTTGTTGGGGTAATGCTGGTGCAACTGTAGTGGTTCATTGTAGCAATAGGACAGAACCACAGTACCTGACTATGCCATAATTATACTCACTGTTTGAAGCATACCGTTCTTGCAGTATATAAAAGTCATCGATGCTTGCTTATTTACACCAATGAATCAGTGGAACACTAAACCGTCAATGGTGGACTGTAACTGGGAATTGTGTTAGGCAGCGCTTAATTTGTTTAAACAGGCTAAATGAGCAGTATTTAGAATTTGACTTCCAGAAAACACCTTGGTTGCAGAAGTGCAGATGGTATGGGGATTTCGTACACAATACAATGCAGAGTGTTATTTGCGAAAACAACAAAGCCAAGAAGTCAACTTTCCTGGCAGCAGTTTTCCAAACGTGCACAATGTCGGGATTTCAATCTTTTTACAGGTTGTTTAATCAGAAATTTCTGCGTAATTGTACTGACTGATGATAGCACGGATGACTGTACTTGGAAAAAAGATATATTTAAAGTGATACGTGTTGTTGTGTCATCATTCTCTGATAGTTTCCGGAACAGTGTACGAGTATACATGCCGAAAAGGATGATTCGAAACCCGTGCAGGTGATAAAAAATCAAACACGCTCGTTCGTGTTTTGCCACGTGGTCTCTTAGCCACGTGACTTCGCTTGTGGCTCTTATGTAAGCACTCGGTTGTTTTTCCTGGAAACTTCCTCTTCTAGGCGACGCACAGGCTTGTGTTGTAAAAGTTAGTGGAAAAAACCACACGATGGATAACTTACTTAACTTCCCTCTGGTGTTCTGTCCGCGCTTCGAAAAAATATGTAGGTGATGATAAAGGTCATAGGTGCCGGAGCAGGCAATTTTCTTGGGTGCAAAAGATATCTTGCCCGAATTTTCCCATATTTGCCCGAAAAACTTTAATGTGACAAACTTTCTTCCTACAAATTTTCCGTAGCTGTTGATACACTATATTTTCCTCTACCAAATTGCCCTAGACTTGAAAGTATAAAATTTGTTACTTGAAATTTGGTTCTTAATCCAACTGAAAAAACTACGCTGGACTGTGCAAAAACATTGTCAGAAGCCAGCTGGCTCAGTACTTTTAAGCAGTGGTTCCTAACCTCCGGACCGCGGATCACTGGTACCGGGCTGCGAAATCACAAAATATAAACTGGTGGTGAAACCACTCGCTTGGGAGGAAGAGAACAGCTTGTGAGTCTTACCGGGCACACAAACATGAAGCAGCCTTATCTGATGGTTCAAACAGGTTACTTTATTTTACCTGTTAAAAAATAACAACCATCGTATAGTACTACCAGGTTGCGGTGAAGTTGTTAAGTCTTGACTGGTCCGCCGTTACAAAAAGGTTGGGGACCACTGCTCTTGGGCATCTGCCTCACAGTTCTGAGGTTTGGCGTTCCATTCACATTCCAGCTGTTGCAGTCAGCAAGGAACCTCACACCTAGGTGATGTAGACCACGGCTTCTTATTTCTCTGAAGACATATATGTGATATATGTGGCATGGCATGTAGCCTATCATATCATTTATATTATGGCTAGCCGTGGTATTATTATATATGGCAACCAAAAGTCAATTAAGTGAATTTTTTGCCTTTTTTAAAAGGTATGAAACGTCCACAAAACAAATTTCACGCTGATACCATTAGCGACTCTGAAGTTATTATGTCAAAAAGTGTCAATTCATGCATAGCGGCGATGTAGTCGAGACAGTAACCATCGAGACCGAGATCTGGTTTAAACTTTCGAGACTGAGACTTCAAAAATTTCTGAGACCGAGACTTGAAATTCGAGACCGGGACTTAGAATTTGTGGTTTTGCCAAATTAAAAATAAATGGTCGTCATCACTTCTAAGTTGAATTTTTTCGAATTTCTACATTTTTCCGACCTGTTTTAGTTGTTTCTTACCTGCAAATACAACAAACAAAAGACTCGATGAATTATAGAAGTTTTACTAAGCCATTTCTTTACGATATTCAAAGACAATAGGCTGTGACCGAGACCTGTAGCTTTCGAGACCTACACGCAGGGGTGGATCCAGCCAGTAAGGTTAGGGGAAGGGGCTAATTCAGTAATAAGTATGATAGTCAAGTCTCATTACGGGTTCACTACTGTAAGAAGATGAAGCATGCTTCACAGTACTGCTGTGACAAAGCAATGGACGGAAATTGGCTTCATATCGCAAATGCTATTTTCCGCATTGTACAAAATCATTGTGAACAAAGTGACTTTCCTAGGTTTTAGGGGGGCGGGGTCGATCGCCCCAATCGGTCTCCCTGCCGAGACTTGAAACCTTCGAGACCGAGACTCGCAAAAATGGGTCCCGAGAGGAGTCTCGTCTCGAGACTCCACTGATGAATAGGTCAAAATTTATCGTAGGGTCAGACTTTTTTTGCAGCATAGTTTTTTTCTCTTCATCGATATTGTGTTGAAGTTACCACAACCGATATTGGTATGCTTTTGCACGCTTAGTTGCATTTCTGAAAAAATGGTTTGTTGCGAATTCTGTCGTAATCGTGTTGTTTTGCCCACTACTGGACGATTGCATACTAAGTAGGCTAGGTGTGGTAAGGCAAAAACATGGTCTTGCAGTACTTACTTGGCTTGGTAAATGCTCAATCCATTATGTATATAGTGCTTTAACTTTGTCTGTGCTGTAGTCATTAACGTACTTATCGATACACCATGCCTAAGGTTAAACAACCAATTCTTTAAAAGTTTGAAGTATAGTGCATGAATATGTTTCTGAGTTAGCCTCAACACCTAAGGCTGAATTATTTTGCAGTTGCAAACTTGGGAAATTGATACGTCAAAATAAAGTCAAAATTAGCAAATTATAACATCAAAATTTCCGGTTTTTAAGCGTAATAATTGGCTGCCTGAATTATTATCAAATTATTTATATTATGGCTTTGCCTTCTCACAACGTTGTCTTGTTCAACTGCACATATATGCAAAAAACTGTATGGCATGATGTGTTTGTCCAAACACCGTAGTTAAATTGAAAACAAAAACTTAACTGAACTTGCCTGGAATGAACTCTCCCAGTGTGGAGTAAGTGCCCCGCAACATACTCGATTACATCAGTATACAATTAATAAAGCACATAAGTGAAATGCCTTCTTTTGCTCCCAAGTTTCAAGTGAGTCCAGTTGCTCACGAACCAAAACGCAAAGTTACAAGAAACAGTTTGTTGAATTGGTATATACTGATTGTCAGGGTTCCCACGCGATATCGAAAGTATTGAAAAAGTATTGAATTTCAAAATTGGTTTACAAGACCTTGAAAAAGTATTGAATTAGGCCAAAACGTACATTAGCTATTGACAAAGTATGGAAATTCTAAATGGAAAAGGAATCAGAAGTATCTGAGCATACTTTTACTGAAGGCAAAGCACTTCATTTTTTATGCAATGTGTAAAATTGAGTTTCACGATTAAAAACTTTGAAAAATGAAGAGAAGTAATGGTATTGAACTTGCTAAATTTAGTATTGAAAAGGTATTTAAAAGTATGGAAAATAATTTTTTCAAATGTGTGGGAAACCTGGATTGTGTTTTGTGTGACATCATAAACTTTTATTTATGCACTCAAAGAAATTAATTTAAATAAAACTTTTTTGCCCAAATTTTTGACAAATATAAGCTTTTGAGGGTGCATTTGCGCTATCAGATCCTACACCACTGGTAAAGGTTACATGTTCCGATGTGTGCTCAAATCTCAATGGCGCTAAAGTGAGGTCACACTTCTTGCGATCTGTAAAAGTCACCTTTTAGGCAATAACAAGTAACAACATTAAGAAGGCGAGATAATGTCTAAAAAGCAAAAATTATGATGGAAACTAATGTGAAATAGGGTTTTCGAGGAATCTGCCTGCCATGCTGTGCTTTAATAACTCTACGCGGATTCTGACTGCATTTATCAACATTCAGGTGACAAAATCGATTTCTTAGTAGAATGCTTTGTAAGCAGATTTGGCTGCTTTGCCCTTGTACTTTGTCACTTGAAACTTAATGTTTGATTATTTGTTGTTTCTCAGGCACTTCGATGTAAATGGTCATTCAGATAGTATAAGGATGGTTTATTTTATTATGTTTTCCGGTCGTGTAACAAAAACTTTATGTGCGCCAGGAAAAAACTTTCTAAAGCGTTGACATTTAAGAGGTTTTAAAGTTCGTTTTTCGTTATCCACCTTTTTAGCGATGCCGTTGATATGTGTTGCGACCAGACACGCCCCTAATTTAAAACGCTGTGCCCTTCTTCGTTTTTCATGTTTTCTTCGGCAGGATTTTGCATATGCTGCACTGCTCCAAATCATCACATTCTAGGAAATTTTCTCTCCATGCGAAGACATGCAATGTAGCGAGGGGTTGGGTGACAGAAACCACAAGACCCTACCGCTTGGGAAATACTTTGTTTGCTGGCTCGGTGCAGAACGTGGGGAGAAAACCGCGTTCACATTAATGCAGACAATCCTGGGAAATTTCGGACGTTTAGTGTTCCTGGACGAATGTAGTAACGAAGTTGAATTTATACAGTCGTGTTTTTCTGCAACCAGTTTTTGCTGCAAAAAAACTGGTTGATAAATTGTCATTTCTGCCAATATATGATTTTGTGCGAAAAAGACTATTGAAAGATTTCTCGAGAGATGAGCAAATGACCGCCAAGATCTAAAAAAATCTTTCTCAGACCTTGTTTCGACTTAAATGTGAAAAAGCTGTGTTTTTCTGCAAAAGTCAATTCTATATTCAGTTTATTCGAGAAACAGATACAGACTTTAAAAAAAGATAACAAACGCACAGAACAGAAACAATCAAAATCATATTTGCATATTCCTGGGGTACCTAATATAACCAAGTGCTTTTCGTTTTCTAGTTAGGTCCCCCACTATCCTAATGGTGAGATCGGGTTATATTAATAAGGTTTGTACCATGAGAAAGGATCGTAGTGACCAATGAGGAATACTTAAGGGAGCATATATTTGACAAGGGTTAATATTGGTTTAGTAAGTATCATTTGTGTTTCTTTTTGAAAGCATAGAAAGGTTGTACTTTTGAATTTGGTTCCAAAGACTCCCAAAACTAAATTATATAAGCAAGAGATTTTTGTCCAGTAGCCAATCTTTTCCTGGGAACTATATATTCTTTAGATGTTTTTGTCTAGTATTATATGAATGTATATTGTTCAACTTTGTGAGTAAATTGTTAAAAACAGATGGTAAGCAGCTATGCTTGAATTGATTCATCAATTTAGCTGTTTGCAACTTATAAATGTCATTAAGATGTAAAATTTTAGGCTGTGCATGCAGTTTTTCAGCATTAATCTTTTTCTCACCCCCTTACGGTGTATTCCAATACGTAACGCACGAGCTGAGCTCACTTTTCGGTATGTTTTCACAACAGTCCATTCCGAGATTTCAGTGCGCAGTGGTGGGATCAGACAGAGTTACTTTGTTCTTAATTAGAAACTTGTTTAAACCATCCTCAGTGCGTTACTGGAATCACCTTAAAAAAAGCAACGTCTCTAGTCAAAAATATTTTTGGGGCCATTTGCGTTAAAAAAAGAAAATGTGCATAGCATGCTTCTTGCTAAAGGTAGCTATAGCTACCTCAAGCTGTAATTAAATATTTTTATTATTTGCTTTTTTACTCATTGTGACGGACAGAATATGAGCGAGCAAACTCTGTTATTTCGCAGAAAACCGGTTCTGTGAATCTACGCTGTTGTCGTTTTCCAATGAAAAGGAGATGTCGTAGTCAAACAGCGGTTTGAATTACTCACTCATTTCCGTATGAACGGCTCCGTTCATGGAAAGTTCTGTGAAAGCAGAAAACGATACATCGCAATGGAGCAGACTTCGTTTAATCACTCGTTCAATGGCGCCCCAGGCTCTCGCAGTTGTTTCCTTTAGTCAACACTCCTCCGATAGTGAAAACAGTTTTTTATAAGATGTCAGGCCGAGTTGTTTCTGGCCATGCCTCTCCATTTTGACCATACATATGTTACACGCGCGCTCAGTGTTTCGTGAATTGTTAAGTTTTTTGAACCAGCAACGGCTTACATATACTCTGGAACGAGTAGACTGCTGTGAAGACCATCACTATTGAATAAGAACTCTATAGTAACGAGATCCGGAACGTAACTGCAAGCAACAAATAGAAAGATAGGAGTCAAACTTCCCGTCTCATCAAATTTCGTAATTTTGCTTTTCACTCCATTGAGTCCAAATTTCGATGACACGAAGGCGTCCTGTGCTAGCGGCGCCTGAATACAATTTTTGTCATTTTATATTTTGTGACAGATGTTATTCTTAAGTTTAATCGATTCTTATTATTTGGACAACCCCTATTTACTCGCATGAAATTCCTTGTTAAGGAGGAACGTGGTATCTTACCCGATGTATGCAAGTTCATTCGCAGGGAATGGGGATGTGCATTCGAATCCCTGGTACTGCTGCTCATTCAGTGGCCTGCCAAACGTTCCCTAAATGTTCACAAAAATATGAAACTTATTTTTCAGAAGCGTCTGGTTTCGTGGCTGCCGATGATGTGCAAGCAATCGATCAGATACCGAAGGGTCCGACCTGCATTCTGGATGGCTATGCTGTCATTGGTGCGTGGAGAGGTTCTGCGAAGGCCATGGGCATTTAAAATTACGAACACCATAAGTTGTTACCTAACAGCGCGGGCAAAAATAACTGCACGCAGAAAAGAATACGATGAAAAAACGCGTGACTTAATTTCACAATGTACTGAACCATGCCATGCGGCAAATGCATGCGAGTAGGAAAAAGCCTGTGTCCGTGAGTGGGCGTCCTGCGTCAACAGAAAATTCTTTTCGAGCGGAGGTCACGCATCAGTAAGAACATAAAAGGACTGTCAGCTGTTTTTTGGGGAGGAAAAGTCAAGTGCGCATTGAAAATGGCGAACACAACCTTGTCTGTTTGTCGGGTCTTCGAGATTTGTTTGCTGGGATGTAATACGAAACCTAGGGATCGTACCAAACCTACCTGCTGCAATGCTCCTCGCAATCTGTGAAAACCTGCTTTATTAGCACCTATGAAGAGTTGAGAGATGCAAGTTCAACGACAGCGCCTTGGCAGTGGCTTGAAGCTCGATCCGATGTAATAATACGTTTACCGTTAGCGACAGAAGTAACCAGTTACGTGCTGATGTGCGGTTTGCTGACGACGCACTAAATATTTCGCGTATATAATACAGGGTGTCCATAAAGTCCTGCACACATTTCAAAATGTAATTGCGAAGTAACTAAAGTAGATAAAATCATACAGTTTTTTGCAAAGTGAAGTTGGTTTATTAAAGTTTAATATTAAAAAATTTGGAGTAGTTTAAGTAATAGCCATATTTCAAGAATTTGCTTTTTCATGCTATTGATAGACTTCAA
>JGI24158J21664_10009295_pt1 | contig 13116 bp, 9 predicted proteins | sample Ectturendosymbi3_FD_21664 | JGI IMG/M metagenome (IMG submission 21664) | reverse complement strand
TGTTCTCGACAAGAGTTTTCGACATCTTGTCAAGTTTGCCATTGATGTTTTTGACATCAACTTTCGTTGCAGGAGCATCCATGCTTCTCAGCAGCATGCAGGTTGTGATGAACAGTATTATAAATCAGAAACCAACAGAAGCCAACCAGTTCAAACCGATGAAGGAAGCAGGTGTTTTGGATAGAAAATCAGTGTTACAGGCAAGTTTTACCTGTAACAAGTATTGCTGTACAAAAACCAAGTCTGGAAATACGCCCTAATCTCGAACCAATCAGAACGCTCCATTCGATCATCCGATCCTGAAGCCAGTCACGAAAATCATGACGCAAAGACGTAATTGCCTCGATAAAGCCGTTAATGATGCTAGGCGGCCGAATGCGATTAAGCCTCATTCAAATATCCGGTTTAACCAATCATAAAGTAATTACTTAATGAGACATAATTAGGAACCAATCAAGACGCTCAAATGAAAGGGTAGTGTCCAGGAACTCGGGTATAAAAAGCCTCGAATTCGTACCTAAAAGGCAGTTGAAATTGAATTCACTCGAAAGCAGTTTCTCTCCTTCTGTCTCTCAAACCTTTAAGGTTTGGCTTCAGAAGTAAAACAAATGCTTCTGCCTGATCCCGCAACGAACTCAGGTCAACAAGGCTCGGATAGGGAATTGTATACGTTCCTTCCCAATGATTCCGATGACCAAGAAGTATAAACTCTTACCTTCTGCCTGATCCCGCAACGAACTCAGGTTAACAAGGCTCGGCTAGGGAATTGTATACCTTCCTTCCTGCTTGACACCGAAAGCCAAGAAGGTTGAGTAGTGATCCATGATGCGACGCTGTGTCAGTATAGTCTAGGGTTTCACAACTGGTTAGTCCCAGCAGGATCCCACCTGGCTAGAAAAGGTCTGGGGAAATCTCTGCCAAAATGGACGACAAGAATTGACTTGTTCGGGTTATCTCCTGCCAGTTTATTGGACTATTTGCTCTCTGTTAGAATGATTTATTGGCAAACCTGAACTCGAGGTAACGTGACCGTGTATGCCCTGACAATACGAGAATCAGTAAAGTTAAAAGGATAATCATTCAGACATGTAATTTATCGCGTGAATGACTGAAAATCGTTAATCATGAAAGAAACTGCAAACCGCTTTGACTAATGATAAACTTCCGTTGAGAAGCTTCTAGCAACACTCTGAACGATCAGAGAGTCGAAGCGTGACAGCAGACAGAATCATAGGCAAACCATTGTAAATTAGGGCACAATTAAAAGCGCAGATTAGAATTAATTTACTTTATTCATGATATTAGGGGACAGTTACATGAGAGTTCTTGTTCGAGAAGTGTACAAGATTAAAGTATTATTATTGGTGTGTACCATTGTCTGTTTATTATGTCTCTTGTATGAAACAATACAATTTATGAAATAAAGATTACTTATAGTGTTGTTTGTAGAATGAACAGAGAAGTATCAGAGACAAGGAGGTCTTTTAAGCAGACTTGCTTCTGTGATAAAGGGCCTGGGTACAGCAAAGAAGCGAACCCACTTTAAGATTACTACTGTATCCGAAGAGGTTACTTATCCTCTCAGTGTAGAGCAAAGAACCTTAACATCAGTATAGAACAGACAGAGCAGTGAAAGCAACACTAAATCACTTTACAATTTACAACACACTTACACAGCCGTTGTTGAACATATTCAAATAGAATCACTTTGATGAACTTAGGTGAACTTATTCAAATAGGGGCTTGGAGCTTTGTTTGTGGTGGGATAAGCCCACCAAAGCTCCCGTGGTGACGAGATTGGATCCAGGGCAGCTCAATGATGAAGACGCTCTTGAGATTGTTAATGAGATTTGCGATTGAAATGGACAAAAGCAAATAATAGACGAAAAGCGACAGAGCGAGCACCAAAGACGGTAGATATGCTAATGACGAGTTAGAAACTGATGCATTTGCTGATGAACAAGAGCTGTTTAATGAAGAAGTTGAAATTGAAAAATTTGTGTTATAATTTCTGTAAATACAGCAGTACTAATTGGGCACTGTGACTGCCAATACTGTAATAAACAATATGTTTAGGAATTATTTTGAACGTTTTGCTAAAAAGATGCGGCCTCATAAAATTTCTTGTTGTTCCCTTAAACCAAACCTCAAAAAAACCTGCTCCCAACACCTCAGAACTGGCCAACTTTTGTTTATTTGTTTGCTATAACATCTCGCGACTTTTTTTGATCCAACATGAATGTGCAATGCTGTAGGGTGTACTTCGCGGGGTTAAACAAACAATTTTTGAAACAAACCGTTAGTTAATTACCAGCCCAATAAAAATTTCCTGGATGAAAAGTTTCATGAACAACAAAGTGCTTCCGTTTGGTTTTATTGTTGTATTTATTGTTCGAGCCATGGTCCTGGTAAAAGTAAATTTAAATTTGTTGTTGTTTTTGAAGTTGCTTTATGACAACAGAATGGAAAATTATGTTGCTTCAAATTAGTGGTTCATAACCTGTGGATCGCATGCCACTGGAGGTACCCAAGAGCTTTCCAGGTGGTGACCCGAGCAAATTCCAGGTCATACACGTAGCGAAATGAATTTTTGGAGTCTATTAGTGCAACTGTTACAAAACACAGTCCATTGGCAGCATTGAAACACCCTTTAATTAATTGCTACTCACTTCCACTTAGTTTAAACAGCTGTTGTTACATAAATTAACAACCATTGCATTGAATTGTTCTTTCTTCTTTCGTTTTCGTGTTTTAGTGACCATAAGTACACCGAAGCAAATTACTTTCTGAAACAGGTGCCACCCATTCCATGTAGCGACAGTAGAAAAATACCAGATGGTACGCGATCAAAAAAAGGTTGACAACAACCGCACTCTTTACTATCGGTATTCCGTGCTGATAGAAAATTGCCAAAATGAAATGAATGCTTAAACAGTCATGTCTTTTTCTATACATGTATATGTTTTCCTTAGAAACTTACCAACCGAAGGTAACGTTCTCATTGGTAATTCTTTGGACAGTTCTTTGACCCAAAGATTTTGTTTTCCTTACAAATAAATAGCATATGGGTTGTGTTTTGCTGGTCTACCCAATGAAAATAAAAATATCAATACAAAGTCATCCTTTTCAGGTAATCAAGATTCTGACTTCAAAACCAGTGGCGTAGCCAGCATAAAAATTTTGGGGGGGGCAAATGTTTGATTTTAGGCGAATAACACTATTTTGTTTGGAAAAAGCGCTTCTCAAGCACAAAATGACTATATTTTTAAAAAATCTGGGGAGAACCATGGCCCCTTTGCCCCCCTGGCTACGCCTATGTTCAAAACCACACATATTTGTTGTTATTGATATTAGATATATGCGCGACTCGTTGCGCTGCCCTTTCGAAAATGCTATGGGTATTTTTCACACACACATACAATTTAAATAATAACGTCGCAGCGAATATGACATAAGTCACCTAACTGCATTACAATAATACTACTCCTAGTGACTTTACATTCTAGGAAGCAGATAATTACAACCTAAACTTCTTCAGAAAACGTTCCATGTGATTGAATTTTTGCAAATTCCCATAAATTCTTTGATGGAAACTGAGCGTTGACTTCGCATTAACCAAAACGTAAATTGCTTTTCATACTTTTTGTTAAGTCATTATGATAAAATTGCGATGGGTATTAATTTCTATCACTTACATCTGGTGACTGGTTTCTTGTGTTCTAATTTGTAAAATGTATGAAAACTTTGTTTGTTCTCTTGCTTCCATGACAAAAAATCATTTTTGCATAATTTTTGCTTTTGTAATTTTTTCAGTTTTTGCTTATACATATCTTGTGGTCAATGTATTGCACAGCTGATTTTTCAAAGGAAAAAAAATTAAAATTAAAATTGTGCCCAAAGTAGTGACGTCCGAGGTAAGACCATTTCTGACCGACGGAAGCAGTAGCAATACTAAGCATATCGAAACGAATAATGCAAGATCAAACGAAAGATAACAGACGTGTATTTCTGTACGTAATTACCTAAAAAACAAATTAACTGACATTTTAATAAAACAAGTCCTGCTCTCGCGGCAAGCTTGTGAGAAATTCGCCTGCTTGGTTCTGCTTTCATACTTTGCGATGATTCGAACTTGCACATATCTATCTTTCAATTGCAAGCCACAGGAGTGACGCAAGTGAATCCACCTGCAATTTATTTCGTAGTAAAACTAGTTTCGTATATTTAAACACATCTTCAGTCCTGCAAAGGCAGTGGAAAAAACTTACTAGTGAAATGTTAATACTAAAACAAGAGTAGAAGAAAACACACGAACTGCAGCTTGGAACAAGAAGCAAGAGCGGAAAATTTATAGCTATTTTAAATGCTGACCTTACTAGAACCCCTGATATTTTGATATTAAATATTGTTATGATACATTCTGGGAAATTAGAGTTGCATTGTTCTCAAGAGAGTTGCCGCAGTGTGATAATATGCAACAGTTTTATAAAACTCAAGCCAACCATCAATCAAACCATAACCAGATGTTGATGAGTCATATTAAAGTTTTCCAGGTTCATACCAAAATGCTCTTTCTTATATTGATTGATATTCCCTGAAATGTGTTTTTAACATGTTTTTTTCATATTTAGCTTTCATCGGTCTATACAAGGTAATGGTTGCTATAGCGGTTACACCAGTTTTTAAAGTAATGTAAAGGAGCAGCACCAGTGTCGGCAAACATTGCGTACGTTATTTCCGCTTGCATCAAAGTTGATTCATTTCAGGTTTATGCGGAAGTCATTGGCTTTGTAGCTTCACATTCAACCACAGAACAACTTCCTTGTTCTTGCTCAGCCGCACGAGTTGAACGATGAGATCAGCATCTGTTATAGTGAGTTTGACTTACCGAACAGTCAGCAACCTTTGCTGCTTTGTTTGGTGAAAACAATCGTTGTATCGTTTGAGTGAATCGTCTGAACAAGATTGGCACATGCTGTGAATTAAGCAATGGAAGAAGAAAATAACAAATCTGCGGCTGTCTCCAACAAAGGTGACGCCTGAATTTGTTGTAGATGCAAGATCACGTTTATTTTACAACAGCTGAAAGCTTATTTGTGAAAAAGGATTTGCGATTGCGTTTAATTAGCCGTAGTCTACAAGTTGTAGGCTACAACAGACATTGAGAAAGTAGCAGTTGTACTGTCAGGCAATTCTTTTGTGGATTAGTTGGAAACTAGGATTTACTGTAAGTTAAGACATATTTTTACGCCTTTTCTATCCGGACAGTATCAGCATCGGATTTCGTTTTTGTGCTGCCACTTGTTTTGTTCTGATTGCTAAATGTAAAACGAATTGCCATAGGGCCCCTTAACCAATAAAATTTTGCTCCAATTTGCACGGTTTGTGTTTTATAACTAAAGTTTACATACATAAAGCCGCATTATTAAATTAGCATTATTTTCCGAAAAGTATTATCTCAACTTCACAAGAAAAACCTACTAACAATTAGCGAATTGTTTTAGTAAAGTTCATCTATGTCAATTTGACAGTGTCCCGTTGAATGCAGAAAAAGTAATGATAAGTAATTTTTCATAACGTCAATCTAAATCTTACGTAAAGCAAACTACTTCAAGCAAACTATATCTGACGTTTTGTTGACACTAATCACTTACTTTAATCTTTTATACAGTAGTTTATCCCTGATCTTTTAACGAAATGTTTTCCAGATGCACAAGCAGGTGTGGATGATGACAAGGAAATTAACAAAGACACTTTCGGGAAGGTGAACGTCATTGCTGTGGAAACGTCTGACTTACGATCATGTTTTATTGACACATAAGATAGACTCAAATGTGTCTATTGCACAGGATCCTGAGAAGTCCTCTATTTTGCCACACTACGACATCAGTGAGTTCATCGAAGTTACACACAAGCCTTGCATTGGATCAGGGAGTTTTGGGGAGGTTAGAAAATATGATCACAACACTTTGGAAACGGTAGCAATCAAACGAATTACACTTACAGGAAGTGCTGAAGCGATTCATCGGATCAGTGAAACGTAAGTTTTCGTTATAAGTTATGACCAAAGAGCGTTAATCAAAGACCGATGCCATCATTTTGACTTCTTACGTGGTCATTTTCCTGCACGGACTACATACGTGTTTGTTTGTCCGTTTTTGAAAGAATATTAGCAATTCCGAGCCCATTTCTGAGAATAGAAAATTTGCATTTTAATGACCGATGTTACATAAATGTGGTAACGTTTTCTTAAGTATCAGGTATATCTTTATGCGCATTTTGACCAAGTCGTGTTTGATTTCTTTCAATAATCTTTGTGCTCTTCCAGTTTTTCATAGCGAAAGCAGTTTTAGGTTTCCATTTTTCAACAATAATGCATGATAAAAGCTGTTATTTTTATCATTCGCTGGCCTATTTGTACAGCACAATAGACGAGCTGAATGGGCAGTTGACAGCGATCAACTGCTAGCAGAGGCTGCGAAGAAAAACCTAAGTACAGGAAAGAGGGAACCACCATATACTTGACACTTTCCTTGCTTTTTCCAAATATGGTGACATGAAAGTACAACCTTATAATCCCGGAACATCTTTTCACAGTAATGGAATTTCTAATATGTAACCTGAAGAATCTTAGATAAAAAGATTTTTGGTGAAAGCATTGCTTGCCACATTTAAAAAATGAGCTCGTTTGCCATTTCCACATATGGTAAAAGGTACATGCAAAACGTTTTGTTTGTAGAAACAGTTTAGAGCAGGGGCTCCCAATCTTTTTCTTGCCTAATACCCCTTCAGCATTGACACAGATGAGCATGTACCCTTTCAACATTTTAAACGATTAGCATGTACCTCTTCAGCATTTTGACAGATGAACATGTACCCCTAAAATTTCTTATGGCAAAATATTATATCATGACTCATTATTCATAGATATATTTAACAATACGCATATAAGGATTTTTGTAAATATTATTCCATGATATATAAGTATTTGGAAATAAATAATATGTGAATATATTTTTCTCTTCTATTGCAAACCTTAAATGTACCCCTTCGGATAGGCAAATGTACCCCTGGGGGTTCATCTACCCCAGGTTGGGAACCCTTGGTTTAGAAGCTAGGAACGAATCACACCTGTTTGGACATAAAGCACTTGTCAAAATGCTGCACAGCCGGGTCTTTTCATCACTCAAGCTGTGAGGTGCTCCTGGCCCAGAACTTTACCTCAACAAACTGGTTAGGTGATGATTTTAAGCCGTGGTTCTGTGTTGTGTACTGATGTTCGTTTTCATATTTTCACACTATTTGTACTCGCACAGTCATTCTTTTCATTTGATAGGACCTTTGTTTAAGATCAGGTTTGATTAGTGTATAGATCAAAAAATTTTCAGAATTTAAATTGTTGTAGTGGTGAGAAAATACTCCTATCAAGCAGAGTTCGCATGCTGTCCGATAAACAATTTTTGCGGCCCTCATATACATAATGCACACTTTTAGTAATTTTTATATTGATACTGTGATAAAAATAAAATGATATAATAATATAAAACACAGGAAACATGCAACAAAATACCGTCCCCTTGATAAAATAAACTAAGCTTGAATTTGAAAAACATAAATATATTAAAGATTAAAAATATTAAAATATAATCTCTTTTATGTAAAAGAAGCATAATTCATAGAAGCTGCAGCCCTTCGCTGGGTGCTGACAAAACAATGTTGGTCCTCACTGAAAAACGTTTGACCACCTCTGAACTTCACCAACTGTTTTCTAACTTTTTCTACATGCGTAACGGTTTTTCGTCTGAACCTTCTCAGGGAACTTCTATTGAAATCACGTTTTATGATGAGACTGTTTTTCTGTAGTGTCTAAAACAGCAAGTCGGTTATACTGGGAGAACTAGAAATTCTGCAGAATAAAGTAGTGTGGCTGGAAACTTCATGGAACAACTGACAGTTAAAAACCATGCAGTAATTCCATTTGGCTGATAACTTGGTTGTCACGTGCCAAGAAAAATTTTGTAATGATTATACACCATGCGAAACCAGTTTTTCAATTGTACTAGCAGTACGATTTAGGCATTGGATCAAGTTAATTGTTGCCATGCTAGCTTACTCTTGGACAAGGTTTCGCTAGTAAAATTTTCATGAAATTACAAAAGCAACCGCCATTATTTCTTCGAGAAGGAACTGGCAGAATTGAATCTTCGGAAGTAAGCAAGAGCTGCAAGACAATAAAATCATACCTTGCAAGGTGTTTTGCTTGATTATTAAAATGCATCATGTCGTGCAACTGATTCTATAAACCCTTTCGTTTCATAAGGTGATTTGCTCCTCTTAGTGTTGATTGTGCACTACCACCTACCCTGTAATTCGCCATGACTGAGTATTTTTGTGCTCTTGTGTTATTCGATTACCCTTGTGATGTGGACCAGGAGTCTGCGGCAAATACATAAAGAATGAAAGTATAAATGTCGGGATGTTACAGTACTTCTAATGTTAAAGTTTCACAAAGCAGTATTAACAAATATCTGAAAAATGATAACCCGCAATCTTTCTGCGAATTAAGCTCATGATACCATTGCTTCATGAGATATATATATATAAGTGACTACCAAGGACTTATTGTGACTATAACAGCCCATGTAAATCTTCTGTCGTGAATAAATCAATGCCAACGTTCAAAACACACTAAAACCATGCAGTTAGATATTTTCATAGGAAAACAATTTAGGTTCACGAAGACAATGCCAAGTACATTTTCGCTTGCTTTATTTGAAATTTACTCAAAATTCAATGATAATAAAATTCGTTAGACATGCTGCAAAATCAAAGGTGAGTCGAACAAATTTGGATATGATTAATATCCCAACAAGCAATTTACCCAAGAAAGTACTTTCAAAAATATTTCAAAATTACAGATTTCCGAAAAAATACTCTGGTTGCAGCAAAATGCATCATTCACAAAATTTTTAGAGATAGCAAACCTGTGAAATCATGATTAAAATCTTATGTAAAACTTTCTCCAGTTTTCACATTTCATAGACTTGAAAATTTTCAGAACTTTATTGAAATTACGGTACAAAGCGAGGTTTACATCTTGATTTGCCCACAAAAAGTTAAACCCTTTCTATAAAATGATGGAAGCTTTGCAGCAAGCAAAGCTGTTTTATTAATGTTGTTAGATGCAGTCTCTAGCCATTTAACAGATTCTTTTCTTAAATCTTCGCAGGATTCGTCGAGAAGCAAATTTTTTGTATCGCTTTTGTCATCGCAACATTGTCAAAGTATATGGAATCACGAAATGGCCCAACGCATTCGGAATAGTCATGGAATATGTTGACAATGGCAACTTGCACGATTATTTGCATTTCTCGATGGATGTTGCCTGGAACATTCGCGTACACATTGCCTATCAAATTGCGTCTGCCTTGTCATACATTCACAACTATAAACTAAAGAAAGTTGTTTGTCATGGAGACGTAAAGCCAGAAAATGTTTTGTTGACAACAAATTTGCAGGTAAAGTTAGCAGACTTCGGGTCTTCTCATCTTCTCAAATTCACTGGAGCGTCGTCTACGGTTACGCAGGGAACAATTTCCCCTCAGTACACATTGATCTACGCGGCCCCAGAGTTATTGGAAAATCATTCGCAGGCTCCAAACCCATTGATGGACATGTACAGGCAAGTACAATTTGAAAATAGATCATTTCAGGATTTAAACGTTTTGCTGAGACTTTTATGTTTCATGATTCATGTTAAAGACAGCTTTATTACTAAAACAATATTCTTCGCTTCAGTTTAGTTTTTATGTTTGCAATTTTTTAAATCATTTTTTGTCTTTTTCGGATAACATTCAAATCTGTTGAACTTTTTACTCAAGCACTTGAACTGCCATTTAAAGTACTATATCTTTTTTACTACTGCTCACTATTGCGGACAATTTCCCGGCCGAGTTGCACAATGTGTTTGGCACTTGCCACGAAACCTGGAGCACAGAGCTCGACTCCAGGTTGGGTCATACCGAATGCTGCACTCAAGCCTTCGTTGCGAACTGTGGGGAGTTGGCACTAACAGGGTTTTTCAATGTGTATACGACGACATTTCACGGTTTCACCTCTTGATACCTCACAATTTTCGCACATTGACAGATCTGTAGACTCGTATTCCTTGCAGAAATAACTACCGGGACGAAAAATGATCAGCGCAAACACTTGTCACAATTTAAGCAGCAAAACTTCAATAGCAATTGATCGTCCAAAACGGTTTCTGAAACACAACAGAAACAAACTAAGTATTCTACCAGCGCACCTTAAAACTGAGCAAAGAGACTTCACCAATGGTTGATCGGGCGCGCTACATAAAATTAGCAACTAAACATACACACAATTATGGTTGTTTGCAGTAAGTTAAACACCCAGCTCAAGCACACCACTGTCATCCAACTACAACTTTAATGCCGATTGACGAATTGCAGCTGCGCGCTGATTCACCAAAAAAACAAAGCATGCAAACCAAACGATGTGGGTTCCACAACTCAAATTTTCTGCCTTTGCGTTTACCAAAAAACTTGCTGTTTCAAGTGGAAGAATTTGGGCGTGTAAAGAAAACGTGTTAAGAGCCACAAAACGTCAGTAAGGGGAAACGAGAGAGCGGAAAACTTATGGGACGTTTTGCACGAGGAGAAACAGTAAAACAGGTCGGACATTCATTACTGTCTGTGCTTGTGGACACAAGGGAGTAACGAATCGTCGAGCCTGAACAGGTGAGAATGTACGTCAAATGCTGTCAAATGAGGTCGCGGTTGAAGACGGTACTAAATGCAGCAAAACCTTTTAATCCTGGAAAGAGCGAATGTCGATTCTGTTCATCCTTACTGCGCGCATTTAAAACTGAAGACTTGAAGAAAGGCACTTACGTGCTGTCCAGCCTGCGTTCCAAAATCAAGTAAAAGCTTCCCGGGTGGTGCTCCCCTTGTCGTTTCACGAATACACGAGAGTAGCCGGGCGGCTCACGGAGCAAGGCAAGGTTAATGGACCTTGCTGATCAATTGTGACACTATGGAGTAATGCAAATGAGAGTAAAATGAAACTGAACCTGAACGATATCTATACTAAACTTGAACGGATAAGACTCATTTTTATGGCCAATACGCTGACTGAATTTATAAAATTGAGTGTTGCTCAATAACTAACCACAAGAAGCAAAACACAATATAAATTCGTAAATAACATTATACACTTCAAGGCTATGCGTCCAGTTTTTGCTTGGAATGTAACCATGAAAGTTTTTCTAAGATAACTTGAAAGAATTCCATTGTGACGCAAAATGAAGTCAAAGTGTAATTGCTCATGAGATGCTTTAAATCGATTTCTCGTAATTTGCCATTAAAAACGTGAATATTTCGAATTTCTAACGAATTTTTTTCATATTATATTTTTTCAGTTTTGCGATGGTTCTCTACGAAATTGTGTGCAAGCAAACCCCTTATTCAGAATGCAATTTTCCTAATATGGTCCATGGTTTAATAGTTGCGCGTATGAAACCAACCATAGCTGCAAATAAATCATCCGAAAGTCAGCTGCAAGAACGCAAGAATCGTTTAATCTTTGAAACTTTGAAAAATTTGATACAAAAATGTTGGAGCGACAATCCGGAATCCCGACCTTCTAGTAAAGAAGGTATGTTCAATGAAGTTTTAGATGAAACACATTGCAATCAAAATACATTCTGTTCACATCTTTGTTGCAGTGGAATTGGAACTGAAAGACTTTCTGGACAAAGAGTCATTACTACAGGTCAGTGTGTTTTGCGTATTTTACTGCAAACTAAGTAAGGCTATTTTTATCAGTTTATTTTGAATGTACAGCAATCAAACCCTTGTCATCATAAACTGTGTTTGATTAAAAACGCTTTTTATGGACGTTTCTAATCGCAATAATGCTTTCATTGCCACATTACCAATAAAAATAGTTATGTGTTGGTACAGGGTTTTTTAAGGCGTTTCATGAGTCCAAAACGGTCCCATAAATTTCCTGCGCGGACCCATAAAATTGGTATTTTCACGTTAAATCTGGACAACCACGAAAAGTTTTAACTGAATTGAATTGTTGCTTCAATTAATGTCCAAAACCAAATCGCCTCACACCAAATAAGTGCAGTACAGACAGTAGCCTAGCCTATTCATCATAAGCATCTCTGAAATCCCATGCAACGCAACAAATAACTTGACAGCATTTATGAGATAAACAAATACGATTCGTAATAATCAACACTTTGAATGCCACTAAGTCTGGCTTTTTCAGCAAGCCAAGTCTTTTCCACGGTGCCAAACGTTTTAGCAAGCCAAGCTTTTATCAGATTTTATACATTTCCGCTCATGTGTGGGTATTTTCAGAAGATACTGTCACAGCAAAAACGTAAAGCTACCCATCCAAGCATAAAGCAGTATTTTTGCAGTAAGCCTAAACACAAATTTCTTGCTGCAAGCCAGCCAGAAATTGCAAACACTAGCAGCAGTGACTGCAAAGATTCTTTCGATTCTGATGTCCAGAAAGAACAGCATTCAACTGTTGGAATCTCAATAGCATCGCTAGTTTTAGCTAACAGTCAGTCAGCAGGATCTAATACGTAATAAGAGTTTTTAATCATGGATTAAGATGAAAGATTTTGATGAATCCCTGCCAATGAATGTGTTAACTCTGCATGCTGACGGAGGCATAACATGTTTGCTATGCTCTAAGCATCCAGGAGTTACAACCAGCCGAGGAAAGAATGGGAATATTTAGGCTACACTACCGAGCCTGGCAGATTTCCACGTTCAAACCGCCTCCGATCAACACCAAAAAGCCAGTAGACTGGAAAAAAAGTCAGCGCATTTCACTATTTCACGCTTATCATCAGGATCGCATTACAGATAAAGTTAACACAGTAGCTGAGCGCGTACAACTGATTTGTTCGGTTTTGAAAGAAGAGATAGCTAATCGAAAAATAGATTCCTTGAAAACCTTAGTGGACCGCATTGGCCATGTTGCAGTGCAACAATGCCTGGCAATGGTGTGGTAAAGTTTAAACCTGCCCGCGCGAATCATAACATGACGTGTTATTGAAGTCGATCA
>JGI24158J21664_10009294_pt1 | contig 13116 bp, 5 predicted proteins | sample Ectturendosymbi3_FD_21664 | JGI IMG/M metagenome (IMG submission 21664) | reverse complement strand
AACAAGTACATCACGTTGAATCACGAATGGAATATTACTGGGAATTGCGCAGTAAGAATGCACAAAACATTAAAGCACTAATGTGTCCACTATATAATCAAGTAGCTATGTCTCAACAAAGGTGAACAGCAAGCGAATCAATTGAGCAAATTATTTTTATAGAGAATCGATTTCACGTAAGACTACACACCATCAGTCCAAAAATCTTATTTATATAAAATATTTTATCATAAGTCTTCTTTGGTTCCTTAGTGAAAGCTGTGTTTCCTTAATGGGGCTTTCATTCCTTATGAGCAATTTTTCGTAACATATGAGAAAGCTTTTGCATAAAAACATGGAAGAAATTCTACGAACCACTTAGAATTTATTTAACAATTGAGAAAAAACACAGCAAGCGCTCAGAAAACATTTCCTTTTCTTATGCGAAGTTATAACATTCACATTTTGGTGCTACATTCAGGCAACTGTCACATGCAAAAATCGCCATCATGTTATTTGCGGCCTAACACATGAAAGAGAAAAAAATCTTACCGAGATTGTGGTAATAAAGGCAAGTAATCACTTGACGCTTGGTAGGGCTGTGTTAGTTATGAATGTACATCAATGAAAATTTTCTTCAACACCAACTCTGCATGTTTCTCCCAGGCGATTTGCAAAAAAAATGGCATCATTTAATTTTTAACTTAGTACACGGAAGCAAACAAAATTTCAGTGGAATTGCAATAATAAAAGAAATCAATTGCTTGACGTTCGATACGGAAAATTTTTGTTAACGCTAACTTTGCGCGTGGAGTGAAAAAAAACGAAAATTAGCTGTTAATTATTTATAATTCCGATGACAAGTTTAACGTGAAGTATTTGATTAGTCATCATGAAAAGGGATAACACTAAACGAAGGGCCGGCGGGCCGGGCGGGCTCTAGAGCTGTTTTGCAAAATGAAAAACATGAATTTTCCGCGGGCTGGCGAGCTGCACAGAAGGGCGGGCCGGTAGGCTGCACCACAGGATGGGCAAGTGGGCTGCACATTAAAGCGGTCTGGTGGGCTGCACATTAAGCTGGGCTGCGGAAAAGGACGGGCCGGAGGGCTGCCCTTTTCTGCAGTCCGCCCCGCTTTTTTCCGCAGCCCGACGGACCGCCTTTTTTGTGCAGCCCGCCGGCCCGCCCTTCTGTCTTGTGTGCAGCAGCCCGCCGAAAATTCATCTTTTCCATTTGGAAGCACAGCCCGCCGGCCTTCCAATTAGTGTTATCCCATAAAAAGAACACTTTCCTGTAGTTTTCTGAACACGTTTGTTTTTCAACAGGCAGGGTACGAGTTTGAGCAGAGGCACTGTAATATACTCGGAAATCTAAATCATCACGTAACTGAAAATGGTGATTTGCCAACGTCCACTTGTTATGCGAACTGAATTTTTTAGTAGTTATCACTGATGTTGAGAAAATAGCTTTGTTGCGTGTAGGAGGGTAACCCAGCAAGACCGCTGAAGCGTAACAATATTTCGATTTTGGCAAAACGTTTAGTGCAACAACGGACTGTGTTACTTGAGCAACAACGCAGTAGATATTTGTAATTACAAGGATTATGTTGTTGGCGGTTGACATCACTTAGTCCAGCGGTTCCCGAACTGGGTAGTTTGCAGAGGTGTACAGGAGCCGGAGTGTCGGAGTGGACCCTGGCCGGACTCTTAACAATTTTCGAAAATAGGAGTGGAGCCGGAGTTGATTTTTCTAAGGAAGGGCCAGAGTGGTCCGGAGTCAGTTGTTTAATAAGAGGTTACTTTGTTTATTACTGATTATCATTATTGCACATTGTTTTTTACAAAGCATGTTGCAACATAACCTTCAAATGTGCAATACTACTTCACAGGAAGTCTTAAAATTTTAATACAACTTGGATGTAAGTAAGGTTAGGTTGGGGAGTTTCATGTGTGTAAAGATTTGGGCAATTTCTTGTTCATGGTGATACGTTAAAAATATATTGGCCAATAAAATTTAGCTCACATAAAAAGTTTAGGTAGTGTCTCAACAATCAGCATTTCCAGTTTGCAGTTTTGAAGGACAAAAAGTACCGTATCCCGCAACTAGTTTTCTGCCAGATATAAAACTGAGTTGGAGAACATCTCACTACTATCAACCAGAGATGATCACTATCCGGTTTGCCGGTTGGATATCCACCAGGATAGTGACTTTGCAACCGGATACGGATATCCAACAACTGCTTTCAACCGGGAACCGGATACGGATCCGGATGTCCGAAACGCTTTTATCAATATTTCGAGGATTCAGACTTTTGGAAAAGGTTGCACATTGCACAATCATTCATTTATTATCTTCAGAAGCACCTTTTCCGCCTTCTCTGCCATGATTTCGAGTCTCTTTATGGTGTAATCTCTGTGCCTTAGTGTAATCCCATCCCCCCTCTTAATCTGGTAATTGGACACGCCAAGTTTGTCAGCATGAATGTGTTCCTGGTGTGGTAAGATAGGGCTATTTCAGTATACATTAAGGACGTTGTTTGCTGCGTGCCTGGACTAAGGCTAGGTAATGTAGGCCTACTGTGATATGTAGTCTAGACGAACTGGAACACTCTAGCTGTTTTAATGTGGTCTGTAGTCTACACCAGGCCTTGCAGTCTTCACGCCTATTCCACGTGACCCTGCATTGACTGGTTGTTGGATGATACCAGGCCAGATAGCTTTTTTCTTTCTTAAACATGATAATCGAAATTGTTGTTTTGTGACATTGACTTGTTAGACTGAATTTTTAGTCAGTCATTTCAATATAGATGACATATTTTAAGCCAGTGTATTGTTTTGAATGCTGTTTTGGTTTGTAGACTAGCAATGCTATGTAATTAGGTTTCGTTAACGTGCAACAATGGATAGGATTAAAAAATGAAATTATGAATGTGAACTCATGGATGATGTTAAAATCTAACCATTGTTACCAAAGAAATGGCTAATGAAAAGCTTGGTGTCGCAACAGAACCGTCATCAGAAAATCTTCTGTAGGGAGTTTTACATTTGTGCGGTTGGGCTTGATATTCTGAAATTTGAACAAACATCAATGTTTTATAGTGCTTCATATTTCAATTCGGTGGGGTTTGGAGGTTTATTTCGGAGAGGCTAAGCCCACCAAAGCCCCTCCGGACTGTGGCAAAACTTCAGTTTGCTTTTTAATGCAATTGACTCGGAAAAGCCTACTTAGGTTACGCGATATGTCAAGCTAAAGCTTGCAAGATATGTCACACTTGCTGTTTATAAGCATGACAGGGCCCAAAGTGGCACAACGCATTCAGGTAGTGTCTCTTCTACTTCATGAGGAAAAACTTGTTCTGGGACTATTTTGCCTTAATTGAACACAATTGGTAGAAGTGGTCATGTGATAAGTACAATACGCAGAGACAATTGGATGGGGTTTAGGAGTTTTTGGTTAGGGTTTAGAATCAGGGCTTATGGTCAAGGTTTAGGGTCAGGTTTTAGGTTTAGTGGTTCAGTGTTTAGAGTTAGGGTTTAGCCTGCAGTTCACTTAATGCAAACAAGAAGCTGGTAACTGCTTGCCAGCCCTGAAACCATGACAACCATCTTCCATGCTGGGACTGAGCTGTTACAGATGTCATGGTCAACCAAGTAGGACATGCATGCCAAACTTGTCATGTGACTATTTCAACCAATCGTGTTCAGCTAAAGGCAAAATAACTCCAGCATTATTTTGCCTCATGAGGCAAAATAGACACAGCACAAAAAATGAATGCTGTGCATCACAATACACTTTCGGAGAGTTTTCGGATACGGATAGTATGGTTTCAACCTAAACAGGATTCGGATCGAATACGGATATCATTTTTCAAAAACAGGATAGGATCAGATAGTCAAAATCCACTATCCGATCATCTCAGCTATCAACGTGGTTGAGTGGGAAGTGACTAGACAATCGTCAGTTCGAGTGACTCCTTTGTTGTGTTTGGTTTTTCTTTTGATGTACTTGCACAAGCTTGTAAGTCAAAATTTTTGGACCTCTTGTGATGTACATTTCCAAAAGCAGACAAGTGTTGGTAATTAAATCAAGCTTTTGGACTAGGGTTAGGTTTAGCATTTTGGATTAGGGCTTTGTGTTACTGTTAGTGTTTCAAATTAGGATTTATAGTAAGCATTTAGGGTGAGGTTTCAGCGTTAGTGTTTAAGGTTAGGGTTAGGATTAACGTTTCATGTTGATGGTTAGTGTCTGCAGTTCAGGTAAATTGTTAGGACATAAGGTAAAAAAATTATGGCCACCTTAATCCTTTATCTGAGAAGCAACTGACATGTATTTCAGTGATCGACAAATTCATTTGATACGTTTTTTTAGTCTTTCTGTGCGTAAACCGGATTCGGTCGTTTAGACATTGCCAAAAGGTTAGATAATTCACTTTGGAGTTTGAGCAGGAGTCGAAGTCCAAACCTTTAAAATGTATCAGAGCGGAGTCGGAGTATATTCAGCCGAAGCAGGAGCGGTGTCGGAGTCAAAAATTTCAGACTCCGTACACCTCTGGTAGTTTGCATGTACACCTAGGGGTACATTTTCCTATCTAAAGCGTACATTTATGTTTAGCAATAGAAGTAAAGAAATATGTTAATACATCATTAATTCCAATTATTTATACATATGTCAGTAAATAATATTTAAAAAAATCATTATATGCTTATTGATAAACATCTTTTTCCTTTTTTCCACAGCCTTTTTGTCATAAGAAATTTTAGATCAGTGGTTCTCAAAGTGTGTGGAACCAATCCCTTTGTGGCGATTTTGAAGGGCAAAGGGGCGAAAAGACCAAAGGTGAGATAGGGGGAAAACAACACAAAGGGGCAAAAACGCTCAACCACTAATCGATCGTTGAGTTTACTTCAATAGCCTACTGTTATGACTTGTTAGTTTTTTGCAAATTTTAATTTACTATGATATTCGTTGAAGGTTGTTGCTAACGCAATTTATCCGTTAAATTTTTACTCTGGATCGTCTGTGTGTCCGGCTACAGTGTAGGTTATTGTCACAAGGATTCTGAGCGTAATATTACCGTCGTAATACAATTTCTTATTTAAGCTATTTAATGGCTTGGTTCAGCTAGTTAATATTTTCATTAAATAAATTCTTTAAATTTACTACCTTGTGTTTGCTTTATCAGGCTTGGAGGGCGAAAACGACGTGTCGAGAGTGTAAGGGGGCGTTGGAATAAAATGTTTGAGAAACACAGTTTCAGAGGTACGCCTACATGCTCATCTATCGAAATGCTGAAGAAGTACATGGCCTGAGAAAGTTTGGGAACCCTAGCTTAGTCCAACTTACGTTTGTTATTCAACGTTGCTGTGAGACTGTGCACATCTTTCAACGTTGCTGTGAGACTGTGTACATATTTGCTCAGCGAAAACCTTAATTTTTCAATGGTGCAAACAGGCCCTTAACCAGCTTGGGACACCAGGTGGGGCGAAGAGTTTTCTGAGAAGAGCCCAAATTTTTTAAACCATGTCCAATAGTTTTAAACTATGCCCAACACATTTTTCAAGGGGGACGAAAAATTTCATAAGGCTTACGGGCCTGGGTGCAAGGTTTTTGTTGCTGGGCTTGTGACCGTGCAAGTACCTACGATAAATACAAATGGTAATTAAAACAAACAACGCTGTTGCTAACATGAGCAATAATATTGTTTTTGACGGTTCTCAAACACGACATTTTTTTCATAAGACTAAATTGGTTCGGTTGCAAAAAAAGCGAATTGTGCAGGTGTTTTCAGTTGAGCTAGTACAATCCGTGCCAAGAAGCTCAAAGTAAAACTTACTGCAACCACTTTACAAAGATAGCATTTCCCTAAATTAATTGCAATATGACAGAAACGTCATTACGCCTATATGAAAACGAACATATGATGTAGCAAAAAAGCGACATTTCATTACCAAGGTAAGTTGCAAGAACTTTTCCGTTCTGGCTTGAACAAAATGAAATAGGCTACAACAACGTAGATGTCAAAGAGGAGTCTTTTGTTAGCAGCGACAGAAGTGACAGCATTTTGAAAAAAACAAACCACTCTTGAGGATAGGATGGCTTCTGATGCAAACTATTTTCACAGAATACAGACAGCAAGAAAATTTGCTAGTGCGAGTTATGAGCCGCATTATGCCGCTGCTGAGAGACATCTGAATCTTTTCACATTTGCAAGATGGTTCTGCAAAACAATCGGTGATTTTGTGGTTTTGCATGTCTTGTAAGAGATATTAATTAAAACAGCGTTGAAATGACCACAAATATTGACTCCTAAGTGAAGTTCCTCGTGAAAGATGATTATCAGGCATAAAAATGCTTGAGAAACGCAAAACGGTTTTGAAATCAGTGTAAAATTCCTTCGGTTATAGAACAAATGCACCATCTAACGACAAAAATATCAACCGATGTTGACGAAACGCTATGTCTGGTCATGTGACAGATGCTTTTTGCCATGCGGCAGAATTGGTGGGTATAGAGATATGGAGATTTTGTCAGCATGACCAATTTTACTTTGCAGAAAGGAAAGGATTGTCTTGATTCAGTTGTTGAAAAAGTCATCATGAAAATGCAGAAGAAAACTCAACGGCGTACGAGAGGCTTAGCCGCGCAGTTTATCGCTTTTTGCATGCCTGAGAATATCAAAATATCAGTTACATGCTGGGATGATATTTACTGCGTTGTTTCTACTCTAGGATAAGAAATTTTTGCAAAAAGTTTTGAAAACGACGCGAGAGATTATTTCAAAAAGTGTTTGTCCGATACGAAAACAGCACATTGATTTTCGAAAACTCGTCAGAAAAGAATTTAATGAAATTACATTGGCAAACACGACATGTTTTCAATGAAATCTTGAAAATCATGTGAAAGCACGACAAACCAATAATAATTGAATTACACATAAGCAAATGTAGCTGCAACACTCAGCACTCCTGTGGTTTTATTGCAAATAAGCGAATGTAACATCATCGCCTTTGCTGTAACTTTTCCGGTCCTGCCTCACTGATTGTCTACTGCACAACCTGATGCTCGGATAGTTGCAAGGAAAACTTTGTTTCAGCAGCAATACCCAAAAACGCCCTTATGAATGAACGACCCTTAGCGTGTGTGTTGAAGAACTTGGTACAGTCTACTCAGAACTGCAATACTATATCACGCCAACGTATTCACGATGTTAGCTCTCAATTAGTTGGCATTCACAAACTCAAATTGATCATTGCTGCAATCTTTTTTTTGCTTTGATTGAATAACTTGAATTTGGTTAGAATATTAACACGTGCTATTTTTTTCAGAGCGTCCAAGCCGTATCTTATCCAGTAACTTTAACGAAAACTTGCAATGGGTTATGTACACAGCGAAATACGCTGAAGTCGAACCAAACTAAAAAATGTCATATTGACACATATGTGAAAACAAAAAAGTGGAGCTATACATGCAGTAAAGTACTGAATCCAGTGCAGCATTTATTCCAAGCATTCAACTCGCTTCTACGCAGCTTTACTAGTAGCAGTAGCCTATATTCCCAAGCCCGAACTGCTTTAAGATTGTTGATTTCTTCCGAACTAAAATGGAACCGATCATTCAGGTTAAAAGCAACCTGAGCTGAATCTTTCCTAATGCTGCTAGATTATCGCAAAAAAGTCAACTAAAGTCAACACAAAACAGTGAGAAGAGCAGTTACTACCAATGTGTGCGGACAGAAAAGCTAAAGCAAACTTTTTCCTTTGCCCACCACTCACGCCAAAGTAGCGCATAGCGGTAAAGTGCGATAGCTCGCTAACGCGTGCATTATTTTTGTCAAAAACGAGCGACGCTACCGCTATCGCTCCTGGAAAATTAGCTCGCTACAGTAGCTCGCTATTACAGTAGCTCGCTACTACTCACCTCTGCTCCGCACGCACTGCATATGAGCACTACCACTCCTCACCACCACAGAGCATATAGTCCACAGCACATTGAGCACAGCACCAGAGGTTTGCCTCGTGAGGTAAAATATATGCCATGGCTATTTTGCCTTTCATCGAACATACATGCCAGTTGAAGAAGTGGTCATGTAAAAAGCACAATACAGAGAGACACAACATATTGAGGTTTTGAGAATAACTTATGGCTCAACCTATACTGTACACAAAGTAGACAAAAAGCGCGCTGAAATCTTGCACTCAATCAAATTAGACCTTACAGTCAGCTATGATGTAGGTCATGCATTGCAAACTTGTCATGTGATCACTTCAAACAACTGTGTACAGCTACTGACAAATAAACTTCAAAACATTTTTTGCCTCAAGCTCATGAGACAAACAAAATACTCATTTTAAGTCTCCAAGGTCAGCCGATCACCTGTTTAGAAATGATATTGAATCGTAAATATAACCAATGTAGTTCAACGTTTTGTCTGAGAACATGTTTAGAGCTGCAAGTATCAGGACAAGCATCCAGCTTTGTTCAGGATGGCTCCAAAGTGTGAATAGAAGTTGGTCTATGCAAGTGGTGACTGGACTAGAAATTTCCACAATGTGACAATGCAAATAAATTCTACTGTGTACTATAGTACATTACTTCTGTCAAATCCCATTCCCTTCAGTCAACCAAGTCATCACTAGCCCATAGGTTAATTTGGTAGACTGTTATTTTTTTACAGTCTGTTTTGTTCACAATCCTTTTTGTCATGGGCCTTGTGCTTTTTCCCAAATCATTAGTCCAACATTCTCACGCTTACGGTATGAATTCCTAAATTCCCAAACTGCATCGTCATTTCGAAATTTAGCTGAATGAAACTATAAGTTGTGGTACCCCCGGCCCCGTCCCCCACCCAGTGTCTCAGAGATAATCACTATCCAGTGTTAAACAAAATTTCTGACTTGCGAAATTTCTGACTTCCGGCACGTGCTCCGGCCTAAACTGCAAACTCCGGCAGGAGTCCATTCCTGTGTCAAGCGAAATTTCTGACTTGCAAAATTTCTGACTTTACGCCAGGGTTCCCAGATCCGTGACAGAAAATATGGCAAATGTTTGTCCAATTTATGGCAATTTTTTGGCAATATTGATTTTTCATTTGAAATGGCAATTTTTTGGCAATATTGATTTCATAGTTTTTTTCAATTCATTTTTTTCCATACATTCAAATTTTTTAGGTTTGACGATTATGTAAAGGTCATTTTTATGGGAATCAGAATGCGTGCCCAGTAGGCGAAATATATCCGCGGTTTAGTTTAGATGAGTGGTTCTCAAAGTGGGCGGAATCGCCTCTCTGAGCACAATTTTGAGGGGCAAAGGGGCGAAAAAAACAAAGGGGCTATTAGGAGTGCAAAACAGCACAGAGGGAGCAAAAATGTAGCCTAAACAAATTAATTATCCGTTAAATTTTTACTCTGGATTGTCTACTCTGGATTCACAAGAATTCTGAACGTAATATTAGCGTCATAATACCGTTGGTTAGTTAAGCTGTTTGATACTTTCTTTAAATAAAAATCTTTAAATTCACTGCCTTGTTTACTTTAGCAGGCTTGGGGACGAAAACGACGTGTCAGGGGTGAAAATAGGGAGTTGGAATTAAAAAGTTTGAGAAACACTGGTTCAGATAACAAACCCTGATTCTTGGCTGCAAAATGGTTCCTCATGATTCATAGTTCAAAACTTAAAAGTAATATTTCAGGCCTAGTTGCAAACCGGAAGCGAAATATTTCAGATTTAATCGTTATTTACGTAATCATTACTTTAAGTGTATAGTGTTTCCTTGGTGTAGGAACCGATATGTAGAGGTATGGGGTGCTGCCCAGCGTAGAGGTTGCTTTGCGAGGAATGCTGTCGTTGCATGTAGAGATGCTGGTTTCCCTAAACGCTACCAACGAGGCAGCCTAATCGTTGTATGCGTACTGATCTAACTCCCGACTAAAACTGCCTCACATTTTAAGTTGCCAAGCCGAAGCAAGGCGTTTGGCTCTCTTTGATAGTTCGTCTCACAGATTTCCTAGTGCACAAGTCTTTATTTACAAAAGGCTTCTGATTAGCAGCAGCAGAAATAGCTTTACGATGGCGCGACAGCAGAAACAGTCAACCTGGTCTGTGCGCTAGTGATACAAAACTCGACTCTCTGAAACGTTGTGTCCACGCCAAAAAGGAGAAAAAATCGAATGCAATGCGAATCGAGGTCACTGCGCGACCGCAGTGGAGCTCGCACACAAGAATTCACTTGACGCAAATGACAAGTTGATGCAAACCAGACCTCACGTACGGAATACAATAGCGAGAAGGAAACGACAAGTGGTAATGCGAAAAGGTGAATCCACTATAAGTGCACACAAACCTAAGCGCAGCGAGATCTGAAACACAGTAACGGCAGGTCAGTTTTGAAATAAATTCACGGTTATGCTTGGTTGTTAATCAAATGAGTCACTCCAACAATTACAGCAATTTCTAAAGCAGTAAATCATATTCAGACATATTGTTAATATGAATAGTCACAACAGGTATTTGAAACTGGCAAATTTTTGGCATTAAGAAATATTGCCATAAAAATTGGCAAATTTTTTGGAAAACAGTAATTTTTAGCAATATTCGCCAAATTTGGCACCATCTGGAAACCCTGCTTCACGCCATGTGCGCATGCGCAGGATGGCATTCTACATGTCACATACGCTGAGAAAATTGATTATTAGGGCTCAGGGTGTAGTGTTCAGATAAGTGTGTCGGGTTAGGGTTAGAAAAAGTAAAATAATTGAGGTCTAAAGACTAAGTCAAATATTTTTTAGTGGTTATAGTTATTCCCGTAATGTGGCTTGTTGTGGGTATTTGACATCTAACCAAAACGTTTTAATTTTCATAACACACATCAAAAAAGCAAATCCAAAACTTCTTTCCTTTACTCTGAGAAGCGAAATAACTGCAAAATAGTAATAGGTCAAGAATTTCGCAGATGTCAGAAATTACGCTTGACATCGGCACTCCGGAACTGTAATCATCTCTAGTGGTCGGAGTCACTTTTTCAGACTCCGACTACGCTCCTGTTCCAAAATGTTTGAATCCGGGTACATAAATTTTTCAAATTTGCGAATCTAACTCCTGTTCAGACTCTGGCTGCCATCGATCCAATCGAATTTTACTCATGTTTTTACTCAAGAAATGACTACGCAGACTCCTGTTACTGCCAAAATTGAAAAGTGACTCCGGGTCCGGTTTTTCACAAAATTTTGACTTCGTGTACGAAAGAAAAACGCAGAATCCTGCCAGGTCGACTCCGGATCCATGGCCACCTCTGGAACTTACAGATTGAATGCAGCAATCCAATCCACCAGAGGAAAGAGTTCGCCGGAGTCACTTTTTCTGACCCTGTTCCTGCTCCAAAATTTTTTAATCCTTCTCCAAAATTTTTTTTAATTAGAGACACTGACTCCTGATTCACATTCAGAATCTAGCTATCATCGATGCAACCCAGATTCAGCAATGTTTGTACCAACTACTTTTACGCAATTAGGCAATGACACTGCGTTCACAAAAACCTTGTTGAATCCTGTTGTTGCCGATACTAAAAAGTGACTCCAGATCCGGTCGTGTTGTTCACAAATTTTGGCTCGGCATACCAGTCGGAAAAGAAACAAGTGTCCTGTCGGAGTCGATTCCGTACTCCGACTCCGTGGTCACCTCTATAATATGCAGTCTCGAAACAGAACCAAACGCTGCGAAGAAGTTCAAAAGAAGATCATCAAATGCAAATTCAATCCAAACCCGGTTAAGAATTTGTGAACTTTAAATCAAACCGAATCCATCAAAAAACTGAAAATCCGCAAGATTTGAATTCAAATCCATGTTCATCTCTGCTGTTTTGCAAATTTTCAATCTAAAGCCGCCCCGGATCCAACATGACACAAGCAATGTGACTCCTGTTTAACTCCGCTTTAATATAAATCAAGTAAACAACCATTAGCGTTTCTTGAGAAAACACAAATTAAAATCCAGCTATAGCAAAGAAAACCTCACTCCTGATCCTTTTGGAAGCAGTCCGGTGTCAAGCTAAATTTATGACCTCTGCGAAGTTTCTGTTCTATTATTCTTTGTCACTTATTTTGCTCTTCAGAGTTAAGGAAAAAAGTTTGGCGATTATTTTTTGATGTGCGTTGTGTAAATGAAACCTTTTTCATTAGATGTCAGATACCCAACATTTATAAGCTCTAGCTTCGCCGTAGGGTTGTTGAGTCGGAGCCGGAGTCATGAGGAGTCGGAGGTATTTGGGTGGAGCCGGAGTTGGATTCGGATTTTTTTGTCAGCAAGGCTGAAAATGGGGCCATCTAATGACGTCATCACATTCAGACAACAGTGGTGAAACCTTATGATCAAGCCTACAAAGGTGATATGCCGGCCACCTGCTTACACAATACATTTGCTGTTGGGGGCCCTTTTAAAAGCAGAGTAGTTATACATTATATTTGCTACTGGAGGCGCCTTTAAAAGTGGAGTACTTACACATTACAGTGTCTGCTGAGCAGAGATGATCACGGAGCCGGAGTGCCGGAGTAGACTCCGGACGGAGTTTGCATTTCAGGCCGGAGCAGGACCCGGAGTCAATATTTTAGGTTCGAGCCGAAGCAGGAGACGGTGCCGGAGTCAACATTATGGTCTATGCAGGAGCCAATCAAAATCTTTAAGGGACCTAATTTCTGTAAATGTGCTTGTTGTTGTCAAAGAGAATGGAATTCATTTTAGACGTGTTTTCTCACCAGTGTCGTCATATATCACGAAAGTGTGACACTGGGTTGGAGTACCGAGCATTTCACCACTGATGATGTTTTTTCAAAGTTATGGCCTATGCAAAATACAGTATGAAAGTGACAATGCGGTTCTGAAATTTCGAAATCCATGCTGCAACTATGAGAATGTTTGGGTAATGATGTGGGCAATAACACAAGACACATGAGTAGTAAAGAACTGGGGATTGAAAGGTCCCGCTCTTTTCTTTGTTTTTTTATTATATTCACCGCTCAAAAATGCCCATTTTATCAGTCAAGTGTATCATTGAAATGCCCCTACAGTCGATGACGTCACAAGCACTCTTTCTGGCCCTTGTTCCCCAGGGTCCCTCTGTCTTCCCTTGGGCCCCTCTGTTTGTCCCC
>JGI24158J21664_10009293_pt1 | contig 13118 bp, 12 predicted proteins | sample Ectturendosymbi3_FD_21664 | JGI IMG/M metagenome (IMG submission 21664) | reverse complement strand
TGGTAGTATTTCGCTGAAGTTTTTACTGGAAACTAGGCTACAATCCGAGTCTTTTGATACTTTGGATGACCTGCTGGGGTTTCGGGTTCAAAAATTATGATCTAAGTTCGTAAAAATATTTGAATAATTAGATGATTAATTAATTTGTTTATTTTAGATGATAACTTTTGATCCAGAAACACTAGAAAGTCGATCAAAGGTTAAAAAGACTGGGACTCAAGCCTAGTTTCCAATGAAAACTTTAGTGAAACACTTTGGCTTAGCGGTTGGGCCCTAGGCCAGGCAACATGAGCCAAAATGACCCCAAAACTACTTCACTTATGACGTCACTCACAAAAAATCGGCACTCCCAACCAAAAACTTTTTTTTCTAGTGCAATCTAGAAGACTGGCCAATCCGTTTGAGCCTTTGAACAGCTCTCTAGCACAATCGTCGGCAGAGCTATGGTGTTGGTAAGGCAACCGAAAACTGCTGTTTTTTAGGCCGAAATCGAAGTACGAATATATCATACGCCGGCTCTCAAAGTGTTAAATATTGAATATCAATCAATAACTATCCACTGTAGTCAATTTGTTTTTGTGGGTAAGTCAGTGGTTCCAGTCAGATGAATATGCTTAGGGGAAAAAAGGGTTAAAAAAGTCAGAAACGTCTATGTCTGTGCTAATCAGGGAGTAAACTCAATTGACTGTTTTACAAACAGGCGTGGATTGCTGACACAGCTTTTCTTAGTTCAGATTTACTGAATTGAGTGGCATGTGTCTGAGGATGTTGTAAATCAGTGATAAAAAGATGTGTGCTTTTATGTAGAGTGCTTTTTTGAACTTGTCACATTTTGATCTTTGGCTGTTTATAACTTTATATGACATTTCTTTGTGCTTGTAGATGATAGGTAAATGTTTTGTGTATATTAGTTTTTTTCTTTGCAGAATGTAATTTTCATCTTTGAACTTTTGTTGCAGTTACAAACACTTCACTTATGAATGAATCACATGTGCTTGAGGCAGAGGACAAAGGGCCAATGACATCAAGAAATGGTGATGATTCTAGCATAGCTGGTATGTTGTCTGCATAAAAGCCATGTAATAGTGGTGTTGATATTGAGTCATGTAGGAAGATTGGCATATACAGTAACTAGAAAAATTGTTTGCCATTTGAATCAGTTCTGCGGTTGATACTTTTTCATAATATTTGGGTGACAGCAATCAATGGCAGGCCAACACCTGAAATGAACCTTTAGTTGAGGTGAATCTTCTTTCTTGACCAAGGAGTGCTACAGTGGTTCACTCTGTGGTTGTGGATCAATCTTCTAATTAAGCCATTAAGAAGCACAGTGTATGTGACTAAACCATCACACCCCTCTTGGTGGCTTTCTTAGATGGATCAAATTACCTCAAAACTAGTGAATGTCCTGACTGTGTTTTAGGCCTTGTTTTAACATAAAAGTTATCTAAACTGAGTGACATTGACCCCAGAGTGTTTGTAGTGGTGCAGGAAGCAATTTTATAGCTATGAGGACTGACAGCCATTTCACCTGTGTTAAAACAATTTTTTTGCATCACCTTATCAGTTCTTTGAATGTTCAGGCCACATGTCACAGTCCTTTTTATCCCAGAACAGTTGTAACTTCTGAAAATCTTTTGCACTTTGTAGCTGTTGGTGACATAACTTGAGCCTACCAGAATCAGACATGCGTGGTGGTCTTAAAAGCAGAAAGTTGCATTAAGTCAAGTGATCATTGCACATACCAGGCCATGTACTAATCTGTATTTGCTTTGACTGTAAATTTAAATGATGCTTTCATGAAATCAGTTAGCTTTGGTCTGTCTGGGTAACCGATGTGGGGGAGCTCATCTAACAACATAATTTTGAAATTTTTTGTTGTGAAAACTAAATGCCACACTCCTTTGCAGAGATGATTTGTGGTGAGTTCCAAGCAGCAAGTGCAAGTAATGCAAAATTTAGTTATGTGTTGCAAAGTATATTTGGTGCCTTCATGTGTGTCTTGTGTTGTGGCTATTTGCAGCAGCGAAGTAGAGCTGCTGGTTAAATCGCAGACTTTGTGAAAACATCAGAATAACTAGTGTATTAAACCGTTTCATAAAGTACTAATCAGTAGTACCAAATTCATTCGCTTCTATTACAGTTAGGGCCAGGGGTACATAAATGTGGTCGTGCACATGCGCCGGGCGACCAAAAACTTAAGAGTGTGTGAACAGGATTTGCAGAGATGTTGTAGTGCCCAGTTTATAATTTTAAGTGCAAAAGAGCACTATAAATAGTGGTAATACTGAAACGCCGCACGCTAAAAAATGCAGTTTTGCCTTTGCGTTATACTTCATGTAATGTGCTGTAGTCAATAAAGTAACCATGAGTGGATGGCTGTCTTCTGTCGTATATTCGTTACTGTTTCTGTACCAAAAATTGTTACAGTGGAAATAGTAAGTGACACAGATCCAGAAAAAGATGTCGGATCGTTTACCTCTGATGAAGTCAAGTCAGGTATGTGTTTCAAGTGTTTCAAAATGTTCTTAAGTTTTGTATTTGGAATGCTCTGTCACTTAACATTCTGTTGCATAACACACCTTGACGTGCACGATATAGAGAGACACTTTTGTTTTTATGCTTGGGTGATGTGAACTGGTGGTTTTTAATCGGTGTATGTTTTTCGTGAATGAAGATTGCCTAGTTTGTGTGCATGACCTGAAACAGGGGTGTCAAACTGGTGGTCCACAGGTCAAATCCGGCCCGCCATGAGCTGTTTTGTGGCTTGCGTCATGTCAGTTTTGCGATTGCATTAAGTCTGACAGAGTTGCGTCTATTATTGTGTCGTCTAGAAGTGTTGGGTTTTTTGTTTATAGTCATAATGTGACATTACAACGTAATAATTAAGCCAATGGTGACAACCTCTTCAGTTGAAAACCATGAGGTTGTAGAGATTCCATGAGGAATCGAAGAATTTCTGATGCATTCAAAGAAAGATTTGCTGATCTCAAAGATCTGGAAAACTGGTTTTGCTATTTTCAGTAACCCTTTTTCTGTCAGTGCTGCAGAGGTGCCTCAAAAATATCTAATGGAACTCATTGAGTTACAGTGCAACAGAAGAACTAAATCCAAAAATCTTAACAGCAAAACGTTTTGTCAGTACATAGGACCAACTTATCCTAATAATGGCATCGAGGACCGTGTCTATGTCCGCTAGCACTTATGTCTGTGAACAACTGTTCTCTTTGAACTTGAACAAGTCTCGATTCCGATCTCAGCTGATGGATGCGCATCTCAACTCAACTTTAAAATTAGCGACTGCACAATCTTTGGTACCAGTTATGTGCAAAATTGTCTGGCCCGCGTAAAATCTAAGTGCGTAAACATGAGTTTTAAGACACAGCACCAAATGAGTTTGACACCCCTGACCTAAAGGTTTAAGTTAGCTTCGACTAGTCTGCAGTATTGTTAATTAACTCCAGTGTTTTGTAACATGAACTGTATCTTACAAAATTTTTGTGAAAGACAATGTTGAAAAAAGTGTAAATAGTGTGAGAAGATGCATATCAGTGCTGTGAGTGGCACAGTTGTGATAAAGTAGAAATCGAAAACTTTCTGCTAGTAATTTGCTTCCACTACCTGTTGCGACCTGTGGCATTGTCTTTATAGTCACGGTTTATGAACTGGTGTTGATGGATTAAGTACGGAAAGCACGTTTGAACACATGTAGTTTTGCATCGTATTTAAAAACAGTGTATGATTTCCTGAAGTGTTCATTTAAAGAGAGCATTCACCGCAAAAAAGCATTCCCAAACTGTAACGAAAGCGAAAGAACAGCATTCTTCAATCCGCAAAAGTTGCGCCGTCACCAATCTGCGTGATGTACGAATTTCATTGAGATGGTGCCTTTGTAATAAGTCGGTGTATTACTATCCTTGCTGTTTGTTAGCATTGCTCAATGTTTGGTTCATGGTTTCCAACGCATTTTTAAACTTACGTGTAATATTACTCGGGTGAAGTTCTACTTCTTATCTGTATGTAGGGATGGTGGTAGATGGAAACGATACATCGATGGCAGAGGTAAGGGAGATTGAATTTGCGTGTTGGTCGTTTTTCCGATACCGGTATCGCATTTACGGCATCACTAACCGTTGTTGCTTTCTTGGATTAAAAAACGTCTTGTGGCAGGGGCCTCTGATGGTGTTAGTGAACAAAATCTCCTGAACATAATGCTGCAGAATATAGATTGAGGATTCGCAACCATTAAGTAAGTGGTCCTTAAAGTTTTAACGCCGCAATACCCCCAAGTTAAAAAATTTTCGTCAATCTGGATACTCCTTTTCAACAAAGTTTAATAACAAAATAAATTGTAGGAAATATAACAGAACAAAGTCAACGTGTATCAAGTCAAAGTCAATCTCGTAGAAACTGTTCAAACTAGCACAAGGATATTTGTGTTTACGTGCGGTAAGTGCGAATCGAGCTTTCGTCTCAAGACAGGAAAAGTTATTTCTCGTCAGAGTTCCATCTCCTTGGTGGTTTTGGGGATTCTCTGCATCAACTCACTGCGCCTTTTACGTACGCTGGTGGTCGGCAAACTGTGGGCTTCGGCCCAACTGTGGGCCGTTTAGCACATTTCATTGGGCCGCGCAACACTTTCTATTGTGGGTCGCGTGGTATGTAAGAGCTACAGTCCTGCGCCGGTTGCGTGGGTCAAAACATAGACTACTGTAGCGACTATGGAACATTGATTGTTTGACGTTAACAAAGCACTGTTTGAGTCATTATACGGTTTATGACATTGACATAGCATTGTTATGTAACAGGTAACTGAATACAGCATAAGCTTGAAAGCGGGCCTTCAAATATAAACATGGGCCTCTTAATTACGACTGAAAGGATGGGTCATCATAACGAAAGTTTGCCGATCACTGACGTGCGCGAAGAACGTAGAATGTTCCGTCGAAGGTCGAATGCAACCTGCGCGTCTGTGTGTTCTGTGAACACTCGCTACTTGTGGGTGCTTGCATGCGAGAGGCTTTGTGAAAATCCGGCGGTTTAGCCAAGAGAGATTTGTCGACCTAGGATTCAAAACATGCACCGTGCAAAGCCAAGTTATCTTCACGGTATTTGATGTCCTTTTAATGTAAAATTTCGGATTTTTTCGCTTTCATTTTCAATACCCTTTTATAATGCAAGGTTTCTCAAATCTTTTCGAGTTCTTCACCGTTATACATGAGACCACCAAAGTTTCTAGAAGTATGTTTCGAGATCCATTTAGACACGAGGACGCCATCACTGCAGCGGACAATAATAATGTTAATCCGCTAAATTACTGAAGGTCATGATTTGCTTCAGCTTTTTTTTTCATCCGGACTCAGGCGATTAGGGAACGGATTTTGGCTTTCAACACTCGTCGGGATAAACAGAAACGGCGACTTAAACTTGGAGAGTTCTACTTCAGACAAAGTTTTTGGTGGAAACCTCAAGGCTGTGGCGCATCGCGTCGAGATAGCTTGAAAACAGTCGACGAAATTTAGCAAGTTTTTATCGTTTTGATTGGGGCTGGCATGATCTTGTGTTGCTCATTGCAGGAGCCGACGTTTCTCACGAGGGGAAGTCCCGTAAGGAAAACAGCAGCACCCTCCGTCGTAGCTCCGGACGACTTGAGTGTGGTAGCGCTTTCATCAGACGTGCCTTCCATGACTCACGTGAGTGACCTTAACCGTTCGTGTTGACCGTATAGGACAGTGGTTCTCGAAGTGGGCGGAATCGCCCCTTTGGTGTCGATTTCGATGGCCAAGGGGGCGAACAAAACAAAGGGGGCGATAGGGTGGCGAAACAACACAAAAGGGGCGAAAACGTTCAACCACTAATCGGGAGTTAACTTCGGCTGCGACCTTGATGCTCTCAAAGCAAGGGAAGCGCTTGCTCATTCATCAGCGAGGTGATCTACGACTGTTCTTCACTAAAATGTCTCCCAATATTTCGAAGACTGGTGAAAATCGCCAAGCACATCCATCACACTGAACTGGGGAACATGTTGTGTATCGATAAAATCCTTTACAAATNCTGCCTTCTTTATCAGGCTTGGGTGGCGACAACGATGTGTCGGGAGTGAAAAGGGGGCGATGGGACGAAAAAGTTTGAGAAACACTGGNACAGGTTGTGCACTGGCGAATCCAAAGTTCCTACGGAGTGTGGAAAAGTACGGAATACATTTTGGTCATTTTCCAGCCTGGAAAAGTCTGGAAGGAAATTTGTTTGGTCTGTTAGTATGGAAAAAGAAAATAATTTTCCGGGCCTGATCTTTTGACATGCATTTTCGTAATGTTTTATTCAAGATTGATATGATTTTACTTGCATCGTGCTAAATATTTTAGTGCCTGTATTTGACCTGAGTAGGTCATTCGGAGAAGTAAAGCCAAGAAAAAGTCCCGAAAAAGTCTGGAAAAGGTCTTGAAAAATGGAAATTTATATTCAAAATTGCGCACGAACCCTGCGAATAAGAACCAACAGCCCGGCCTATTTGCAGTGCTTCGAAAAGAAAAACGTTTTTTGCAAATCATCACGCAGTGGTTTGCTGCGTTCGCGCTCCGAGTGTCGGTCGACCGAAGGAAGATCTGTGCTTTTTTTATTTTTTCATCGCAGAAAAAATTTTTTTGTGTTTTTTTTATCGCAGAAATATCTGTGCGTTTTTTATCGCAGAAATACTTGTCGTCGTCGGGAAAATCGCCGCCGTCCCGTCGCCGCTCCTCCCTGGCCTCCTCCGCCAAGTTGCCGGACGCGAACCTGCTGGTGCGCATCACCAAGCCGACGTCCAAGAAGGCGGCCACGCACTCCTGCCAAATATGCGGTTACCGTAGCAACCGGACCGACGTCACGCGTCACGTCCGAGTGCACACGGGCGAGAAGCCGTACAGCTGCGCGATCTGCGGCAAGCGCTTCGCTCTGCGCAGCAACATGTTCAAGCACACGCGCAAACACCACATACGCGACAGCGACCAGGCGTCCGCGGCCCTCGCCCTTTGCCCCCCTTGACCGGCCGCGGAGGGGGCCGATCGTTGTGACCTCAGATGAGGGCGCCGCGGGCGGGGTCGGGCGCGTTGACGGGAAGCAACTCGTCCGGAAGCACTTGGTCGTTTGTGGTTGTTGCGTCACAGTCGGGACTGTGACGAACAACGTCGGATGTTGACAAGCTGTCGTGTTTTGAAATTGCGTTCAATCGACAGTCAGTCCCTGATCGACCAATGGCAGCGTAGAGGCTTAGGGCTCGTTGTTGTTTGCGGATAAGAGTAATTGCCATTGCGCTTCTGCAAAGCTCCAGTTNCATTATTATGTCGTTCGTCTCTTAACCTGTTTTGTGTTAACTTTTCCTTTTATTCTTCACCGCCNACGATAATTAATTCATAGAAGTATTCTGTGNGTCGCTCCATAAAGATAATACCGTGGTTTNGTGTCTATTNCTTCGTGTTCGTCCTGCCCACTGCACAGTTCAATATTTCAATATTTTATTTGTTTGTTTTGCTTGCGTCGAGAGCTGCCTNAATGCGATGGCTCAGTTTATTTTGTTTATGATTTTCTGTGCTAGCTCGACCGACCGATGGCGATGTTTTTCATTGCCGGTATTTTTGCATCACTCCAACCACAGTTAAAAGACATTACTTCACTGCGATGAAGAACCGCACAACATCAGTTCCTGCGCAAACCCGCGTCACTAAAACAGTCAACCGCCGGTCGAGCTCTAATTTGGACGCAGAACCACGTTCTGCAAATTCCCGGGAATTTCGATTCAGGTTTATACCACATTTATTCGATTGTAAGTCGCGGCTTATAAATTTTTTAAAATCATTATTTCGTGCGGCTTACAAGCGACGGTGGTTTACATTTATTTCTTTACCTTGTCGAATGGTCGAGATGACGCTCAGCCTTTCCTACGTTTTGTCGACCAAACTCTCGTTTCGCATTCTCTTTCTTCTCTTCAGCATCACGTGCACATGCGTCACAGGAGGGATTATGATGAACAGAAGGCAGCTGTGGTAGTGTAAGCATCATTACCAGGGTTGCCAATTAAACGCTAAACGTGCTAGTACGCGAATATATCTCAGAGGCTCAGGTAAGCTGCATTCAAGTGCGGATTACATTAATTTTCACACCATTTCGTGCGGCTTACAATCGAATAAATACGATAATTAATTACGCGTACTCATACCAGAGTGAGCGCGACGCTCATTTCCAATTTTATTGCAGAGTTTCGTTACGAGTCGTTCAGACTTTTCGGAAGTTCTTAGGTTTTAAGGCAGCGCGCCTCTGATAAAAATCTCCGTTATTTTATTTCTTCTCTTTCGCTCCTAGGAGACTTGTCAGCAGAAGCTTGCACGCCGTCGTAACTTTTGTCCGTGCACTCTGTGCGCTCGATTTCCTGTCCGCACTGCACGCGCGAGTTATTATGCTTTCCGCCAAGCATTTGGTTTCACTTCGCAGCCTGTCCCGAAGCGCAGCTTGCAGGTTCACTCCACTGCAGTGCGCTTGACGATGTTTCGCGAGTTGTCATTTCATTGCATTTATTTATTTTTCCTTTGTGCTGCCGCCTCAACGTTCGCTCTCACATGCGACGTAAAAGCTTTTCTGAGCTTTGCTCAACAAGCATCGATGTACATCAAAGCCGTTTCGACGGGAGAGCAAAAACTCCCGTGTATTTTCTCTTATTACCGGCATTGGCACGCCGAAAAATCTTGAATATTACTTTTTCTTCTACACGTGTTCTTTACTTTCATAAAACGCATTTCCAGCCTTACGTGTCCCGGTGCCGTTAACGAAATGCCAGCACCTTCGAAGTCCCGCCGATGTGGATCGAAAACGAGTTTTCATCAAATCCCTTCACCAAGGCGTGAATTTTCTGTTCTCACTGAAGGCGAATCGATTTAGTACACCGCCCTGCGAACTAAGAAAGCTTACAAAAAAATTCTTCATACTCACACGACAAAATGATTTCTCTTTCTCTCTCTCTCTCGAAAGTCCGGTCTGCCTTAAGCAGTTATGTCATCAGATAAATCAGTTAAGGAAGCATTAGAGTTCAAAATATGCGTTTTCGCCGTAAAATATCTCAGAACTAACGAACAGCAGGAGATCGATTTAAAAATGTTCTTGCTGACACCAGCTCCGGTGTGTTTATGGCCGTGGAGGTCGGTGCGGCCAGTACCGGCGCTCTTGCTTAACGAACACTGATATAATGATCGTTTTAAGTAGCTGATCGATCTTTCGCGGGTGGGGCGTTTTTGTCACTGAGATGCAAAATTAACCGGCGATTTTGGGATGATTTTGATTTCATGCAAAAAAACCCACAAGCTGATACTGTACAAGCGTCTTCGCATTTTGACACTCGGAACATTTTCATCGAACTCCTGGTGTTTTTAGGCGTCAGTTGCCGTGTTGGCGACGCCAGAATGTTTGCAAGTGCAGTATTAACCACTATCGCTCCGATAGAAAGAGAACGAATATTTTTTTAGGCTCTGCCTGGACAAANTGGTAGCTGCAGGCCCCTGCTGCNGTTAGCGCATTGACTGTACTTAACTGCGACGCTTTTCACGTGACGTTCACCAGTGACTGGCGACGCCCGTGCACTTCCAACAGTTCATAGCGCTTCCAACTCGGGGGCCGCTTATTTTCACCAGTGTTCTGGAGGCTTCGCTTGTTTCCGCCATTCCGTGTAAGATTTGCACTGTCCCTAGCGCCCGAGTTGGGTCATTTTCACCCTTGGCGCAATTGGTTTACTGATCTCTGGGTCAGTATTGTCTCGTTCGTATGCGAGCAATGTGTTCTTTGTGGTTTAACCTCATCTGCTAAACTGCGAGAGCACGCCAGCTTTGTTGAAGTCCACGCGCAGAACAGGTTGTTTCACAAGATACAATATGTGGATTAAAGGGATTGTCTTTTCAGTCTTCAAGTACTTGCCGAGACCAAGGTTTTTGAAATGATGCAAATCTTGCTGCTGCCCCTAATTAGTTTTGAAGTTAACAAGCTATTGCTTTTTAATGCAACAATCCCAAAGCTACGGTTATCTTACAGGACGCTTGTGTCAAAACCATAAATGACTGATCTTCAGAAGTTCGTTGTGAAGCTGACACTTACGCATTCAAAAGAAATTGCGATACTGCAGGTGTGTCGTATAACATTGACTTATCAGCGCTCCTATTGCACGATCAGTTCCAAATAGCTTTTGCAATCGGCTGACGTTCGGGCTCGTGCTGCTGTTTGCCGCATCATCACATGGCGGGCGTGAGTTTGTGCGAAATATATAGTTTTTGCGAGTTAGACTGTACTTATTTTTTTTCTCACCGTGTTTATTGCTGCGTCTTGCCACCAACGATTTAATAGACGTGATTTTTGGCTTGGTTTCCTCCGATGCCTTCTTGTCAGGAAGATCGTTGCGTGACCTGCTTGTTGTGAAGAGCAGCCAAGCATTCCTCCAGGATCGAGGATAATGTACCTTTAGGCTGCGGCGGCGCATTTTAGCTGCGAAAGACACATGTGCTTGTGAGTGTGGGACTTGTCTGTACGTCGACCGAGTAAATGGGCTTTAAAAGTCTCTGTTGAAAGAACCACAACTCAACTTGTAAGATTCCAACGAGACTTTCTTTTGGCTGCGCCCAGCCGTACACGTACGTGCGTGTTTCAGCCACTTGGCCTGGGCTGAGGGGTGATGTTGTACGAACAAATGCGCTGGCAGCGCGCATCAAGTACCAGACTCGTGGCAGCGCCGAGCCACGGCCGTTCGACTTCTTGCAGGTTGTGGGGATGATTAAAAAGCGCTTGTCACTGATCAGGCTCCGTTTCCCGTCTATCGCAGATCCGTTTAAGTTGGTTCGTTTCAAAAGCCGTGCAGCTTTTCCATAAAGACGGAGTGCTGAGAAAGCCAGGCAGTGCGGTTGATCCATTCGATTGCTGATCTGGTCAAAGTTGCTGTGGGTACACACCTCTCAGGTCACTGGTATTCGGTGCCTTGCTATTCAAACGTAAAGCGGCAGAGTTATAAGCCGGGTTCGAGCTTTAGTTTGTCAAAATGTTTCGGGCCTGCATACAAAATTTTTTGTAGCGGTATACACTGTTGTTGTGAGTTATTGAAGCAATCTGGTTGATTAAACCTTCAATAAAAAATGAATTATTTAGTCACGCTCGCTTTGCTACGCCACCAATACCCCGTAGCTGCGCATGTCTTAGTCACTCGGTAAATTTGGCTTATCGGGCCTAAATGGGGCTTCAAAAAAATTGTCGGACCGGGTTCGGGCTTCAAAATAAGGCCTGCTTGGAACTATGGTAAGCGGTGCTGTCATTAGAAAGATGGGCCTGTACGCTTCTCGGGAGACGTGTGAAAATAGCCGAAACATGAAGGTGTGTTTGTGGTAAAATTGCACTTGTGTTCCTTTGTAAAGGCCAAGTTTTGTTAAACGCAGTGTTTCTTCAAGGTTGCGGTTTATGCTATATGACAAGCTGTGCCCAAACATCGCCTGTTTGGTTTAAAATCGCCACTTCGTGTTGTGTTCCTAAAACGCNGTGTTTCGTGAAAAATCTCACCAGTGGTTAAATTTCGAGACTCGCTTNAAAGCCCTTTTATTGGTGAGTCTCGGCGTAAGCTGCAGAAGCGCAGTGCTGTAATCGGCTTCAAACCCCTTTTCTCCAGTTGTGCAATGTTAATCCACAGACACTGAATTTTGGTTGAGAAAACATTTTGAATTTCCATGGAAAAACTATTGGTTAAATGTAGCTGGACTATTACCTTGATTCTTGAGCCGCAAAAGGACACCACTGGCAATATTAAAGGCAATTCAACCAAAGTGGGGTCGAAAGTGCGGAAAGAAGAGAGTTGAAAACTGACGACGGCCCTGCCTGGTTGCACTAAGACAAAATCTTAATGTTGCACTCTGTTTACATGAAAATATAAATCACTGAAATGTGTTTCTGGCGCTCTTGAAAGGGACTGGCATTGGTTTGGATTGTCAGGTCACGGTTTCGAAAATTCTCGTATCGAACTTTAGGCGAGATGTCGAGGTTTGGATCGATTCTTGGAGGAAAAAATCTCTTCCGCACCGAATCAAACAAGACTCTTTAACTCCAAGGTCAAGTAAGATGAACTTTCAGGCCATTGGTTAGTACAACACAACATTGGTATTCATTTTACCGCATGTTAGATAGCTTCGAAGAAATCTTCTAGGTAAAATTTTGTGACGTAGAAATTTGTTAAGCGAAAGGTTGTAAGTTAGCCACTAATAAGCACTGCTGGAATAAACGCGACCACTAAATACGTGTATACCAGGAGCCACCAACATGGTGCCCGGGGACCTGTTCTAAAAATAGCGTTAGCATGATGATCGTCTTCACATAGATGACTATCATTAATTAATGATAGTGACTTAAGGTAAATCGAGCAACCTTCTTATTTTAGACGTGTGTATCATAGCGCCAAAGTGGTGTATCACTTCGCATTATTCGTTACCCAAAAAGTAGCTCTCAGTTTCAAAAAGGTTGGTGACTCTTGTCTATTCAGTGCATTTTAACATCGATCACCGTAATTTAACTCGATGAGACGGTAAAACCACGCTTACTATGGTGAGACAAAAACATTAAATCCGAAAAGTTGTCCGTTTACAAATGCCACGAGTATTTTTTCAGTAGGCAGCACGGGCAACTTTTAGCCCGGTGTAGATTACTCACGCCTGGCTTTAACGTCTGACGCTATCCCGCTTGAAAGGAATTGAATCTAATCGTGCGACGCCGATACCAGGTTAAAATACGACAAAGGTTATTTTGCAGCACAGCACCTTCTGCAGTTGACAGCTTGGTAATGCGATGAGGAGGTATTCTTTGACGCTGCTCTTTGCAAAACTACAGCTGTTGTCGGGCAATTTGCCATTTCACGGATAACAATGTCAGCTCATATTGGCGTATTTTTTACAAGTCAAAGTTATGCTCTATATCAGTGCTCTTCAACCTTTTTGTCAACGCGGAACCCCTCATGTACTTTTGCGTTTGTCATGGAACCCCACTAAAAAAAATTTAGAAATTATGAATTGCTTGGTCAGAAAATTAAATATTTCGTTATTACACTGTTACACTTCAAAAAATAATTAGACACTTCA
>JGI24158J21664_10009292_pt1 | contig 13118 bp, 10 predicted proteins | sample Ectturendosymbi3_FD_21664 | JGI IMG/M metagenome (IMG submission 21664) | reverse complement strand
TCCCTTGGCTTCTGGTTGAGTATCCTCACTATTGATGACAATTTGATGAAGATATAAGGTGTGGATTTTGTCTACTGTGTTTTGTGTTATAGATCTTGGGAACTACACAATGTACTTACTAAAATTTTTTTGATCAGTTTGCTGATGTATTGACTGAGGTGTTTGTTGCTAAGCTGGTAACTTTGATATATGTTAGTTCAGTGAAGCCATAACCTAAAACATTCTATTATTCTATTGACCCAACACATTTGATTGAAGCAAGTGCCAAAGATCATGGCAGTTTTGCTAGCTGCTCCTAAGATGTATTATCTCCGGTGTTGCCTGTGCAAGAAAAAAGTATTGATCTGATCCACTGGCCACCTTAGGGATAAATATTTCCATTTCTTTGACAAATCTTTGAGACTAGATTATTGAAATGTTTTTTAAAATTATGTTACAAACAGTAAAGTATCATCAATGTTACTGAATAGTTTTTTACTGATGTGATTCACTTTTCTAGAAAAACGTTTATAACTATGATTGATTTTGTGTGCACAGTATTCTATTGCCATGGCTACTGCAGCCCTTCAACAGCAGCAAAAGGGTAATGTCTCATTGCGAAGCAATAAGGAAAGTAAAAAAGAACCAATACCAATAGTGGCACATGTCTTAACTGACGAAGATGCTGATTTGGTGAAGGTATATAAAGTAGTTTTCATTTTTTTCACCTTCTTTGTTTCCACCAAGAATGTTACTGAATTGTATATTGTATACCTCAATATGTTTTTGCATCAAACAGTAGCAAAGGTTTTTTGCAACAACAAGGAAACAAAATGCTGGTTTCTGGTTTAAAATTGTTGCCAGGTTCATAAGCACAGGTGGCTTAGGGGCTTCATCCCTACCATTCAAGTAAACCTTCTGTGAAATTCTGTTTCTTGTTAATCATATCTGGTACAAACTTGAATAAATGAAGACAAAATTGTCATGCCTAAAATGATATGAGACAGAAGCATTTGAAGGTTTTCCTTTGCAAGTGACAAGTTCATCACGTATATATGTATATCCTTCAATAAACCAAGCTTTCACCTGTACTGACTGCTTGTGAGGTGTTTGCACTTCTGGCTTGAGTTGAAATCAACCTTTCTTTGATAAAGGCATTCAGATGAGTGCAGAGGGTCATCAACATGCTATGCAATATCTTTTGCATGAGAGAAACAACAAATGAAATCACAGTTTAATAAACCCCCATCATATTCACGAATGTATCTCTGCTTTTCCGTGTATCAGGTGTGAGGCATCCACTAATTATTTAGACAAGTTGAACATTTCTTGACACAAGAAAGCCACTGTTGTGTTTTTCATTGCTTTTATGTTTTATGTAAACTGTTGGCTCTAATGAATCAACTATTCTGAATATTGAGCAAAACGTAGCCATTGATTATGTCTTGCACTCCTCTTGTGTGTTCATGCACATGACATTTGTACAAAAAAGATTTTGGAAGTTGCAATAATGTTCAATGGTACATTTTTAACAGATTGAACAGTCATCATATATGTCTCTTGCGTCGGAATGGTGGTAATTTCTCGCCAACCTTCCATGTGGGCAATAGTATGTTGCAAGAGCAAACTAATTTTTGCATAATCAAAATCAATTTTGCCTGAGCTTGTGTGTGTGAAAGAACGCTACCCTAAAAAAGGACTTGCAGATAGGTTGGTGGGAATTCTGAAAATTGTGTTGTAAAGGGAAAGTTTGTAGTTCGCATGAAATGTGATTTCATGTGAAAATGTCGTTGTTTTTTTGCTTTAACAACGAATTTTGTTCGCTTCAGGGTATGAAGTTAAAACCGATTGATCTCAATCGAGCAGCAAAACTGCTCACCGATTCGCATTCAAGTCAGTTATTTGAGCGACACGTCCACGCCTTGAAACGCATATGTGACAGGTAATTGCTCAAAGGAACAGTGCAAAGTATTTTTTATTGTTCATTTAGTCTTGCTGCAAATGTCTTTACCCCGCTTTGTTGTCTGCAGGTATCAACATGGATTTCTCATGAAAGACCTCGTGCAAGTTTTTAAAATCCTGAATGTGTGCGCCGACCGCATCGTACAACAATCCTGTTATGTCGAGCCAATGTGTAAGCTTCTAAATGTATGCGGGTAAGGAAACTGCTTTGTGATGCCGGTTATGCTGAAACTTCAGCAAGCTGTAATTGGTTTGCACTCGTAGATTTAGCGATATGTCACCAGTGATCGGTTATTTTGTATTTTGCGTTTTTTTCATTGATGTTCAGTTGCCAGAAAAAATGTTTTTCGTTGAAATTGTCTCTAAATTTGCATGCTCATGTTCAGGTTGCCTTTTCTAAAGGAGAAGATGTCTGATGAGACGGTGTTCGCTCAGATTGTGCTCGAGTCCATTTCTCAGCTTGGCTATTTGATGCGAGTTTCCAACGCGTCTGTTCAGTCCGCCCTTGCGGATACAATCATAAGCATCTATTGCAATCCGCCTGCCAAGATCGAACACTTGGAGGTAGTTGCAGATAAAATGATTTTCGCAACGAGGGCTGATCGTGCTTAGAAAACATTTTGAGACAGTCAGATAAGTATATGCGTTGGAGGCGGGGTACGTGTGGAAGGCTGTAGCATCCCCAACTATTTCGTTTTCAGGCAAAAATCATTTTAACAATGGAAGAAAGTTTTTTTTTTAGTCGAAATTGTTGTCTATTTAAACAATTATTTTGTCAAATAAACCACTTTCTAATATTAATGGTTGAAAATTGCATCAGATGTGTCTTTTTATTACTTCGAGAAGTTAAGTAACATCACTCCACAAGTTGAACAAGCAAGGGATCAATCGCAGATTTTTAATAGGAAATCGATTTCACGTAACACTACGCATCGGCAGTCCCATCATCCTATTCAAATACAATTCGAGAAGTTAAATTGTAAAGTTTTTATTAAGCATGCTTATTTTGGCATGAACATATTTTGATACGCTGAAGTCCACCCGTTTTTTTCGCCCCCTACGCAGATAAATATTTCATGTTGTTAATACGCACCGGTTCTGCTTGTGGTGTTCATTCAGTGCAGTAGAAGTAGCGTGATTATTTCTGGACATTATGGGTTTTCTTGCGATTGCTTTTGGGTTATTCACAAAACCAGATGCTGGTCTCCGAATTTTGTAAACCCACTCACGTTATGCTTAGTATGCAACTTGGAAGTCAGAGTTTAAGTTGTTTTTAGTTTGAAGAGAAATTTGTAGACGGTTTTTCTTGTTCTGTGACTGGAACAGTTTTGAGCGTTTTATAAGCTTTTGAGGTGCAGAGCAAAACACAGAATTCCTGTAAAGGCGTATCAGCAGGAACAACGTAGCAATCAATTTAAGCAACTGATTGTTGTTGTTTCTTTGCTGAGGTGGTCTTTTAACGATTTTGGAAAGATCATATAATCATTGAAATTTCCAATCTGAGCGGAAGATTTTCATAAATGTCACTGTTGTGATGAAAGCTGCGTTTGTGTTTTTTTTTAAAGCAAACTTCATGAAGAAAAGTCCTTTTAACCACCACGACAATGCTGTAATATCAACAACGTACCGGCGACTTTATGCGCCCCAATAATCATGCCACGCTGTGACTTACCTGCACACAAGTCGATAGTTTCAAAGTGCTAACCTACTTTTTGCAAGTATTTCGCTGCTGTTCGTCATCCCGATCTTTATGAACACATCAGGATCTTCGACCAGCGACGCTCGAATACAACATGAAGATGGTCGAGATGAGTGATGTATCAGAGACTCTGGTCAAGTCTTTAGCTCTTCTTGATCGGAATTTGCACATCAAGCTCAAAGTGATGAAGGTTCTGCAGAAGCTTTCGTGCAATTCTGGTTCGTTTAGTGGCTTGGAAGTGATGTGTTTAAGTAACTTTCACCACCATAGGTGTAGTGATTGTGGAAAACTTGGGTAAACAGTTCATGGACGTTGCATTTTTTTAATCACAAAAGTGAATTTTCTTTTTTGTTCGCACTCTTGTGTTCTGCGGATAAACCTAAGTCTGAACCAACTCTTTCTCATTTTCCCGTGTCTTCAATATTATTTGTTTGAGGGGTATCAGCTAGAGAAGGCATGGTCAACCTAGGGTCTGTGGGCCATCCACTGCCGAATATAACTTTCAATGTGGCGCACTGAACTTGTCCGTTCTGTTTCAATAAATCCAGTAAATAAAACCAATTCAATTTTCAAGTCATTAGATTTGTTTACACAAACAATCCACCCATCTGCTCCCGCTACAAAGTCTAAGAACCCACCCTGGTTCCCGAGTGAAAAAGTTTCTCATCCTTGGGTATAAAGGAGTAAAAGGTTTACACAAAGTTGTGTCAGAAGTAACCATTGCCCACATGATTAGTAGTCGTTGAGTGACGTGCATGGCTCACATAGACATGCGTGAAGTTGAACACCTACTTAGTGGCACCCATGATCGCGAAAGACATTCAATTTACGTAAAATCTAAAGTTTCAAAATATTTTCGAAACTTGGCTGCAAATGTAAGCTTCAGTGATCATATAGTAATCAGATTGGGTGTTTGAACGAAGTGGACCTTCACATGAACACTCTATATCAGGGTCGCCAATTAATTTGGCTAGGGGGCCACTTTCAAAAGGCCGCATTTAGAGGGGAGCCGTACCTTCTTATGGAAATAGAAGCAAGTCCCGGTTAAGTTAGCCTCAGCACTAATATTTACTGTGAAAGTTGGAGGAAATTTCAGATTAGAAGATTTTTCGTGAGTGCTTCCGCGGGCCACTGAAAGCGCTGTGGCGGGGTCTGCCCACACATGCTCTATATGATCTGCCACATCGCATGTGTTCAGTTTTGGGATCTTGCTTACTTTTTTATATTTGTGAACATGTGGTTCGAACGCGAAAATAGATTGCGATTAAATAAGACAAATATGTATTAATCATTGTACGCGTTGATCAAGAACGTTTGTGAAGCTTCTTGGTTTTGCTTTCAAAGTGTGGAACCACAGCAGAGCAGGTGGCCTCGTCCGTTGTAGATGCTTCTGCACGTTGAATGGTTTTCATCTGCAGCTGCACAGCATGATGTTGATTTATAGAAGATGTATTCAAAATGTATTTGTTTTGTTCAGTGCGAAAACCACATTTTTTTCCTCAAAAAAGCTTTTGTTAGTTTTTCAAGGTAAATGAACTGACACGTTTTTTATAAATAACTTTTTATCGTAACTGAAGAAAAGTCGCAAAGGAATTTTACATAAGAATTGAGTTTCCGCCAAAACATTGCTAGAAAGATCGTTTCGTGATAATGGTGATCAGATGTTCTATTACTCAGTTTCATCCTCGTTTTCCTGCTATTTCCATAACTTACCCGCTTTTCGCAGAACTGAAGATTCTTCCCACGCATAAACGAAACGCAGACTATGCATTACTTCTACACAGACTGATTACTAAGAAAGGAAATCCACCAATAATAGACAGTAGCTTAACCTAACGGTTCACTTGGAATTGTGACTGCGTTACAGAGTAATTGAAAACCAACCTGTTCGATCTAAACCTGAGAGGGTTTCAAATGGTTTTCAAGTGTTCGGTAGTTGTCATGAAATAAACGGGATCTTTGGGTATTTTTAATGCGCGTTTATTTCCTTTGTGAATCGTTACAATTTTTTCCGAGAAAGTTGTTTTTTATTCACTGTATTTTCACTTAAACCGCTCCGTTCAACTTCTTTCACTTAAATTGCTTTGTTCAGTGGACAACTGCAAGCAGATGTTGCGTTCGGAGGCTGCCTACAAGATTTGCTGCGCTATGAACAATCCGGATCCCTCCGGATATCTTCTCTTCATTTCCGTTGAGATTCTGTGGAACCTTCTGGAACTGGGCAGAGAAGAGGCAGCGGCGCAGCTCGGCAACACGACTTGCATCAAGTAATTTTTGTGCCCTGTCATCAGTTTGTTTATGCAACCAATTGTTGTTTATGCAACCAATTGTTGTTTATGCAACCAATTGTTGTTTATGCAGCCAATTGTTGTTTATGCAACCAATTGTTGTTTATGCAACCAATTGTTGTTTATGCAACCAATTGTTGTTTATGCAACCAATTGTTGTTTATGCAACCAATCGTTGTTTATGCAACCACAAATCAAGGCTGTGGAGCCGCAACTCAAGTTTCAGGCTCCGGCCCTGGCTCCAGAACAAGTTGATCCATTGAAAACTGAAAAACATTGTAATATTTGTACAACTCGCTTGCCCCACAAACTATGGCTGTGGAACCGGAACCCACATTTCATGTTCCGGCTTTGACTCCAATATCTAAAAGTTTTTGGCTCCAACCAACCAACCAAAATTGTTTGACTTCGGCTCCACAGCCCTGCTACAAATACAACCAGTCATTCATTTTACGATGCTAGGAAACGATGTTTGTATTTGCGATAAACGTGGACTGGACAACGATGCAATGTAGGATCGGGGCGTTTCTTGTATGGATCCACAGGAAATCGTGACACTTCAGACAAAAAATAAAACAAAACCAGAGAGACTTGTGGAAGTAAATCTTAATTGAAGGTTTCTAAACTTTTGTACAACTCTGACCAAAGCGCACGCTTTGCTTTTCCGACGTTTCAGGCAGCTTTTCTATTTTACCCGTGCCTTTGTGTCATGAGTGCATCCACACCTTTCTATCACTTGGTAGATATTTTGAGAGGGTCAGGTTATAGTCTCTGGCTGTTGTGTGACGTGTGTACTGGATATTGCTTTCCCAAGGGTTGAAAATATGTAGTTCTTGATGTTAGGCTGTCGTTCGCATTATTACAATATTGTGACCCTGATGAAGCGAGCAACACCTTTGATTATATTATCACCAAGGCAAAGGCTCACGAGAGTGCTCACAAAAATTTTTAAACGCATTCGCTCGCACCTTGACTGTAATTGTCGAGTGGTCGAAAACTGATTGTAAGGCGTCATGAACGGTGCGTGTTTGTTCCCAAGCCTGGTGTTTAGATTTGTTTTCTGCGCTGACAGTGAATTGAAACTCGCCTTCAAAGAATTGATGGCGAGCGGTTGCTCGAAATACGAACAGCAACTCAGAAACGACATCCTTGTGATCAGCACTCTTATCGCTCAACACCCTGGAACTCCAGTTGTCGAGACCGGTGAGACAAAACGAATGCGTGAAGTTTGTGCCGTGATATTGTTGATGTATGCGAGGTTTGTTTGTGATTTTGATGGATGCGAGGTTTGTTTGTGATTTTTGGTGGATGCGAGGTTTGTTTATAATTTTTGATGGATGCGAGGTTTGTTTGTGATTTTTGATGGATGCGAAATCTGTTTGTGATTTTTGATGAATGCGAGGTTTGTTTGTCATTTTTGATGAATACGAGGTTTGTTTGTCATTTTTGATGGATGCGAGGTTTGTTTGAGAAATTACTTTTTATTCGAAGCCGTTGCGAGATTTGAGCAATTGCTTGTTATTCGAACACTCATAATTGTTTTTGGTCATCTTTTCTCTTTATTGAAAAAGAGAACATCAGTTGTCCAGCAGCAGAAGAATTGTAAAAGAGCGTTTTTGCTCGGCATGACGAGTTTGGAGCTGGACCTCTTTCGGAGTTTTCGTTCGCCGCACGCTTAATTGCGTTGCATCGACGCAGCAGCGTTGCAGCGTTGATGTTGCAAGCGGCACAACAAAGCACAGTTTTCGTCATCGGATACGTCGTAGCAATCTTATAACATCCCTTGTATGAGAGAGATTTTTTTAAATGTAGCAGTTGCAGACGCGTCAGATCTTAGGATTGGCTTTTGATCAAAAAGATGCGTTTTTGCGGCAAAGCAAAAGTCCCCGGCTGATGAACGCCCCATTTGCTGCCTGAGGAAGCAAAGATGCCCTTTTGATTTTCAAGAGCAGAACTTGCCTGTTCGTACATTACGTCACTTTTGCAGGATTCGCCAAACAACTGATCTTGTTCGCGACCTTCACCGAGGTCAAAAGTCACAACCCGCTCGTGAAGAACTTGAAGCTGACGCAGAGTCACGAAGACTTTGAGCTCAAGAAGCTGCTGATCAACATGATGCAACTTCTGAGCAGAGACCCAGCTGCTCTGCAGGTCAGAGTCTTTTTACGGTTGACGATCGAATGTTTTGAGATACTTTTTTTTCATCTGCGTAATGTTGTTTAGGATACATTTCTGACGAAAGAACGATAACAAAACTCGTAGAAAAAGTAAACGCTGCAGAAAAGCGTAAAAACAGAGTGAAAGAAGTGATCATTTAATGAGTTTTTACAAAGAAAACGAAAAAACAAACCTTTTGCAAAATTTGTAACCTTCAATGTTTTCCGCTAAATTTCTAAGATATCTTTTCAGGATGCCCATTTGTTAATACTTTTTTAGTAGCCACAAACAAATAGTTTGAAAATGTGCTGCATTTATCGATAGCTCCAGCAAATATTTTGCGAAATTCATTTAAACTTGTCCTGTCCAGCAATAACATCATTCGCCAAATTGTTAAAATCGTTGAAGTAACCACTTGTTTTGTATAGACCTGGAGCAATTTCTGATGACCCCAAGTTTAAGTGATTGTGACGAGAGAACGAAAAAGCAGAAAGTAAAGATCTTAATTTTTTTTTTCAGCTTCTTTCCGACGGGAAAGTTTTGCTTTCCTTATTTCATTACGTAAAAGCGAACGAAGACAAGAAAGTGCCGAGGGAATGGACACCAGCCCAGTTCGAGGAACTGCAGTTGTACGCAATGTCTGTGCTCTGTCGACTGTCTGTCCTGCTTATTGACGACTACATGACTTGTCAGGGCAGCACGAGGCTTCTGCTCTTGCTGGAATGGTGTGTTTCATCGGTAAGTACTCAGAAAATTTGTGTTAATTGCTTTTCAACTGCCTGGTCGCCGCCGCTGGCAGTTAGAGCTGCGGCCAAACGCTTTTTCTGAAGTTTCCGCACGTTTCACACGTTCGTCCGTTTGCGTGTTGTTATTTTCACATCACTTCGGTAGGCTATGACCCTTGATGTTGGGAAATAATTTCTAGTAGTAGCGTTCAAGCGGAAAAGATCGTGACTACGTCAAGTGGGCTTTTTTGGTGGCAGTTCTTTCCGTGATTTACATTGGCCTAATTTTTTGCAATCTGAACGTTTGGTGTGCGGTGCGTTGCTGTGTCGAAGAAAGTCTGTTTAATGTCGTGTCAATTTCATGTTTGGTATTTGTTTCGCAAAGGAACCGTTTTCCGGCCACGGGAACTCTTTTCAAGGCGCAGGAGGACGCGGCAACAAACGGGCCCAGATGCGTCACTGCCTCCGATTGATCGACGCAGTTGTATCGTCGGGGGGGGAGACGGTGGCGCAGGATCTCTGCGATCAGGGAATAATTACTCAGTTGCTCAGTGAGTTCGTTCGTGCGTCATGTTTTTTTTACCTTTGTTGACGTCGGCGCGATTTTACGCAATAATAGTCGGGATCCGAAAAAACGGCCGATTTTTTTCGGAAAGGCCGGAAATGTTTTTTTTGTCGTTGCAGATATTCTTCAAAATTTCTTCGTTCAGGCCGACGACGCGGTCGACATTGAAATGCAGTGCGACATACTCTACATTCTCTCCACTCTTTGCGAAAACGACCTTCACCGCAAGGAGCTCTTTGGAAATCAGGTCAGAACTGAAATCGTCGCTTTTAAAGGAAAGATACAGTAACGTTGCCACCCAGTGTCGGATCCGTAGGGAGTGGGGGGCTCGTGACAGTTTTCTTCTCAGACCACAGTCGCCCTCCTTGAAACGACCCCTCTTTTCAGCAACTGCACAACTTCTAACTTCATGCCCTCATCACCCACCGCAGGGAACGGCAAATACCGACCGGGGGCCGGGCCGTGCGGAACCAGATCAAATTGTTCCAACAGTGACTGGAGTGACTGACATAAGGAACACACTGCGGGTGCCTTGACTACCATAATCCCTACAGGTCAGAGCATCTTATTGCGGCAAAGCAAGCTCAGATCTCTCACTGATTCAGTGCCATGATGACTTACGAGTTGTAATGAATTTGCACGTGCCAAACATTCATTGTTTTATTGAGGGCCAGTCTGAAAATTAACGCCAGGCTGAGGCTGACGCCGGTCCGCAGTGCGAAAAAGGTTGTCGACCCCTGATCTAGCATATTCGTCTTACGGAGAAACGAGAGGAAGCATCCTTGGCAGATGGAGAGTTTATACTTGTCACCCCTTGCCCACATGCTCATTTGTTCCCCTAGTTTGGATCCACCGTCTGCCACTCTCTCTTCTTTATTTGTTGACCGATGCCCCATCACACACCGTGGTATTCTTGGCCTTACTTGCGCAGGGTGTCGACGTCCTGGTCCACTACATGAGGACCAACCCCGAGAAAGTGTCCAGCGGCCTCGGCCACCACAAGCTGATGCTGGCCGTGGTTGACGCCACATGGTGCTGCGCCGTCGGATGCTTCAGTACCGAGGATTTCCTGCTTGAGAACGAAGGCGTTTTCCTTCTTATCGATCTTCTCGAGGTAAACAGTGTTCTGCTGTGGAAGCCCACTGCTCTGGTTGGTGCCTCGTGGGTTAAACATCATATAGTTTTTCGTGACAGGTTTGAAAGATAGAAAAATAAACATTCCCCTGCGCCGATACGTTTGCTGTGTTCGTCGGAGCAGAAACGTCACGTCAGTTTGTCACGTGACGAAGAGTTTCCGTTGCTTTTGGACAGTTCTGTCTCTTGCTTGATCCGCACACTCCTTTGCAGAACAAAACATTTTCAATTATTCTGTGCGAGAGCCGTGGCGAGTAAAAAAGATTCATTCGTCCACAAATAAACTTGAAAAAAGTGAGAATTGTGGTTCGAAAATCAAGTTCATGCCGCGAAAACGTTTTCCCAATTTATGTTGTTTCATTCTGTGGACATGTCATCGCAAAAGTTCACTTGAATCGGCGTCTACTTTTGCTCCAGCTTCTTTTCTGAAAATGTGCATTGTATAAAAATTAACATCAGCTCAGCTCCGTCGTCGCTGAGCAGCTACGCAGTGTTTTTGTTAATGGATGGAGACCTGGCGAAGCCAGTCGCTGACATCAAAGTTTGGGATCATTTTACTTCGTTATTTTCAAATCTATCGCGTTGTTTGATACCGATGATTTCGTTGGTTTTGCTTCGATTCCATTTTAGGGGAAATCCCCTCCTTGGAAACATTTTGCCGGAATAAGTTGGGGTTGCCGAAGCATCGATGCAGGAGCAGCCACTTTTCGCTTGCACTGTGCAGATAGCAACGCTTGTCGATTGTTTATTGTCCAGGCCTGCCCGAGGAACATGCACAACTTGATCCTCGGGTGCGTTCTGGAACTTTGCGAGAATCCAAAAACCATCACCCACATCCACACGTGGAGGGGCCGGGATGACGTCACCGCCCCCCATCTATTCATACATCTGTGGCGGGAGGAGGAGAAGGCGATGGGAGCTCTGAGGGACGATCGCGGAGCCATCTCTGACGTCGCCGCTCCAATCGCCGGTATGTCGTTTCGAAAGAAATTTACTGCAGCTGGGAATTTCGGATAAGTAAATTTAATCCGGAAGATTTCAGGCCTCGTCGTATAGTTTTTTCGTCTCACTTCCGTTGCTAAAGCAGATGTGTGTCTGTTGAATTAAATTTTGGAAGTTAGCGAATGCTTCCGAAGTCGTTTAGCAAAAAGCGTTTGCACAGGCAAAGATGAGCTACGGATAGTTTTCCGCAATGAACATCAGAACCTTGCAGTTGTTTTTCAAAGGGCTTTTCGCAATATTGTGCAACTAGCATTTTACTCGATACGCACAGTGCTACGGTCTCGTTATGGTTCTTTTAGCTTCAGTTCAACATGGTTTACCAGCCTGTTGTAAGGTTGCCAGACGTCCTTGAGCGCCAAGGACTGTCCTTGAATTTGCTATCAAAACTCGTTATGTCCTTGATTCTTGTAAAACATCTTGTTGTCCTTGAATTTTGTACGACGTCTTTGAAAATTCTTGAATATTTTCAAAATTGTTCATTTAAGAACTATCGATTACGTTGAACATTCAAGAATCAAAAATAAACAGTGTAAATGAACAGAACAATGCGTAGATTTGTTCCATCTCAAACAGTTGAGCTTTCTGAAAGTAGCCCACCGCACCCATTGATGTACAGAGGGGGGTGCAGACGGGGCGACGACCCCGGGCACCCAAAGCGAGGTGGGCATCCAAAGAGTGAAACTGCAAAATTAAAATGCTGTAGCAAGATGATTTTTCCTATTGTAAGGCTGCTAATACATGCTGCATGGATATAATTTTTCGAAACTTTAGTCTTGTGTTCTTTGTCAACACTAGTTTATACCTACTCAAACGCCAGCAATACATTCCTCAATGCCAGGGACGTGTACTCTAGTTGTGCGACTCGAATCCAATTAAACTGATAATGATGTGACCTTGTCCAGATCATGCAATCAAGGGAAAATATCAAAAAAGGATTGAAAAATAATTATGGCCATTTAATTGAGTTTGAGCCACATTTAAAAACTGTCCTATTTCAACTTGCTTGGTTGAGCTGACTTTTTGATGCATCATTAGCTTCTCGTTTCATTTTTTGATGTGGCAACCTTGGTGTTCGTTAATGCAGAGCTTCACACCTGTGCTTGCAATATGTGCATTATTTTGAGCTTCGTCACTAATTGGCAGTTCAGGCGGATTCAGTCCCGTCGCCACGGGGGTGCATTGGTGGGCTTTGCCCCTCCAGACAAAGCCCCAAACCCCCCAAAAATATGAAACATTATATATCAATGGAAATTTTAACAAATTTTCAATATCAAGCCTCCTTGCACAAACAAAAGCCCCCCTGTAGTGAACACTTTCTGGCGATGGTTCTGTGGGATTGATCATAACGGATCACACAAATGCGTATCTGTTCTGCCCCCAGTAGTTGTTCATATACAGGATGACACAAAAAAACGGTCATCACCGAAAATCGAACAACTCCCAAAATTTTAATTAGATTGACACAAAACTTCAGCTACATTAGTTCAAGCCTGTGTAGCAGACATTTCCAAAGTTTCAAGTCTGTACTACAAAAACTCTTTGTTTCACTGGCACTCAAAAAATGTGCTCTAAATGAGCTCCCCGGCACTGCAGGCACATTTGGATCC
>JGI24158J21664_10009291_pt1 | contig 13118 bp, 5 predicted proteins | sample Ectturendosymbi3_FD_21664 | JGI IMG/M metagenome (IMG submission 21664) | reverse complement strand
CAAGTTTCCGTATTCCTGGAAAGTGCAAGTAGGGTTTATGAATTCATCTGAAAATAATTATCACTTTAAGTAAGTAACTAATACAGCTGAAGGTCGGAGTCTGTCCGGAGTCGGAGTTGGAGTCGGATGACGGGACTTCCGACTCCACAGCCCTGGTTGCAACAATATTAAGCAATTGAGTCCGGCGGTGTCAAGCGAAATTTCTGAATTCTGCGAAATTTCTGACCTATTTTTGTTTGTCAGTTATTTGCTTCTCAGAGCAAATGAATAAAGTTTGTCGTTTACTTTTTTGATTTGTTGTCTAAATTAAAACTTTTTAAGTAGGTGTCAAATACAAGTGATAGCGTGACTCGAGTCAATGACTCGACTCGAGTCGTAACGATTTTTGGTGACTCTGACTCGATTCGAATCACGTTGAGAAAAATGGTGGCTCGACTCGAGTCATGTTTTTCACAGAATGACTCGACTCGAGTCATGTTTTTCACAGAATGACTCGACTCGAGTCACAATCAATGACTTGAGTCATTTTACAAACTCTCTAAGCCTCTGATGGGCAAACCCAGTTCGTTTGCACACAAAGAAATTAGCATTTTTTGCTTCAGTGATATTCAAAATTAAGGTGCAAATTTTCTGTTTTGACTGTCTAGTCGTGCTATGCTTTCTTTTAAGAATCAAGTGCCCCCATCTTGCACAGAGGCAGACCTGAGATTTTGCTTTTCACTAAGGGGTCAGCAGGGCACAATATATTGACACCTTATCGTAGTTTAAAGTAGTATTTGCACATCATGATCGTGACAGTCGGCCTCATACTGTTACTTTGAGTCTTTTCCAGATAGCAGTAGTGATTTAAGATTTTCAAATTCAAATCCAATTCAAAAATTATATTGCAAAATATAATGCAAATGTGAAAACCAAATCTTGATTTTAAATCCAAATTGCTGTCACTGTTATTAGCCTAAGCCCATGTGGCGACGGGATTACGCCGCATATAACGTTGAAATCGTAGCAGCTCTAGAAGAATAAATATAGTCATATGGGTAATCTCAATCAGAGGTGTTTCCGGATCCTGTGTGCGGGAATCCACTCCGGGATGATTCTGCGTTTTTCTTTCGCACCCGGAGTCCAAAATTTGGGAAAAACCGGACGCGGCCGGAGTCACTTTTCAATTTCGGCAGTAGCAGGAGTCTGTGTGGTCATTTCTTAAGTAAAAACATATGTGAATTTCGGTTGGATTGATGATTGTAGCCGGAGTCTGAACAGGAGTCGGATTCTCGAATTTGAAAAATTTCCGGACCCGGATTCAAAAATTTTGGAACAGGAGCGGAGTCGGAGTCTTAAAAAGTGACTCCGGCCACCTTTGATCTCAATTGCTATTATGCTGAAGACCGTCAGTTCGCCTCTTTCTTTGGTTGGTTCAGTGCAACGCAGCATTATGGCTGCAACAAATGGTTCGCAACGTGTCAGTGCCTGCAATCCTCTGTTGATGGTCGCAGCCTTGGGCTTGTGAAGGGGGCAAGTAGTGTTGCCAGATGCGTATTGTAAAAATACCGGCCATTTTGTCAACAGTGCCATATCTCCAGTTATCTGTGTCCTAATTTGTAAGCGTCACAGGGAAAACAGAGAGACAATGAATATTGTTAAGCCACAATTAATAATTTGCCCGTACTTTTGCTGGCTCATTACATTTCGGTGTGTGTGTGTGTGTGACGTAACAATCGTACCAATGATTGCGTCAACAGCAGCAAATAAACTTCCATGAAGGAACTATCCTGACAAGATTCTCTAGTAGAGTCACTGTAATGTGAGAAATTCGGCGTTTGTTCTTTTCAAAGTTGCGGCAAATTATTTACTTTCAAAATACCGGCTTCGAGCACTGATTATCAAAATACCGGCCTCTGCTAAATTAGCAGTACAATACCGGCTACGACCGTGAAATACCGGCCATCTGGCAACCCTAGGGGCAAGTACAGCAATGTGGCGACGTGAATATGCCACATATAGGCCTAACGATGGATTCGTAGCAGCTGGCCTTTAGAAGATTGAATCAGACATGGAGCGATTACATCACAAACGTGATTAATTACGCTTACGATTACTTGTCACCTGCGCGATTACGATTACAAATAAAAAAAATTACAATAAGCGATTACGATTACATTGAAAGTAATCACGATTACAATCGAGATTACATTTGTCTTGAAACATCTTCAGAACGAAAACACAACCCATTTGTATGGTTTGATGTAAGTATATTTGCAGACAACATACGATATGAATCAATGCCATAAATGAAATTTCTAATCTGTGAGGATCAAGAACCGGAAAAAAAGAAAAAACACATTGAGTATTTAAAGAGATGTTCGTGCAGCAAACCAGACACGTAACTAGAAGTTTGCCCACTGGCCTCTGTAAATGACATGCTAGTCAACACTCAGAAAAAAAACTTGAGAAATCAGGGTGTGGATGTCTCTTCTAAAACTCCAAATCAATGGATAATACTCCGAAAATGCAAAAAGACGACTCTCTACTGAAAAGCTGTTAAAAGGATACCACAAGCGAAGCATAAGCTAAGTGGTGATCTGGTTTTTACATGTAGCTGGCCAGTGGAGTCAAATCGCCCCTCTTCCCTCCCGTCAGTTACTCCACTGCAACAAACAGTTTAAAATATTGATCAAACAAAACTGATCAGTGTTTAAAATCTTTGTAACAGTCGATAAACAGCAACGCTTCAAATCTTTTATCAAGCAAACGAGATACAACATCAATCAGGCTTGAACATTCATCCAGCAACGCTCAAAATTCGTTTGTTAGTGATTTCAAAATTGCTGACTATTTCTTCTAACTGCGGGTTACGATCGCCTGCATGCCAACATAGAAGTGTGCAGCCTTTAATTTGAAATGAAATGAACAAAGATTCCAATACAGCTACTCATGTGTCCCAGTGATAGCATGACTCGAGTCAATGACTCGACTCGAGTCACGATTTTTGGTGACTCAGACTCGAGTCACGCTGAGAAGAATGGTGACTCGACTCGAGTCACGTTTTTCACATAATGACTCGACTCGAGTCACAATCAATGACTCGAGAGTCGAGTCAGAGTCATTTTCATAAAATCTCTGAGCCCCTGATAGATAAACCCAGTTCATTTGCACACAAAGAAATGAGCGTTTTTTCTTCAATGATGATCAAAATTGGCTCAGTTTTTCTGTTTTGCCTGTGTAGTCTGTTTTGCCCACGAAGGGGTCAGCAAGGTATAGTATATTGACACCTTATCATGGTTTAATGTAGGCTTGTAGTTGCATATCATGATCATGGCAGTGAGCCTCATACTGTTACTTTGAGTCTTTTCCCGATACCAGTAAAGTGATTTAAGTTTTGCAGATTCAAATCCAATCCAAAAATTATATTGCAAAATATAATGCAAATACGAAAAACCGAATCCTGCTTAAATCCAAATTCCTGCCATTGTTATTAGCATAAGCCAATATGGCGAGGTGATTACTGTAATAAACAGATGACTCAAAAGTGAGCTTTATTTAACTTAAGTGCAAATGAACAAACAAAGGAATTATACACAACACATAAGCAACCAAGGTGACGCTGCCCGCTCTCAGTCTAAAGACAAATGAAATGGCCAAGCAACAGAGACCAACAGCGCAATCAATCTGAGGAGGCCAGGCCACCAAGTGCGTTCGATAACAGAAGATAAATAAATGAACTGACAATATGCTGTATAACAATTACGCCACATATGACGTTGAATTCGTAGCAGCAGTAAAAGAGTAAACCCAGTCAAATGGGTAATCTCAATTGCTGTCATGCTGAAGATCGTCGGTTAGACTCTTTCTTTGATTGACTCAGAGCAACGCAGCGTTGTGGCTGCAACAGATGACTCCAAACGTGTCGGTGACTGCCATCCACTGTTGAAGGCTGTCTTGAGCTAGTGAAATGGAGAAGTAATGTGGCGGCATGATTATGCCACATAGAGGAAATAAAGGTGAATTCATAGCAGCTATGGAAGGGTGAACCTAGTCGAATAGGGAATCTCCATTGTTGTTATGTCGAGGTTCGTCCGTTCGACTCTCTGTTTTATTGGCTCAGAGTGATGCATAATTGTGGCTGCAGTAACACTCATATGTAATCCAACTCAAAGACAAATAAATAAAAAGTTTGGATAGTGACATTCTAAAATTTGACAAAACATCCTCTGATTTATAGTGTTTCATAGTTTAATTTAGTGGTTTGGAAATTTGTTTGGTGGGGGCTAAGGCCACCAGAGCCTCCTGTGGCGACGGAACTGGTTAGCAACACACATCAAAAACAAACCTGTATTACTAAACCATGCCAAATTCACCAAAATGAGAGCAATGCCATTTTTAAACTTTTCTTGCTGAAATGGCTTTTTCTATGACTGCAAATGTTAGTACACTGTTGAACAAAGGGGTCTTCTATGAAACTCACATTGCCTACCGGTTGGCTCTGATTCACTCTACTTGCAGTTCAAACTTACAATCTGAGCTCTAAGTTACCCACGCAAACACATCAACTGCATTTCTCGCTTCAAGAACGTCATTTTCTGACACCATTACGCCACATGGAAAAACAGCAGTTGCATTGAAACTGAGCAATGTTGCCTTTGAAGAGTTCTTCACTTCAACCGCCAAAATTTAATGTTGATAACCCCACCTAATGACCAGGTTACAGCTTATGGCACTTATTGAAAATATCTCGCTGAAAATTAAAAAATAATACGAAATGTGCCAAGAAATGTTTGTTTTTGTATATATGGTGACGGCAAGCAGCGGTAAGCCAACACCTGAACTATGCTTCTTTCCGTGGCGGTTGAGGTGAAAATTCTTCCCAAAGAACGCTACGGCGATTCATTAAGTGGCCGTGGATCGAACACTCAACCCTCCGATTGAGAGGCGGACCAGCCATCGCCGCCCCAACGAAATTTTCGTCGCCAGTGTCTAGGTGTCAGGTGATATTATGATGTGCCGTTGGAGCATTGCTGAGAAACCAGCGATAGGAGAAAAAGGATTACGTCATCCTTGACTATTCGCCGTGATTTCATGCAGGCTCATCAGATTTTCAGAGTAGAGGCAATATGAACCTCGAAAATTTCATCAGATTTCACTGGTCAACAGCAAAATTTAAACGGTGATTGCAATGAGTGCCCCTGAAAGAATTTTTGACGCTGATTTAAAAAATGTCATTATTTTTTTTGTAGCACATCTAGTTTTTGAGATATCTGTATGTTTTGGTTACCAGTTACCTAGCCTACCACAGGGCTATGAACAACTGAAGGTAGCATTGTTTTGCATTGTGACATACCATAGAATAATAATTGATGTAGCAGACATACCATTGCGAAAGTAAAGCAAGTTTACCAACCTTAACTGAGTGATTTAAATGCAAGAATCTGTTTTATTGAATGACATATTGATATCTCTGCGCACACATGCAATTTAATACATTAGATCCCCATTGCATATTCTGTTAATTTGAATGAATCGTTTGAGAACAATCAGATTGTTTTGAATGCTTTTTAGTTGGCTATACTGACTACCAGTGGAGCCTGTGTGGAACTCTCAAGGTCATAAGCATACACATAGGAGTTACCAAGTAGCCTACTGCTGTTTTTCTGTTTATGGGACAACCACTCTAGGTGCTACTGGGGATCACTATGAAAAACAACATTCGTCCACAAGAAACTCATATGTTCCTGGAGTGAACAGTGTTTAGGAGTTCAGCATCCTCCACTAGCAAATCAAGATAAGTCCTGATGTCATGTCTACATATAAAATTGGGCTTGATGAAAATTTTTGTGAAAGCAATGGCCAAATGCAATTCCAGTAGCTTTAATTTAACTATTTGTGTGACAAGTTCCCTGATCTCGGATAAGCTAAATTCAACGAAGGAATTGCGTAGGCCTATAGATTTGTAGAGGTTTTGACAGATCAGAACTTCAAGTTAAGAATGTCCATTTAAGAATGCACTGGAGTTACAATCTCAGCAGGCATCCAGGTGGATATGCTCAATCTTCATAAGAAATATTAAGGCTCATTGTTTTTAAGCAGGTGTTGCAGAATTGCTTTAGCTTACATGAAGATGGGCTTGCATATATCTCTAAAGATGCATTTTCTTCATTCACACCAACGTTTTTTGGAAAACCGTGATGCCATGAGTGATTACCAGGGTGAATAATATTCAAGCTATGGAAGCAAGATACCAGGGGTTCTGTAAAGAATCAATGATGGCATCGCCTGCTGGATGTTACCTCGTGGTGATCCAGCCACGCTTTTAAAAAGAAAATCTTGTTCAAAACACTTACAGAAGTTTTAGGAGTTCCACTATCAAGGCCAGGATTTCTGTGTTTGTTTGTTCAACTTTTTTTTTGATCATTCGTAATAAATTAACAAACTTTATGTAGACTGAATTATCAGGTCATTTTTCACTTGGAAACAAAAGCTAATATATTAGCATACGACTGTTTATATACCTAAAAAAGCCTTTCGCTGTAACTCCAAAATTTGATGTGCCACAAGAAAATGAATGCTAAATTTGGAATCAGAACCCAAATGTTATCTAAAAAAGTTATGTCATATTCTCGTTTAATACAAGTGTTTTTTGTTGACCTGTGTTTTCAGAGTAGGGACAATACAAACCTCGAAATACCGGTACCGAATTCAGTAATGTTTGCTAATTGATCTGCGGTCGAATGTCATCTCTTTCCTTTGTTCTATGGACTTTTGACTGGGATGGGGTCATTGGCTTTGTCTGGAGAGGAAGGTATAAAGACTGGGGCGCAGTTACTCCCCAAGGAACTGTGCTTTCAAAAAACCTGATTTCAAGACAAATGATGGGGTACTTTAACACATTGGATTTAACCCAGATTTTTCATTAAACATTTCATCAAGTTGCTCACTCCACAGCCAGATGTGTTTTTTAAGCTAGCCTACCAGTCTAGGGTTTCTAAAAAAAACTGAAAAGAGTTAGACCGTTTGAAACTTTATTTAAAGGTAATAAAGAAGAGTTAGAAATTTTAAACTCCTTCCAAAATTTAATTTTTATGAAATACAAAATTTTCGGGGATGTATCCAGGTCATGTATCAGCAAAATTTTGTTGCGATCCACTTTAAACATATTAATTCGTCTGCTTGATGAGCCATTTTTACGATAGTGCATTATGAAACGTATTCATTCATGAGAGAGTAAAAAATAGAAGTAGTTGTTTATTTTGATGCAGACTGATGGGTCATATCACAAGCAATGGTAATTGAACAACAAAAGAGCAATGAAATTGTTTTATCGAAAGAAAGTCTATACGATCGAAATATTGTTACAGACATAAAAAGCTGTTACAATAATACCCATTAGTTTTACCAAGCATTTTGAAAAACCACTGTTGTAATTCCTAAATATACTTGCGGTACCTGAACCTAATTTTACATCTTATTTACTGCGAAAGGTATCATGAATTTGATGTTGTTGTATGTGGCCATTCGGGCAAAAAATTATTTATGTGGTTTTCAATTAACTTGACATCTTTATTTGCATGAGAAACAACGCTTTCCTTGATTTTTTTCGAAGGTTAACTTACTTCCTAGCATTTCAAATGCTTTGATATATTTTTTATTATATTTCAAGCTATTGGCAAACTTGAACTCTTGACTTAGGCTACATTGCAGTACAAAATAAAAAAGTTTCATGAATATGCCTATCAACAGTGCTAAATAATCCAACAAAATTTTATTGCAAATGTAAGTAGCTGTTTTTAAAGTTATTCTCCGCAAAGAAATAATTGCACAAAGATGGATAAGCATGTCGTACAGCAGTCGCAGACTGCAGGGAGCCCATCTTGGCCCCAAAACTCTTGCCAATCTTCAGAATTCCAAGCCTAGCCTATGCTCTTCCAAATAAATTTATAATTGCATTTTGGTTTTGTGTGATCGATGAAAGTGCATGCATATTTAATCCATGAATATTTTGAAGTCAATTAGGCCACTTTGTTCTATAGCTGGGGTGGCCAGACCTGCTCTATGTATGAGCCGCATATCGTAAAAACCCAAGTTACAAAGAGCCGCAACATAAAAATCTGAAAACACGAATTTATTTGCAATCTATGCTTCTGTGACATCATAAAACTTTTCGGAACGACTTGCGAAACTAATAGTGTACGGCACGTTATCTAGCATAGTACCATTTTACAATATTTTTACACTTTGCAATAGAAATAAAAAATAAATGCATGATTTTTCGGAAAGCTCAGAGCCGCATGCAAAGGTTTGAAGAGCCGCATGCGACTCGCGAACCGGAGGTTGGCCACCCTTGTTCTATAGGTCTATGTTTGATAGATGTATTAACTTTTGATTGCCTTACAAATGACCTTTCACGAATTGAAACACTTGAATAGTAAAAGTTCGTAATCTAACAGTTTCAGCAAAAATAATTATCTTTACGATTATAATCGTAATCTTAGTAGGCCTACATACCATGGTAGGCTAAATATTGAACTAACGATCAAAATACTTCAAAATCATTGGGACTTAGCCTGCACTGTTTAACAAAAGAAATACTTTTCCAGGTAAGAATCACATGCTAAGATCTTACAGATTATATATTTTGCCTATTATGTAGGCGTCATCACCTACAAAAACTGTATGAAAAAACTTAGAAGCAATAAATCAAGTGAAATATATTTTTACAAACAAGAAGGTATTGTCTGCAAAAAATATTTACAGTTTAATTACAAGCATAGCCGTACCAATATTCATTGCATATCATTTACACAGATCTGTTACACAGTATACAAGCAATCGTGCACGAAATATTTTTTCAGTTTTTATAGTGGACAACATATATTACTTTGTGATGAAATGTTTATCAGCACGGATTATGTTTAAGTCTTCTTTGTCGTAGCCTACAAGTAGCCTAAAGTCAGTCTTTCCCACGGACAAAGTAACCAAACGATTCCTCAATGCTTCCACAATAGATGATGCAAATATTCAAGCACTTTGCATTTTACTCTTTAAACAAACCAAAAAGGCAGATCAATGACATATAACACGTTATATCAATGACATATAACACGTGTTATATGTCATTCGGCAAATCTTTACATCTACCACACACGCTTCTGCCGACTTTTGTGCACTTCAGTCCAGCGTGATATCTGATGCGACGGACTACATAGCGATAAGTCTCGCCTTATCGATCAGCCATTCAGCGCCTGCCGCTTTCCAGCCGTTTTGAAGCGTGACGGGCTAGCCGTTTCTGATCATGTGTTTATATGTCATTGTTCGGCACTAGAATATCTCTAGACACTTTCTGGACACAGAATGATAAAATTTTATTAAAAACTCTACTACAGAACTTATAATTTTTTGTTTTCCTGTTTCATGCTTTTAGTTTTGCGGGTTCTGGTTACTCTCTTCGGTGGTGGTCTTAGCAGTTGTCACGGATAGAGTTTATTAGTATTTTTGCATTTCGATGACGTCACCATGTTAATTCAACCGTACTATGACCTTTTTGCAAAATAAGAGGCGCAAATTATGGAGATTATGGCCCAGGGGTGGCCAAACCTGCTCTATGTATGAGCCACATATCGTAAAATCCAAGTTACAAACAGCTGCAACATAAAAATCCTAAAACACGAATTTATTTGCAAACTAAGCTTCTATGACATCATATTTCTTTTTGGAACATCTTGCAAAAGTATAGTGCTGTACAGCACGCTAGGTAGTAGCTATCACGGTACGGTTTTACAAAATTTCTACACTTTGCAATAGAAATAAAAAATGAAAAACAAATATATAATTTTTCGGAAAGCTCAAAAGAGCCGCATGCAAATGTTCGAAGAGCCGCAGTTTGGCCAGCCCTGTTATAGCCTATATTTTGGGAGCCATGGCTAAGACCATGTGGAAATTAAAGTTCACTCTTCGTAAATCTAACACTTTCCATCATACCATCTCATGCACTTGCAATGATCTGTTTAACCAGCGCCGGATTTAGGGGGAGGCCCAAGGGGCTCCCACCATGTTTATGTGTTTAGCCATATGTACGACATGTGCATGCCACTTAGTCATTTTTGTTAGCGAGGAAAATTTGTTTGTAGACGCTATTAAATTATTGGTCGTCCAGACAGCAGTATTTCACTTGAATATTGTTTGATATTGTGACGAAACAACTATTACACTTTCTGTTTTCTTGAAAGTCAGTCAGGTACCTGAATCTGGTGAATGCAAGGTCAAGCCACGTAGAACGCATTAGCTTACGTCTCTACTCGTTACTGGTAGGTTTTGCGTCTGCCTTACTTAGATTTGCACAGGTCGTATATGAGTAGGATTGTTAAGTAGGGCTACCATATGTCCTCTTTTTGGATTGCATGTCCACTTTTTTCATGAGAAATGAAATAATCTCCGACAACATTCAAAAATGTCAAAAAACATCCTCCTTTATACATTTCTTATTTTACATAGCTATAATCAGTGGCGTAACTAAAGTTTTGAGCTAGGGTGGTAAATGTAAATAAAAGGGGCCCACTAGCCAATGTACGGATTCCACTAGCCAACACTCAGAAAAACTTGAGAAATGATGGTGAAGCCGGATGTGGATGGCTAAACTAAAACCCTAAATCACCGAAAAATAATCCGAAAAACACATAAAAGCAAAGCAACAACCTACTAAAAACCGAAAGAATGCTAAAACCGAAATACAAGTTAAGTGGGAGACCGCTTTTTCATTTAGCTTGCTAAGGGGACAATTCGCCCCTCTGCCCCCTTCAGTTACGCCACTGCTCATGATGTATTAATTGTATTTACATGCAGTAAGCTGTCCCTACTCAACTGCAACAAGATACGAGCTGGTGGCACAGCTTAGTTTATGGGAAGGCCTGCAAGTTGTCTCATCAATCGATGTTTTAGTTAACTTAATTCTCGGCTGGAAAGGCGGGAATACTTTCACATTAATCTTTACATAATAGTGATAAACTTCTTTTAAATATCTTAATGACTTTGGCATTAGAGCGCGGCTTCTGACTCCATTATAGGTTCTGTACTAGCTTTGCTGATGAACCGTGATACGATGATCAATGTACAGTACTGGTAAAATTATTATGGATTTTTTATTTTTCCATAAAAAAACGTGTTTTTCATGCACGCAGTCAATATAACTAACCAAACAACTTCAAAAACATTATGAAACTAGCAAAGAAACTTTTAAAACGTTTTCATCACATGTTGAAGTAGTTAAGTATTTAGTTTGGCCTCCCTTGGAGAATTTGAAATCTTTGATTTTGTCAGGCATGCTTTAAATAGGGGTGTTGCAATATCTTGTTATCTTTTCGCTGTAAAACTACATCTTGATCAGACGCTCTGTCAGCTCTCTTTTTGTGATTAGTTGCTTGTTTGTGGTTAGTTCTGAATGAATCTCATGTTTGAAGATGTCCCTTAAATTTTCTGTGGGATTCATATCTGGAGATTTTCCAAGCCATTTTCATACCTTAATTTTGTCATCCCTGAATCATTTCATCAAGATCCTTCCCGTGTGGCGTGGCATCCTGCTAAGAAATGAAGTCAGAGGCAGGAAACCACTCCCTAACTTGGCGTAGCAAGCTTCCTAGCCATTCTACGTATTTAATGTGGTTCATGGTTCCTTTTATTATGTGCAATCTGGTGGTTCCATGAACCAATATTGCCCCTAAACCATGATCTTGGCAGGAAACGACTGTTTTTTCAAACATGCTGGCAGAAATTCCTCAACAGACCTTGGGCGAATTGTCTGCACCTATCATCGAGTATTGCAATGGTTGATTCGTTTGAAAAATTAACCTGAATCAAAGAAATAATCCCAATTTTATGATTGTCAGTATGTTATGAATGAAAATCATCACAGGTTGTCCTTGAACAGCACCCAAAGCATCCTCATTCCTCAACAACAATCTCTAGCTGATAAAATTGATCACAAATGTTTCCAAGAAGCTTAGCCCGGCTGAATGTTTGATGTAAATTCTTCAGAAAAACATTATCAACATCAAGAAAGTTTTTCTATAATCGCTTTTAATCTTTATCAGGTATTTCAATTTGAACCAATGCTCTGATGTCTAATTTCATGCTGTGCAGCCCATTGATATCTCGCCTACTTCATTTTCTGTGTTAATCAAGGCTTTTTTTGCAGGCCTGTATGACTTCAGACCTTGCTCCAGAAGACGTTTATTGATGATTCTCTTGTCCACCATAATACCCTCATTTGCCAATTCCATAGAAAGTTTCTACATGAAGCTCTTCTATTTTTCAATGCCATTGCCTTGATTTTTCAGTCAAGCCTAGGTGTTGTTTTCCTCTTACGCCAACATTATCATCCTTGAATTGTCTATCTCTCTTCCCAATTCCAGTGTTTTTCTTGCAACGCTAACAGTTTGAGTTGATCCATTTAATTATTTGGCTATGTCTTTCTGTTTGCGGTCACTATGCTTCAAGAAAACGGGGATTTGTCCTCTTTTCACGACAAAAACCTTTTCTCTTTCCCATCTCTTTAACCTCGTTCAAAAACCTGTGAGTTTGCCTGTATCTACAGGTATTCTTATCCTATTAAATAGTCAAGAAAACGTTTCAAATTCTGGCTAAATACAAAGTTTTACAAACTATTGCGGACTCAAGTGGTACATCAGACAGCAGGGACCACTCAGGTTCAGCCGAACTATTTTATTCCAATATTGCTCTTGCGCAGGTATGACGTCATAATGAGCAATTTCACTCACCGTGAATCTAGGTGATGTGGAATTGCAGCTTCTTTTCTTTGAGCAATCCTCACATTTATTTATGTGCTGTCAATAACCGAAAAAATCAGAAAAAATCCACCAGTTTCTATAAAATTCTTGAGAAAATAAAAAATCCATAATAATTTTTCCAGTACTGTATTGTACATAGCTTAGTGTAGTACTTTCTAGTAATTATAGCTAATCAACAATCAGTAATGCTAAAAAATGAAAAAAATCGTTAGAAGTATCCCTTTTTCAGAAATAGACTAAATGATTTTGAAGCTGAGTTAATTACGTGTGGTTGCATTCAGTGGCGTAGCTAAGGGGGGGGGGGCGGGAGGTTCGCCCCTGGCGGCG
>JGI24158J21664_10009289_pt1 | contig 13121 bp, 7 predicted proteins | sample Ectturendosymbi3_FD_21664 | JGI IMG/M metagenome (IMG submission 21664) | reverse complement strand
GCTTTGTTAAATGCGACAAGAGCACAGATGTTATTGTTAAAGGGACGTGGCATGCCGACTAAACAGTCCCCCTTGTTGCACCCCTGAATGTTTGCATTCAGACTCGAATTCGGCCTGCAAAATTTCAAGATACTTAACCCGACTTCCATCTCTGCCGGAACTTATCCAAATAAAATGTAGCGGCGTACGTAAAATTAGCACTGGCGTAACGTTTCAAAGGGACACATTTCCGTTCAAAATTTTTCTATGTTGTAGAGCATGTAAGGGCTCGCACCCCCCTAGAAATTTCTTGACGCCTCTTCGGTTACGAATCACTGTGCTAGACTCTCTGCCTATCCGCTGGCTTGTCTACACGGTATCCACCTTTGCCGCCTGTCCGCTGGCCTGCACGCTAACTTATCCGCAGGAACGCTTGCTGGCCTGCCTTCTTGGTAGTGTTGCAGACCCCCGGGGCTAGAGTCTTAACATATAAAACTATTCTTTGAAGGTTTGATTGTTTTCCTGTTTTGTCATCGACTTCATTGTAAGGAGCTTTTTATTCACACATTGAAATTGTCATCTCAACGACTAAGAAATATTTTTTGCATCGTGCTTTATTGTTCTTGTTATAAGCCATAAAACCGTATTTTCGTTGCAATAAATGAGCCAGTGAACTTCATAAAGTCAATAGCTCAAGGCCAAGCGGCCTCGCGAAATATTACTACCGGTCAGAACTTTTTGTTTTGATCACTTCACAGTTGAAAATCAAATTGATGCCAGAATAAAAAATATGGCGATTCGAAGGCAGGCTATCTGCAGAGAGTCGCTTATTCGAAACGTGCTTTATTGGAAGAGGAGCATAATGTCCATAGCAAGTGTTTTTAACATTCTGCAAAGTTGCGATGCAGGTATAGCTTGTCGGAAGGTTTTACGTCACAGATCATTCGTCAAAGCGCAATGTCTTCATATTTCAAAGCTTTCGCTGTGGTTCGCACCATAGGTGTATGAGCAGGCAAATTTTTGGGGGTGCGAAGGATTTTTGCCCAAATGTCCCAAACTTGCCTGAAAATATTTTGATCCAGTCTTTATGCGAATATTTTCTCACGAAGACCGCATTTCAAATGACCTCAAAAAAGAAGGTCTTCATGTGATTTTGGGCGCCATTTTTTCAAATAAAAAAAAGTTGGGCACCATGTTTTTCAAATCAAAGCACGCTGGGTGCCATTTTTGCTCGAATTTTCAGAGAGTTTTTCAAGATTTTCAGAGATTTTGCAAAAGTTTTCAGATATTTTGCTCAGATGTTCAGGGCTTTTGTCCTGATTTTCAGGTATTTTTCCCGGATTTTCACCAAATCAACACTTTTGGGGGCGCGCTTGCACAAATTTTTGTTGAATTTCGATTTATTGCAAATACAATATGGAAAAATTGTCAACTTTTTGTATAACAAAGGAAATGCAAAGTGCTGACAAAACTTTCAATACAGAAATACCCGATTTCTGTTCCACTGATTAAATAACCGCATCCAAAACAAGCAAAGCCTTCTCTAGCTTTACAGAAAGTTTACTGCAAATTTTAAGCTTGATAGTTTATAACACTTCCACAGAAATGTATATTTCCAGACACGGAAGAACTAGCAATGATGTACAGTCCAACCGAAGATTTTCTCTGCTTTGATGTTTCTATGGTTTGAAGCTAACGAATCCTGGATAACAGTGTTGACAAGCACTTGGTCATATTGACTGTAACTATGATGAGAAAAAACTTTTGAGTCTGAGAAATTTCACAGGCAAAGCAGAATTTAACAGAATCTGTCTTTGCTACACACATGAGTGTTTTCTTTTGTTTAGAAATTTGCAGTGAAATGCAATCAATTTGTTTTTTTCCATCATTTGTCAGTCTTATATTTCGTTTTCCAGGGAGGAGTGTCATCAAAAACTGCATGCTNNTCCCNACTGTTNTTTGTTGTTGTTTTTATGCTTATTTCACCTGACGTTGATTTGACGCTTTNTATTACTTTTATTACTGCTTGTAAAACGTCTTCAATTAAAATTTGGTTTGTGTTAGCAGCAGGGCTGGCTGAGAACTTGACCGAGGTGGTCTTTCGCCAACCCTTTGTGATTCAACATGCTAGAACACGATTACCAAGCTGCGAAACGTGAAATATCTTATTTTTTATATTTTTTCATCACCATATACTCAACTAGTGATCTTTGATGTTATTGTATTTCCTCTTGCTGCTCCGTGTTATTTCATGATTTGAGTCACAATAGTGCATGATTAAACCATACCATACCAGTAGCGCTCTCACTCGCATGCCCAGATTGTTTTGACAGCGCCTGCTCGCATCTTACCGACTCAAAACGATCGGCATTCGCAGAAATACACCAGACGCTGTCATTCCCAAGTGAGGTATACCTGAGGCAGCTTCAGGTTTCACGCAGCGTTGGCAGATTAACACATGAGGCAATTTCGGTGGTATGCTCTCCCAAATTTTGTACACTAGAGGAAAATTCGGTTGGTACGCTGTTCTAAATTTGTTACACATCAGGAAATGTAGGCTAGAAAGGTGTTTCAAATTTCCCCTATACCCCCTATATAGGCTTTCAGGGACTTTTTTGTGAAATAACTCTGGCACCATTCTGTTAATCTCTGAAAATCAGGAAAATTCATGGAAGCACAGGTTTCTAACATTTGTCTAAGTATACACAATTTACGAAAAAGAAAGGGGGGTTGGGGCCAACCTGGTTACCTGAGCATGGATAAATACTTAATAATATATGCCAATAAAACTTGTAAACAACGTTAGTCACCTACTGTAACATCATCTTCACAGGGCTATTCCAACACGATGCAGCTTACTCGCGCATGAAATCCTGAGGAAAAAGAAAGTTTAATCTTTTTATTGCTGCATATCCTCTCCTGCTTTTTATTCGACTCCTGCAAGAAACCAGCGTTGAAAAGGGTGGTTGATAAACCTGCAGCTGTCCCCAAAGCCAAATGCATTCTATGGGTGTGTCTGTAGATGAAGATGAAGTTTTATGTATATACACGTACACTGTAAAATAAAAGTAACGTATATCGTAACTGTTTGATGACAATAAATCATTTCCAGATAATTGTTTTCAAGAAACAGACTATATGTCAAAAAAGTTACAACTTTTTTCAAGAAACTACTCATTTGAAGGTTAAAAGTTTTGAAAGGAAATCCTGCATCGGTAACACTGCAGCAAAAGATTTTAAAAATGTACCAAAAGTAGCGGTAGCTCGCTACCATTTTTAATCAGAAGCGTTGATCCGGAACCACAACCAGGTGGCAGCATCGAACATCCAATAAACGAAGATCCAGATGCCTCATACGAACAAGGAATTTTGAAGTGCTCGAAACAATTTCAGAAAGTCTAAAATACAATTATTCCTGTTTTTAGTAAACATGCTGGCTGTGAAGGGCGATTGTCCTCCCACTTGCTGCGGCGATAAAACTAAATCATAGGCTGATCTCAGCTCGAAAAAATTGAGTTTGGATAAAACTGCTAACCATGCTTTTCCAGAAATTCTACACATGTGTCTCGTTTCGAAAATTGAGTAAGGAATGCGCTTTTGAAATGGAGGCAATTCCCGCCTTTGCAATCACTAGCAGGGATTCAAACACCACAAATCTTTCGTGCCTAGTCAAACGTTTATGAACGCTTTCCAAAATTGAGTAAAAAGGCCGTTTTGTCAGCTGTAACAATAAAAATTAGACATCCTTCAGTACAATTGCCTTGGTTATTAACAGAAGACAAGTTATATCTCTGCGTTCACAAACTCAGTATTTGCTTAAATCAACGACTGATTTTGGCAACACAAGCAACTTTACGAGATAGTTCGGTGCCGACTACTCACACTCCTGTCAATTTTTCATGGGGGGGTTTTCGTTGGTTGAGAGAATACAATTTTCGGTCAAAGGAACCAGTCCTACATTCGCATCCGCACAAAAAATTTAAGCTCGTTCCTATGTTTGCAAGCCCCACCCGAAATTCACGTTGATTTGCCAAAACCTCTGCAGTCAGTTTAAAATGTTCCCGGTGCCTTCCTGGAGCTAACCTCTCCTGCTTTGGATAAACACGATGGTAGTATGGCTGGAGGTTGCCGGCCCGAGATTTTTTTTCCTGAGGACATTTTCCTTGAGCGTTTTCATAGATCAGTTGAATCTATCAGTTTCTGCCAATTAAGCAAATGTTTAAACCCGAATGTTGGAACTAATCGTCAATCGTCAATCTTTTACCTCCAAAATACGCTCACGTGCATCCTGAAGCACATCACCCAGGCAGCACATTCAATTGCTAATCGAAACTTGAAAACAAATTATGTAGAAAATTTACAATAGTAGTCATATATGTATGCGACAAGCAGTTAATTCGCAAGTGCGATATAGACGCTATTAATGTCGATTTGAGATATTGAATTTGCCTTTAATCGGGAGCGAGAACCACCGGCTGGCGAACGCGAGAAGCGTGTGTTACCAATAACGTTGCTGACAATTGCAACAGGCAAGTTCTTTTCTGAATACCACAACTTCTGCAAGAAAAACTCTGTTGCGAAGCGCCTTGAAGACAGGCGCTGATTTGTAAATGGAGTCACGGACAAAGACGCAAAACTAAGTCATCAGGTGCGTTCAATGTTGAAAGACCATGAGCTAGAATGGCTGGACTGCATCGTTTCCACGATCGTTTATCCATTCTTGGTGTTTTTATTGATTAAATACGAAAACAGATCGTCATATCTGTGTGCACTCTTGCTCAAAACGAAAGACAGACAAACGGTGGACCCTGCGCAGAGTTCATTAAAGCACGCACAAAAAAAGTCGCGATTGAAGAACATGACAATGAAGAGACGCTCAACACGCACTTGTGCGCGCAACCACGTGCACGAGTTGGGCGGCGGGCGTGCATCAAGACTATGACAACGAGCAAAGTGTCGCACGGAGCACAGCAATGCTACTGCCGCTGGTTCCAATCGATTTTAGCTGCGCGCAAATGGACGTCAACAGCGCGTTACAACAGTGCCACGCGCAGGTAAGTTCCATTTCGGTCTAGGTGCACTGCTGGAGAACCACACTTGTACGCATAGGCGTAGCCAGGGAGCCATTCNCCCCCAAAATGTTNAGCATATCTAGTCATTTTGTGCTTTGAGAGGCGGTATCCCAANGAAAGTACTATTACTCGCCTAAAGTCAAATGTTTTGCTCCTTCTAAAATTTTGGTCTGGTTACGCCACTGCTTGTAAAACTTGTAAAATCAGAAACAACAGGGATAGATGATAAAAAAGCACAGCCGAGATGCATCAGCAGCAAGCTGCGCTGGTAAAACACCAAAAAATGTCAGAAATGGTCAATTTCTCTTGGGGCCACCCAGCAGCTTATGTGCTGTCACGAACATCGCTAGACGCAAAATGAAAAAATCATATCACAAAAAAAAGTTTTGGTGGACGACAAAAGGAAAAACAGCACAAAAAAGACGCGCGACTCAACGAGCAAAGTTTAGAAGAGTAGTTTTTCTCTTCGCAACAACCATTTTAGTGCGTTCCGCAGTTCGCTCTGTTTTTGCTTCAGTTGTTTTATTTAAAAATGACCATAATTTGGCAAACACTAGGCGTTCAGGAGAAATATACTGAAAAATCCACTTCACCGCTACGCAGACATTCTGAAATTGTTTTGCAAAGAGCTTGTTTACAAACTGCTTTCTGGCGACTGTTTGCACAATTTCCAACGAACACCGACCACCAGATGTCCTCGACAGGCATATTCGCAAAAACTGAGTTGGCAACGTAAGTGCTACTTCCCAAAAGTGCAGGTTATCACCACTGGCCGAGCTTCCTGAGATGTGCATGTTGCATGAACACTGAACGGACACATGCCCTTTAAGCTTCAAGTTTCGCAACCAGAGTTTACCCAAAAGAAATCAGGCAGAAGCCTATTCGGTGAATTTAAAAACAGTAGCTTACAATTTCAAAACACATCTTGCAGAATGTTTCAACTGATGAAGGGAATAACAGTTGGGACAAGGACACCAGGTGCAGGAATGAGGAATATGTTGGATTTGATTGGTCTCATAGTCACGTGAGCAAGTTTTAGACTTGACATGGCGATTTATCGCGGGTTGCTAAGCAACACAAGTGATGCGTAAAAGCGGAGTGCAAGTTGCTTGTCAAGCAGCGCTAACTTTCACGGCAGGAAGAGACATGGATCGACCTGGATATCAGTCGCGGAGCGCTCTCAAGATCCGCCGAGACAGCGAATCGAAACGAAACCCGACAATCAAGTACAGAACAAAATTTAAGATGGTTCGCATGGCGCAGATTGCAACGTTAGTAACGCTTGACGAAAATGGTGTTTTTCAGACAAATACACAAGAATTCGCAAAACCAAGCGACGCTTCACAGCTAACATTTGAAAAAAGGAATAAACTGTATCCGTGCTACGTAAGGTTTTCGTGAGTAAAAGAGGCGCCGGTCTGAAAATACCGTTCTTTTTGTCAGGAACTGCATTAAATCGATGGGTGCGCGGCGTCATACAAGCGCACGGTTAGCACCATGCGCGGAATTGTGCTTGATCCAGGCTGGTGTTCTTCTGGATGATGCAACAGCAACTGTGCGGATTGCATCAACTACAAAAAACTGCATCGTACGATTTTGCTCGAGCGCGGTCATCTGGTCAAACGCGTACTGAACACAAACAACACAGACTGGCATTTTTAGCCACAAGCTTCTGTCACAAGCAAGAACTATCCGTTAACAAACGTGCGTGACTCGCAGCGTGACGTTGAAAAGCTGACAATGACGCGCGCGTTTCATTTTGTAATATTGCCTTCCAACTCTTCGCTAACAGCGGAGAGTGTTCTCTTAATTCACTGTAACAGGCCATTTATTAAAGACGTAATGGAAACACTCAGATGCCTACGATCAATTTTTCTAAAACATCCAATAAAGGGACGGGCGCTGACAGCAAAACTGCGCCGATCGGTGTAGTCATATTTGAGGACAGGCGTTTTTGCAGCTGCCAACGCCAAGAGGCACATTTCGCTGATTCATTCAAACGTGACAGTGCGCTTAACCGCAGTACAAGGGAAGGTGGACAACTGGCTCTAAGGTCGTCGATTTGCGCAACGGCTGTAGCTGATTGCTCATCGCTTTCAAAGCGAGAGTGGCTGTTGTAAAGACTTGTAAAGTGGCTGTTGTAAAAGTTGTAAAGGCTGTTGTAAAGCTTTCACAAGGTGTTGCGTGAGCCGCAAACATCCAACAGCAATCGAGTTGCGGGCGAACGCAAACTTAAGTTGAAGGGAATGCCCACAACTGGACTCCAGTAAGTGAAAACTTGCATCGCGCTCAAGCAAGTTCATGCTCGCCAAACGACCAAAAGCACAGTCAGCACTTAAATCAACTATTTTGTGAAACTGTTGTTAAGGAAGGAAGTTGTTACGCTCCCGGTTTCCGCAAAACATTCCCTCAGACGAGAGAATCCATTAACTGGCGTAAAAAGCTTTGCCGTTGATCGGAACAAAGAGGCAGGTGGGCGGTTCCGACCCACAGCTTTTCGCGATTGGCCGTTGCGACGTGTTTCATCAAGCGTGACGGTAGACGACAGTGCGTCGCCAGAGCTCAAGCTTCTGCCGATGCATCGCATGGTGTACAATGTTGGCACCGAAGTGCGGAGAGCAACCCAACCGTGGAAGACGCCTGGGTACGACGATTGTTTTTCAAACTTCCATAAATCGCTGAGTGACTGCTTTGAAAGGGGCATTCCACATCTGCTTCAAGTCGCCCTGCGACAATTAAAACGCAGCATAACTTTTGATGAACTGCTCACACTCAGCCTGCAGGACGCAGCAACATCAATGGTGCATCGCCACACTTTGCTTAGATGTGGAACATGAAAATGCCGCGTGGTGTGCGTCAAAGTAAGGCACGTACAGTAAATTGTGAAAACAGACCGGGGCGGGCGCTGGACCTCGTAAAATAGAAACGTGCTGCGAATTGTCAGGAAACAGATTTACGATTTCCTGAGATTTTCGTGATACTCAACCATTTTCTTACCTGTGGAAAGCTTACGACGGTAAACCAGAGTTGTAAGTCGGGCCAGGCTCGGGAGTAAGTTTGTCAAAATGTTTCGGGCCGATTTCGGGCCTGCGTAAAAATTTTTTTCGCAAAGACGGACATTTTTCCCGCCAGTAACTGTTGAAGCAATTGATTAAATCTTCAATAAAAATGATTGTGAATTGTTTAGTCATGTTTTTACTACGCCACCAATACTCGTCAGTTGCACATTTCTTGACTTACTTGGCAAATTTGGCTTTCAAGCCTAAATCGGGCTTCAAAAATAAATGTCAGGCTCGGGCCAGGTTCGGTCTTGTGATTTCGGGTTTGGGCTTCAAAATGAGGCCCGTTTACAACTCTGCGGTAAGCACGCTAGTCAAACAATGATTTTGTCGAATATAACAGCACACTGATGCGTAAACACCTGAAACTGAATGTCAACAGCGTCTAAGGCCGTGCTTCAACAAAAAGCACACCTGATGCAAACCCTTCTTTTACTTGTTTTATCGTTATTCGTTTCGAAAAATATTTCTAACTTTTTGAAAGCCTGCGGTTCCGAACAAGGACGGATGAAGAGAGTGGAAGGTTGAGAGGATGTGATGTCACTTATGGATCGGACAGCAATGCTACGCGTATTAACATTTCCCACATCACACGATTTCCGTGTCGAACACGAACGACTCACCTTGATGTAAGCCATCGTTATGAGCGGGAGGAGTGTGAATGGCACAAGGTAGAGAAGGGCAGGCTGTGCGCTTTTATTCACTTCCGATGCAACTGTGGCCGTCACCAAACCTACACGAAACACGACATCTGTTTGATGGCTGGAAATGGGTAGTAGGGTGAATATGAGTGACACACCGTGCGACGCTGGTTGGCCGCAGCGTGAAAATCAAAATCCAATGTAGCGAGTAATGCAGTGCACATCTCCGTCGACGCGCGACTCGCTCATGGGTTGGATCCCTAAACGCCCCTAACCGCACTTGGTGCCGCTTCCAAACAGCTGCTTGAAAGAATTAGCGGTCGATGAAAACAAACTTTATCGCCAGCGTATGCACATCTTATGAAAGAAAACACAACTCTCTTTGTTCAAAAAAAATTTCACAAGTTGATTCCGCAATCCGTCATAGCGAAAGTGTAACGAGCATTGTTAATTGCATAAAAATGTGTTTGACGGTACGGACAACTGTAATTGAAAAGGCGCAGGTTTTCTGCGCTGAGAAGCAAGCGCAAGTCGCCAATTGGCTTAAAATTCTTAACCAGAACAATAAGCCACTAACAGTGGGCTGTGGTCGTAAGAGATAAAAGACACTTGGACTGCCAGTCGATGCATCACGTATAAATAAAAATCAACTCCTGCATTTCGCTATTTCGAAAAGCGCTGGATCATTTCGGAGTGCGGTCGCAATGTTTACGGTTTATTCTAGAATTATAAAAAATCATTCATATGCAAATTTAAGCAGCTGTTTTCACCATAAACTAACTGTCTTCCAGTAGCAGGCATATTGTAGCGAAACAGCTATAAGTAGAGCAATGAGCTCTTGTCAGTTTTCTGAGAGGTTGATTTAGGGAAGGGGCGATGAGTTACGTCAGTGTGGTGTGAAGTATTATTCAGCAACAATTAAAATTCCGAAACAAAAAGTAGGGGTTACCCTGCGAAGGCAGAATAAATGGTTGCTTTAATGTTTGGCGATATGCCATTCGGAGGTGTTCGCAATAAATCAAAAAGATTCCTCGTAGCTTTCGTTAACCCCCAGCTTCCCTTGGCGCTTCAATTGCACGTCATGTTTATGTTCAGCCTAAATCAGCTGCAAGCAACTTCACGCAGATTTAAAGAGGCACAACACTGAAGAAGTTTCGCGCACGCGTGGCAGGTTTAGAGTGACACCTGCTCATCAAATATTCATGCTGAGGTAGCAACGGCAGAACCGACCAATGCGAACAGCTCAGCCCCAAATTTCTATGCCGGCTTTATCTTTCTCAAACAGCCACAAGCGCAGTCCAGCATCTTCGAGGAAGATTTGGAAACGTGTCTGAGTATTTCAGCAGAGGACGGACGCTAAAACCGCTGCCCATACGGTTCAGTGCAACTTCGACTGGTGACAATGCAACTGATGCGTTAATCTTTCATACGAAGCAGCAACAGCGTTTTTCAATCAGTTGTGTTTTAGTCCTTTTTTTCTTATTTTTTTTCCTTGCATTTTTTCGCTAAAGCTTTTTCAACACCTTACCACAAGCAACTTTCATCACAGAAAACCATCTATCCACAAAAACTTTTCATCATATGAAGCTGAAGCAAAAAAGTGGGGACAATAAAAAACACGTGGCACAACTTTATTCAACTAACTTCGTTATCAGCAAACGGATTTTCATCTATAAATCACTACTTGCAAGACTGACGAATCTCACAAGAAAGAGCCAGTATTGGAAGGCTTCTGTGAAACCAGAGAATCTGTAGCTCGAAATTTCTGAAGCGTTGAATATATTACAAATTAATTGTAGGGCTCCATTATGCTGGATGCTATATAACCTGTCACGCCATCGGCCGATAGTGGGCTATCAGAAGCAAAACGCGCATTGCCAACTTAACTGATTTTGGTCATCAAGTCAGGGTAGTGATTGGTCATCTGCCTATAGTAACGCCGATGGCGTGACAGGTTATGTGTTGACCGGACTAACTCGAGCGGGCGTTGTTGGCAAGAACGACCATGATGTTCGAAACCGCCGCCTTGGTTCGCTGACGTCTCCCAATCGCTTAAAAGTTTAACATCGCTGCAAGATAAGCTCGTTGGTTTCTTTGATGTTTGGTGCGAAACGAACGCTGTGCACCAAATGCGGTTTACACGCCCAGCTGGACTTGATGTTGTGACATCTTAGCAAGAGTGGCTTCAAAATCAATGAATGAATGCTCTTACAGTCGAAAAAAAGTAATCGACGCAGCCTATTGCTAAAAACACTCCGAAGCCGTCACAGATTAGCGTAAGGCTGAGAATGGTACAGCAATAAAATATATTTGCCATGAAGTTTTTGACCGGCTTTCGTTTCAAAAACAATTAGCCTTACTTTTAGATTTCACCAGCGTTCGTTTTGCACAGGTATCTGGCATCTTGGAGAGCTAAGAAAAATGTCAAAGGGAAAAACGAAACACTTAAACACTAATCTGGGATTAGGCCTTCTCAATAAAATCATCTAGGCAGTTTTTTTCGAAGTTTAATAAAAAATGCCATAATACTGCGTATAGCAGATTCCGAGAAGCCGTTGATCTGCATTGCAAAGTGCCCACGCTTGCTGCCCTGCAAGCACGCGAAAGTGATGTAGAGCAGTGCGTGTTCCTTGAACGTCGACCCACTTGACACCATACATCGCGTATCTGCAATAGTGAGTCTGCTAACCGACACGAACCCAATTGAACGCCTGGTGTGAAGGGTTAAACGAAGTGAAAAAGCAACCTTGCTCATGACAGCGGCCTACTTACCAACGAAATAACCAATGAGCGAGCAGTGGAAATAGCGAACGCGGTATATCAGGTTGCTGGGTGACGACGGCGCGTAAGTCTCGCCCTCCAGCTTTTTCTTCTTGTAGTTGTCGTAGCGCAGGACGAAGCACAACAGCAAGCCGGGCATGACGATGTCTCCAAGTCCCAGCATCGAGAAACGTTCGGCACCGAACCCTGACTCGAAGTTGCTGCAGTTAGAAATACAAGTTAGCGGCTTCTGCCATCCAAACTCCGGGACTTGTCAAAGTAGGAAACTGCAGGACGACGCAACTCTTACAAAGAAAACCTTGCACCACCAGCTGCAAGCCTCAGGACATCGCGCAGGTCTTTTAATGTTCCGGCGAATCGCATTTTAGCTTCAGGCAAACTGTCATACCTATATTTAACAGAACAACTTGCGAAACTTCTTTTTAGAACACAAGTCTTGAGTAGAACCACACGCTTTATTTTGACACCAATCTGACTTGCACGTACCCTTTCGGAATCTTGTTATTTCGTTTTTAAATATGCTAGACAGGTAGAGTTTACCGCAAACACAGTTATCTCAAGTTATTTGCAAAGTTTTTAAGAGAAGCCTGTTGACCCCATATGTTAATCCAGTATGATACAATAGCCAGTGGTTCCCTACGTTTACCACTTGCGCACCACCAGTGGATGTCAAATGTCTCCACGAACTCCCAACTTTACGAAACACGATCTTGATCCCGAAACATGCCATGCTACGTCCAAAGTCCTGATGTAATATTGTAATGGATACGAACAGATAACAAACGCATTTATTAATTTTTAACGCTGGCTTCATCTGGACTTGAGCAGAAAGGTTGGGTTTTCACCTGTAGCTATCAAGCAGTTGCGTTTATAACATGTAATCGTACAACTTCATTGACCACACATGCAATTGGTCACTTACATAGATAAGACTTACATGGGGTCCAAAGATTAAATACTTTCTTCACGGCTGAAGAGGCACACTCAAGTAACACACACTAAGAGAGGCTATTAAAGTGGCACACATTGATAGAACCTGACTGGAGTAACACGCGCAGAGAGTTTAATTCCTAAATTTCTTAATGCACGCTCGTAAATCCCTCTCATCAAGTCGCCATGTTAGAAAGAGCAAGTCAATACCTGCACTACAAACCTTTATCGGACAAATGCATTATGACTTCAAAGGCATTGTGGTGTCGCATACATTTAATACATCGCAGCAAGCAATACACGTTCAAGCCGCTCCATACGAAAGACATATGATCGATTAGGCTTTGTACGGAGCATATTTTTGTTTCAACGAACAAAATGTAGTTTTGATATTTTGAAGCACGTCACAAACCCCTGGGATGGGATCACGCACATGCAAATAAATAACCCCTGCAATAGACTATCCAGTAAGGCAAACTGGACTGATAGCCTTAAAGAGCCGGCGTACGATATATTCGTACTTCGATTTCGGCCTAAAAAACAGCAGTTTTTGGTTGCCTTACCAACGCCCTAACTCATCCGCCGATTGCCCTAGAGAGCTGTTCAAGGGCTCAAACGGATCGGCCAGTCTAGTAGATTGCACTCGAAAAGAATTTTTT
>JGI24158J21664_10009288_pt1 | contig 13123 bp, 12 predicted proteins | sample Ectturendosymbi3_FD_21664 | JGI IMG/M metagenome (IMG submission 21664) | reverse complement strand
TCAATGTGCTCTAATTAACAACAATAGGTTTGATCATGTTTGGCTTGTAAAAATATGCACATAAAGTTTGCAACTAGTAGATCAGCTACTGCATACAGATTCACACTACCAAAGAGGTGTGATTAAGAAATCTCATCACTAACAAATGCAAATTAGTGGAGGGTGAAATACTCAATAGCAAAATACATGGTTTCATTCAATCTAAGATAAAATAGTTTGTTTAAAAAACCTATCTCAGGTTTCAAGTTTTTTTAATAATTGACTATTCATACTTCATGACAAAAAAATTTATTTGAAAAGCCGTTTCAGACAGGTTTTCGAGCATGTTTATATGGCTACTAAATTTTTTAAAAAGTGGCTGTAATTTTTTTCTGGTAATATTACACTAAAAATAACATCATATTTGAAATCAGGATGTCCTAAAGTGGTGGAAATACATTACAGTGAAACCGTTGTAATTTGAGTCGACAACCGGACAAAAAAAATAATGTTATTCGTCATTTTCGTTGCAGGAAGAGAACGACAACGAAAATAGACCAGACGCAACCAATCATCAAACCGCCATGATAGCGAAACTGCAAGAGCAAATTGGAAAGCAAAACGACAACATTCGCTCCAAGAATCGATTACTGGATGAGCAAACTGCGGAAATAGATGCCGTGAGTGTGTTAGTTATTCTCTTTGTCTTTGTACTTCGGGCACTTGCGTTCATTGTCGGTCTGCAGTTGCCATCCACATCGTTTTCACCGTTTTTCAACGCTGTTACGATCCCCGAGCTGCCATAACTAATTCACACAATCACTGGAACTGTCCCGGCCGCGAATTCCAAGTTCAGTATTTGTTGTTGTGCTTAAAGTAGCCAAGTTTGATTGATTGTTCTAAAATATGTAAACCTAAGAAATATGTGTTGTTCAAAGTAGGGTTGCGGAGTTGGAGTCGTAAGGAGTCGGAGGTTTTTGGGTGGAGTTGGAGTCGGATTTTTTGTCCGACTCCGGAAGTCCAATTGGATCATTTTTTACGTCACACTGCTAAATTAGAAAATTCTGTTTAAATGGTACAATTTCTTTCTGAAACTTTTGTTGAAACAGATTTCTTACTGTGCACCACAATTTCCATAGATTTTAACAGTCAAATTTCATTGCCTTGATGTTAAGGAGTCGGAGTCATGGGCGTCGGAAGATGGGGGGCTTGGGCACCCCTGGATTTTGAAAATTTTAGCAAAAAAGGTTGTTTTCTTAGTTTTGTTGTTTTCTTAGAGTGGGAAAAAACAAATTTCACCACTTTATGGCTCCCTTGGACAAAATTTTGGAAAAATCCTCTGGTGGCCCCCCCTCCTGGAAAAAATCCTTCCTACGCCCATGGTCGGACTCTGAAATTTTTGGAAAGCTCGGAAATTTTGGAAAGGTTGGATTCGGAAATTTTGGAAAGGTTGGAGTCGGAAATTTTGGAAAGGTCGCAGTCGGAAATTTTGGAAAAGTCGGAGTCGGAAATTTTGGAAAGGTCGGAGTCGGAAATTTTGGAAAGGTCGGAGTCGGATATTTCACCTCCGACTCCACAACCCTTGTTCAAAAGTATAAAGTTGATATTACTTAAGAAAGAATTTCTTTGCACCTGCAAAATGAAAGAGGGCATACAATTGGATTCTTTATGATAGCGAAAAAATGGTGTTTGTGTATTCAAAACCCTATTTTCAATTTAATACTTCAGACCATAGCCGTAACCTCTTATTTGTCTGCAGAAAATTGTATTGTGGCATCAGCTATGTCCAACCCGCGTGCCGCATGCGACCCAATCGCAGGTTTTGTGCGGCCCAGTTTAGGTTTTCACTGTATTAAAATATTCACAACCTTTCCTTATTTTGACTATCTTGAATTTGACATTTTTGATGCAGGTGGTCTTCAGTGCCACTTTATCACGTCTGTTACCATTGTAGTGGGTGGTCGAACGCTTCCAATACATTAGCTTAAACTAAATTTTGTTTGCTAAAATGAAAGTAAGCCATTCAATGTGCGGCTCTCATTAATATGTCATTCAATGTGTTGACCTGGTTAAGACAGTGAGATATTTTTTGGCTCAGTAGGCCATTCGGGTTGGACATAGCTGGTCTAGCACATTGCCATTATTCCCGCATGTAGTAACACTTCACAAAAAATGGGGACGTGATGATCAGCATTCAGGGCAGTCCGCAAACTCACAGATTTATTGCGTGCTCGCGAAAAATACAGGTTATGCCTATGAGTGTTTATTCATAATGGTTTGCGATTTCATTTGCAATACATCTCTGAACTCGGCATCATCGTGGTTGAAAACGAAGAGTCGGTAAATAAACGCTGAATCGGTGAACCAACGCTGCATCACCGGACAGGCCAGCAAACTTTTAGTAATGAGTCACATGACTGGACAGGCCAGTCGGATCATGTTTTAATAGAGATAGCTCTGAGCTTGTCTACATTTTGGAAATTCCCATACCGGCCTTTATTTGTTGCGAAAGTCGCAAGACTGTGGTCTGTAAAAGAAACACTGAAACATTCTGCTGTATGTTTGCCGTTACGGTTCGTTAATTTATTAGTTACCACCTTTAATGCTGTATGGAAAAGATACTTTTGAGAAGGGGTCAAGTCCAATACCACTAAATGTCAGTCTCATTTGCGTCGGTTTTCGATTCCCTCGCTGCTTACAAAATTTTTTTTCATTCCCAGCCTTTTTCCCATGCAGTTCGAGCTAAGGTATATGTGGCTTTTTTTCGCACGCCTTTTTTTCAATCTATTTATTTAAACCCAGTTGCAAAGATATTCGCTTTTTTTAATTTCTCTCTCCGACTACTTGCACAGGTAACGTTCCTAACTATAGCGCAACAACTTGCTTAAAACTGAAGTGGTGGAGAAAGTCTGTATCTAAAGAACAGATATTTTGCTGATTCGTTTTTGAAAATCGGTTGATATCTGATAATATTGAACAGCTGAACAGAACCAAGAACCCGATGAGTGTGTAACATGGAATGAAATAAAGTTCTGTGGTTTCATAACATGGAATGAAATAAAGCTCTGTGGTTTCACACACGCGGAATGCACCCCTGTGATGTACAACCAGAATTTGAGATGTGCTGCATTTCCGCGAAAGAAGTCACGACAATTCAGGTCACATACAGTCTTTACGACGGTCTTGGTTTTCGCAGCTCCAATCGCATGTGCAACGTCTCACGAAGTTGAACGAGGACGTCAGGCAGAAAGTCGCTTTGCTCGAGCGACAGGGAAAATCGCTGATCGAACAGCGTTCCATGCTCGAAGCGCGCCTTAACGAAAAGGAAGAGTCAGTGGTCGAATTGCAAATGAGGTACAGATAAGCTTTTTCTGTTTTGTTTTGCTTTTAAACGTTATCAAAATTATTACCGGCAAGCAGTATTTACTATATTTGCTTTTAAACGCTATCAAAATTATTACCGGTAAGCAGTATTTACCTTAGCTATGCAAGCCTTTTCACCCAGTGCACACTGTGGCTACTTCATTCGGCAAAAAAAGTTTGTAGTACAGTAATAGATTCGTATGCGTTCTGGTGTGCTTTTGGCCTCGATGTGCTGTACGTGCTGCAACATTAGGGGTCGTCGCGCAGCCTGCCTGTGAGAACTCTACCTTTTATTGACTGATTGCCACGCGAAAGTCGATTCTTATTACGCTTGGGGGGCACAGCTGATTACTTACCGTTTTAAAGCACTACAAAAAGCTACAAAATAACATTTTTCTTATCGCAGCTGTTTGCGCGTGAGAGCGCTTACCACGTGTGGTGCTTGATTTCTTCCCAAACCGCCCGATGAGTTGCACAACCCAACTCATTGTTGAAAAGAAATAGTTGGTTTGAAAGACATTTGTCTGTCAGCACGTAACAAAGTTGAGCGAAAGAAACGCTTTGTTTGCGGCTTGTGGTGAAGGACGAAAGTGATCGTTTTGCCTCAGGTGCTGGTGTCCGCAGTGCTCAGTGTGGGTTAAGATTGGGCAGCGTCATGTCTGTGACTGATGGAAGCATTAGAATCACCGGTAGAAACATGCAATGGGCACAGTGTTTTGACGGTTCTCGCAGCTTGACAGCATTCGGAGCACTGGTACGCAGTGGCCTGTTAATGGTGCTGGTTATTTTGCAGGAGTTTGAACGTTCCCAGCGCCAGTCCTGGTGAAGAAGCACAAGTTCCCACGAAACAAGATGAGGCTACCTCAATCGACAATGTGAGTATCGATATACTATCGTAGGAAAGCTTTCACGAGAGCGTTTTACGTTTTTCAAAAACTGTTCTTGATAGTTGACCGTGGAAGAATTAAGGCAGCGTTGTGTCTTGAATCGTTCTTTCAAGTATTTTCAGCCTTCTGTTTTTTACCGCCTAAAAGGCACAACTGATTGGCGATTACAGGGTTTATAAAGTAACGTGCAGAAATTGTATATCTTGTATTTTTTTTAATCCTTAATTTCGATGTCAATATTGCGAGATTTTGAAGTTAGTACGTCTCATCGTTATTTTTTCACCGCGAGATTCTGGACCTCTCATGATTAATTTTATCAGCTTTCGTGCGGCTGCGAGTGACAATTTGCGACTGTAAGACATGATTTTTTGAAAAGTTTACTTGCCCTTTGCGTTTTTTACGCCCTGTTTACTTCTACCATCTTTGGATTGAAAACGCGAACACTGCTCGTCCAGTACACAGTGTTTCTTTCCTCGCGGTCCCTTTCAAGGTCGACTGTGTGGCTGTGAACTTGTTCTTGACGAATTTTCCTTCACACGTTTCGAATTCCATATCTCTAAAATTTCTTTGAATGCAGACACCAGTGTTTAATCGCTGCCAGGGTCCACAGGCGAAAGTCCGAACTCAATCTTCACTTTCCAAAGCGCTATAACCGATCCGATTTTGTTCTGAAGGAGTAGCCGGGAAAACATGCGATGCACTAAGTTACAGAGAAGGAAAAATACTCTGCTCTAGGTTTTGTGGATCACACTCTCGGTGATAAGAATGCCTCACGTGTCACAATGACATTCCTGTCTGCAACCACTGATTTGTGGAAATGTTTTCGATGTGAGGCCGATACGTGGTAATCAGTGTTCTGAACCCCTCCCCCCCTTCCGCATCTCGAGTATTGCTCGATTTTATGCAACTGCGTCAAGTTTTTCGGCCGTGTCTGTCAAACATTGAAAAACTACCACAGCGAAAATTGGAAATAATATTCACGCGGTAGCAAGCGTGTCGTGGAGTGTCATGTGAATGCTTAAGTATAAAACCACCGCGATCATGTGAATGCTTAAGCCTATCATGTGAATGCTTAAGTATAAAACCACCGCGACCATGTGAATGCTTAAGCCTATTATGTAAATGCTTAAGTATAAAACTACCGCGATCATGTTAATGCTTAAGTATAAAACCACCGCGATCATGTGATTGCTAAGTATAACACCACCGCGATCATGTGAATGCTTAAGCCTATCATGTGAATGCTTAAGTATAAAACCACCGCGATCATGTGAATGCTTAAGTATAAAACCACCGCGACTGTGTTTCCCAATTTTCTAGTTTTTTTTATGTATTTGCTGTTGATTCTTCATACGCTAAGGCACATTTAAGAATGTTACTGTGACAAGTACACTTTCATTCGATTGATGAAACAGCCATACCATGCCGGATTTTGCAACAATGGTTTTTCTTCAACTATAAACATGAAAAAAGAAGTTTGTTTGCTCATCAGCCTTCTTTCACAGATTGGTTAGTAAGGCATTTATATTGGAGGAGCGGGTCCCTCTTACTGTTTCTGCTCTCTTCTGCGTTTTTTTTTGTTTTTTTAATGCAGTTGTTTTGGTTGGTTCCCACCACAACAGTCATACAATTTACTTTATTTAACTTTGTAACTATAGTACATTACGAACCACAGCGGCTTCAGCATGCCTGTTGGTTGATGGCAAATCTATGAGCAGAGAGTTTAAGAATGTATAAGAAGGACTTGGTAGGTGACCAGCGCGCGACTAATAAAAACAGTTCTTGTTGGTGAGCGCTTTGCCACGTCAAGTCTCTCGCTGGAATCGTTGAGAAGACTATTTTTTGGTGTAAAAACTTCTAAAAACCACCAAAACTTGAATTTAGCCCACCACGGAAACGATTAAACATAAAACATTCAGGTGTGCTTGTTGAAAGCCGAGGAGAAATCTTGTTACCGACGTGGAAAACGTTTCAGACTTGCATTCGTCTTTTAGTCTCAACCATCCAACACTGCCGAAGGCCGTATAAAACGAATCTAATGAAACTTTCATCTTGAGCATGGGCGAGTAGCAGTCGTTTGCACTCATGCGCGTTTCGAACTGGCGCTGCGGGGATGCGCATGCTGCCAGTGAATTTAAAGAGCACAGTAGTACTCGTTGTGCTCTTTCTTTCAGCAAAGATACGTGTCTGTCTCGTACAAATAATAATTATATAATCTCTTTTTTCCCTCTGCTCAGTGGCCTGGTGACCCCCTACTCGCGAACAAGCTGGTCATCGACCTGAACGATCCCAACAGACCTCGCTTCACCCTCCAAGAGTTGCAAGAAGTCTTGAACGACAGAAACCGGCTGAAAGAACGCTGCTTTCTGCTGGAGGAGGACTTGCTGTCGGACAAAAGGTGTGCCATTCGAGAGCTGTGGCGATCTGCCGCTGACCACCGCATGTGTTTGCACCGATCCACATCCTGGACTGTAATTAGAGTATTTAAAATGCGATTGGTAAAGGCAATCATGCTTAAAGAGATCGAAAAATTATTTAACTCATAGCACGTGGATGCACAATGTCAGGTGGCATCGAACCCGGATTTGTTCGGAAGTGCACCCCGGATTCCCGTCGCTGCTCAAATGCTGCAATTTCAGGAGTTGTTGAATGTTTTAAAATTTCAAAGGCAGCTGCTAAAATCGGTTTGGCCAGCAGCTGTCGTCATGCAACTGCTCTGATCCCCGTTTTCCTCACTTATCGCTATTAACTCAAGGTCAGGAGAAAGCGGTTCATTGGTAGTCGTATGTTTGTCACAGCACTGACTGTTTTGAGTTCAGAGAATAGCGCTTGACGTAGTTTCTTCTCCACTATGCAAAACACCTCTCTGTGTCGTATGGGAGCGAATGCACAAAGCGCGAATCAGAAATCGCGAATTTTCATTGTTCGAGGATATTTGGAAATTCCCCCTTGACATTAAAAGAATATGTCTACGGTGCAGAACGTTGCGACGTCGTATTTGAGCCGAGGATTTGATTAAAAAGCGGAATTCAAAGCAGCCAGCCAGATCCCAAGCCAGCCCAAAATTCGTGCTACCAATGCAACAGTGCGCCCAGCTGTAAATGTTTGGCACCTTGCAGCAGGCGTATCACTTTGTTGTTTTGTTGCTTATTTATGACGCTACCCTTTTTATTCTGTCAATCGCGAGCTGCACTCGAGCGTTGGAAGCGAATGCGCAGCGCCTGTTGTTTCACATTTCTGTTTCAAATGGCACTGTCTCGTGAAATCCTGATTTTTTTGCATCTTTTGAATGAATGTTTTTCTGTTGGCGTCACTGCCGTTCTCCGCATGCACTCGTTTGTTTCAGAAGTCATGTTACACCATTAACTGGGCATTTGTTTTATTTTTATTTCCTTTTTGCAGCGTGGCGAGGAAGTACGGATCGTAAGTAGGAAGTGACGTCGCTGAATCAGAGTGTGTGCGCATGTGCGGGCGAGTTGGCTCATGCCGGGTGTCTCGGGCTATTTTTTTTCCGAAACGCCGGCGTCGTATAGAGACAGTACAGTATAACTAAGTAACAGCTGGTATGCAGCAGCAGCAGCTCCTTATTGCTGGTGGTGAGTCGCTCTGTTGTCGGCCCCACATTTCCGGTGCCTTACAATTGACGATATTGCGTCACAAGAAAATCAACTCTATCGGAAAGCCTGCGAGGAACACTTCGCTGATATGATTTAACAAATACTACTGTATTTGGCTTTTCTGATGCGCTAAGTTTTCTTGGCTGTGTGGATCCTAACAAAACGTTAGTGATGTTTTGCTCTGTGCAGGCGATGCTGTAAACAAGCTCGTTTCTGGAACGTGTTGTGTTGTACAGTTTATACTTTGCTGAGCGCATGCTCCGTTTTGCATGGTTTGACCGCTGTTTGTTGCATTATGTTTTAATTCGCTAACGAAAATTTCTGTTTTTGACCGTCTTCTACAGTATGTCCAAATGTGCTGGTGAAGAACGCCGACCATCGTTCCACTTGGCTTTTGTTCTTATCCGAATTTGATATCTTTTGTTGGTGATGAATAACTCTGTTTTTTTTACACCAGACAGCCAGTGGGCTTGTACGCGCAAGTACTTCTTGGTTGCGTTTTTCTCGATAGTTTGAAAAAGCGTTGTGAGCTAAGTCAAAGTATCGAGTAAAAACCACCGAATGTTAACTTACTTTCCGTAACTCACCCAGTGTTGTTTCTTTTCAGTGATGATTCNTGGGCGGAGCTGGATTCCATGGAAGTGCAAGAAGCAAGAANAGCGCAACAAAAAATTAACTCAAAACAGGCTGAAAGCGGCATACGTCGTTTGTAAGTGTGAAAATNTTGTCTGCGGAAATCTATTTCAATTCACCTTTAAATTTCTTTTGAAATTGTGGTTGTACGAAACCGCCGTATTAGAAGTTGGTTTCCAATTTCCGGACTTCTCACGCTCGTGTGGCATCTAAATGGCGTAAGACTGTCACATATATTGGTGGTAACAATTTTCTCAATTGTTGCGATTAAAAACAACGCCAACCTTTAGCCAGCCATGGCACAACGAACCTTCGTGAGTATTAACGACCTAGGACTTGATATTACTGTTGTTTCAGTTGCTGTCCTCATTTTCATAGTCATGTAGTCAATATGACCAACCAAGCCGATGCCAATTTTCTCGAGAAATAGAAAGGATGCGGGTTCGGCGAAGAAACCACCCAAATTGCTTCATTAACGAAGAAAGCTGGCCATGCATTAGCGGCGCTGGTTTAAAAACTTTTATGAAAGCTGTGCCAGTGTAGTGTTTAGTAGAACTTGCAGATTTCCGCGTTTGGTCGAACCTGTCTTGGTCCGTACGTTAGCTACAAATAAAACTTAAAGTTTTGCCGAAGCGCATTGAGCATGTTCTTAAAATATGTGGAATCGTGTGAAATTTCATCGTGGTGTGCGTCTCCTTAACGTTCAGGCCTCGAACGCTTGCTTGGTTTGTACATTCAGCGAAGAAAGGTCAAGCCTTAAAAAATGCCTGAAAATTTTCTAACGGTCCCGTTTCCTATTTCCAGTTTTTCGTTCCTTGCCGGCGACACCCGGTGGCTGCGTGGCGAGACGCCAAAGAGCCCCAAAGCGGCGCCAGACACTGAGCCGTTGATGTCGGCCAACGTTGAAAAATCTCTTCCCGGCATTGCCGACGTTTCGGCTGCTGCCTGGTCGGGAGGCGAGGTCGAAAACAGGTGCTCGGAGATGCGCACGATAGCGTCCAACACCGGAAGTGCGGGAACATCGTCCGACTCCGAAACCGCGGAAGCACCGTAACTTTTCGCGTTCGGTGTTTCGCGCGTTGCGAGACAACAGGACGTGACGCAACAGCGCGATTTCGCGCGCACCGTAAAAATGGTCGAAAGTCTTGTAAGGTCTTCGGCCGGTTTGCACTTCGCGTCAAAGGATCTATTCCAGTATTTTTACTGATTTTTATAACGCATTTGAGATGCTTTTCAGCTGAGTTTTGTCACTGATGACCCTGGTTCAGGGATGGGCAATTAATTTGGTTCGCGGGCCGCTTTGAGAAGGCTGCATTCAGAGGAGGGCCGTGTACCTTCTAATGGAAATAGAAGCAAGTTTTGGTTAAGTTAAGCCTCAGCAGTAAGCAATAACATTTACTGTGATAAGTTGAAGGAATTCATATTTCCTGAATTCTTCCGTGGGCCACTGAAAACGTTGTGGCGGGCCACATTTGGCCTGCGGGCCGCTATTTGCCCACCCCTGCCCTAGTTTGTCATTTTGGAATTATTCCTGTTGTTGATTTCACAAGTATTTAAAAATTGGGAGTCCACAATAATGAGTGTGCGCTGCACATACTTAGCGACAAATCTATTATCAGTTACGCTTCAATGTGATCCATTTACTGAAGTGTTTGTCGATGGATTGTTCCTCAGAAAGCGACAAAATCAGACAATGAAGCCAGATTGGAAATTTCAAGAAACATTCGATTCTGCTGATGTAGCCAGATTCCGTTTCCAGACGGCAGCTTGGACTGTCCCAATAAAATCTACACTTTATATGTAGGAGGCGTTGCTGCCGAAACTTAATCTCACGCTGCTTATTTTTTCATTCTTGAGTGTAATCATGTGATAGATGGTTATGTGCTGAAAGCGTGTCAAAGGCGACAAGATGAAAGGTGTTGGCTGTTTCAGATTGAGCACGTTTTGTAAGGTTAACATATGCAATTGTTCGATTCCTCTTTCTCTTTTACTAACAGGATTAAATACGGCTTACTGAAGAAGTTCACCTTGTCCCTGCATTCTTCAACTTTGTTTCAGTATTTTGGTTTATCCCAGGTCTAGGACTGGTGGACCCAATGATTGTTCTAATCGCTCACTTGATAGTTCTGTCTGATAGTAGTTCACGCTTGCATCTGCGTCATTCTGAATGGTGCGAGTCCAGCTTCTGCACCAAGCTCTCGGTCGTGTTTTATTTTCATCATGCATTTTGCTTTCTGCTTTTGCCACGCACGAAATGTTTAAAATGCACTCTGTGAAAAGATTCGAAAAAAGGAATGTTGCAGTGCTGTTGTCGCCGATCCGCCTTGCACTTGTTCGTCGCCTTTGTGACGTTTGCTTTCTTCATTTTGTACGCAATCAGTCCTTTAGCTTTGTCGACATTGAAACTTGCACTTGTATGTGTTCGCTCGCTCCGCTGCATGACGATTTGCCCGTGATTTGGGAGTTCGTTCAGCGCTTCCGATTTTACTGTTGCGATGACGTATGCGCGCTTGAGTGGCATCTTCGCGGAATGATTCTTTTCACCTTCGAACACACACACACATTAATCTCTTTGTAAACGTGGTCCGTCGTGAAACGCGTGTTTGGCTCAAATCCAAGCTCAAGCTTTTTCGCACGAGTCTGAAAAAAACCTCTGTTGTCAGTGGTGGAAATATATTTGGGAATTGCGATTAAAAAACGTACTAAGAATGGTTTAATTTTAGTTTTTACCTTACGTTTACCTCTTCAAAACACATGCTGCCGATGCAGGTGCTTACCCTTCATATACTCTGATGTTGATCGGACGTCTTTGCTGGAAGCTAAACTTCAGCCCGAAGATCAAAGAAACTCAGCTGAACTGGGTCGTGGCCTCAGAAAAATTGGTCATGATGACCCTGTTGGTCGAAAAGGCCATGACAGCGTTGCCTTTGGTTGATCATATGCCGTGATCCTGGAGCGCATACCAAGGTGTGCACTGGTGTCCGGTCTGTAGAAGCTGTTTAGATCCCCCCCTCTTCCGAACCGAGCATCACGATTGACGAAATTATCACGTGTTCCATTTCCTGGTCTCCCACCCTCTGTTCGGCGAAAAAGTTTGGATCAAGTGACCCCCTTTTTCTTGCCGCTCCGAACCTCAAGTGTGGCTCTCACTCTGGTGTTTGCGAACGTCGTTTGATCGTATCATTGCACCATTTATCGCCACCTGTCGAATGCGGATCATTTTGCGTCATTGAAAATGTTTATTTGCTTTTGTGTGATAGTTTAAAAAACTCGATGTTCGCTTATGTCGTGCAACGNAAAAAACTCGATGTTCGCTTATNTCGTGCAACGCAGCTGACCTGTTGTTCCTTTTTGAACGGAGGTCCCATCATGCCCGTCTTTTTCTTTTATCCCNGAGGTGTTTTTCAGAATGTTTGTTTTAACAGTGTTGTGGAAATGGACAAAGCGTTTGCAGCTCAAACACTGGTCAGAATTTTTTTCTGAATTGACCCTTTGGTACAGAGTTGTCTGCTGCACGAGACCATGCAAGTTTAGAGGCATTCTGAGCAAAGCAAAGTTCGTGTCTTGTGGAGTTCCTGAGGAATATCTTTGTCGATTAACTGTGTGCAATAAACTTCAAGCCAATGCGACGAATGTTTTCGAAGTTTTCGCGAGCGTCGGCACTTTTCACAAGATAGCTCTAATCAGCGTAAAATGGAAACTGACAATGAATTGTTCGTTNTTTTTAAATGCGTTGTCTGAAAGTTACTCTAAGTGCGTGAGACTGTGACAGTATCTTAACTTNGNNGTAGAAAACCATAGTGCGCTAACTTGCTAATGCCGTTTCAATTTCTGCCAATCCACACCGAGAAATAGTGACTATTTAAGTCGCAAGAACCCTGAATTTTGAGGTGAATTGGCGAACACGGAAGTTTAAGTTGCTCCTCGCGTTAAATTTGCGTTGGTTTCGGAAGTCGTTAGGTTTAAAGTTAAACGATTAGTGAAGTTGCCGGCGAGTGTCAGAGGGAATAGAGCGTGCGCCACAGATGCTGGTAGTCTGCGTTAGAATCCTGATAGGGTCACACCGAAGACTTGAAAAACGATATTTGTGAGTGTGGTCTGTCCTGCCTCGTGCTCGGTGATTGATGGGTGCAAGGGAAAAGCTCAACTCACGGACTATGAAAAATCATTTACCATTTGCGATCGATAGATTTCACAAATTCAGAATTTTCCCGTAAACCTTCGCCAAACCAAAGTTTTTCTCAATAGTTATCAGCTCGAGGTGGGGCACCACTGGTGACCCTGTAGCAAGAAATCTTTGGTCGTAGCCTGGAATTAGAAAAGCACAAGTGTTGGCAAAGAAATAACATTGCGTACAAACGCACACCAGAGGTGCATATAGTCGTTCTTGCCGATTTACTATTACCACGAACTGCCTTAGCTTGATGACCTCGCCCTCTTCGAATTGCTACAAGCGGCTGCGCCAAATTTCTTTATAAAATAGACGCATTCGCGATGAAACTATGCCTGAGTGCTATTGAGATGGTGCCTGAGCCAGCCTTCCACATAGTGCCGTGGCAAGGGTAAGTGAGGCCCCCCCCCGAAATTTCACGTGGGGCCCCCCATACGCTATTGGCCTATTATTATGAATTGCAGTAAAAAGTC
>JGI24158J21664_10009287_pt1 | contig 13124 bp, 6 predicted proteins | sample Ectturendosymbi3_FD_21664 | JGI IMG/M metagenome (IMG submission 21664) | reverse complement strand
AGAAAAGTTATAACAGTTTTTATATCACCTGGTCCTAGACAGCATTTCTGCTTTTTGACTCTGTCCGAAAACGCACATGCGTTCAGCTGTGCTTTGCTGATTGCTAAATAACTCAGTTTGGTTTTGATTTGACTAAAACGTACAGCACTTTTGTTTCGATACATAAAACCTTCATAGATGTTTTTGTTGCACTAACTAACTGAACTACGAAAAAAATTATTGCACACGTTGTATAACGAAAAAGCACGCAAAATTTTATATTCGAATGAAAAAGCAACACAAAATTTTCTTTGCACAAAAAAACAACGCAAAATTTAACTTGCACGTGGGCTGAGCATTCAACAATTATCAGCTCTTGGATGCTGAAATGTAACGCTTATGCTGTTGTTGTTGTTGCAGAAAAAATGTGAATATCACAGAACATGTTGTGATTACCTTGTAGTTGCCGCATGTCAAGATGGTAGTGCATGAGACGAGACGAAAAAAACTACAACATTTTTATCAGCTGGTCATAAATATGGTTTGAGATTTATGAAAAAGTTATGCACGCACGTTCAGGTGCTTGACATTGTTGTGATGGGAAAGGACGAGCGGCAAGGGTGCAATGCGAGCTATTGTTGGCAGCAACTTTTATTGTTCTCTGTTGAACTCTAAGTCTCCAATGATTTGTATTGTTGGGAAGCAGCAAAAAGATCACATGCCGCCATCACTGCATTACTGCTTTTTTGCAAATCAACGGGTGTTATTTTTCGTGTTGCCCTTCCTGGCTCACAAAGGCTTTGCACTAAAAGGCCGTTTGAAGACTGCCAAGTGCGAATGTTTTTGAAGCAGCCGAACAGGCGTCTCTAGCAGTTACTTGCTGTTGAAACTAAAACAATTTTGCAGCAGCTAAAACCGTCAACTCTCTACATGATGTTCTAACTCACACTAATTTTTTACCCACATCACACTGGCATATGTTGAGAAATGCTTTACACAAACGGGTCATTTGAAATCTGCCAAGAGTGAATGTTTGTGAAACAGCGTCGAACACACGGCTGAAGCAGTTACTTGCTGTCGAAAAAAATATTTATGCTCAAGCAAAAATCATCAAATCTCTACATTATAGGTTTTAACTCAGTAAGAAAATTTCTGAGTGATTGTTTATCCACATTACATTAGAAACCGCTCCCAATGAATGCAATGTGATGAGACAATCAGCCACTTGGCTACAGCAGGCCAATCTTATTTCCGCACTCTGCAAAACACGTGCGTGACTGCAGGCAAAACCGCCATGATGCAGACAAAATGTACCATGGTTGCTTTGAAATGCTCTTCTGACCACACAATACGTCAAAGAACATTATAAATATTTTTCTGGTTGCTGGAGACTTGTACGAAATATTCGTACTTTATAGAGGAAAACATGCGACCAGGGGCTCAACAGTTGGCATTTGAAGTGAAGTACGATTATATCATGCACCGGTCCACGAATATATCATGGGGCGGCAGTCTGCGGTTGGGCAAGTTTCCAGACAACCGGCTCTTGATGTGTTAATGATAGTGCCTATGCTGAAAAATTATGCCACAGTTTAAACATTTCAAAGATACCGTTTTATTAAAATCTGATTATGTTCCATATGCTACCACATCATGTGAAGTATTGTGATCATGTGACACCTGTGCATTATTTTTAAATATTAATAAGTACTAAGCATATAATTAATGTGTATGAACCACATGGGCTTATGAGTCGTTGAATGTAGTTTTAGCAAAGATGTGTAAGGAGCTTTGCAGGCAAGTACTGACTGCTCGAACACAACTGACTTTCAAAAACTATCCCAGCAACTGTTTCGTATGTCTATTGCTAAAGCATACTGTCAAACTGATCATCATATTTTCTAATTTGGGATTTAGAACCAGATGTAATTTTTATGAGCAATCATGTGGGTTGCATAGTAAAAAAACAAAGAATACTTGACAAAAAATGATTTGTGTGTTTGCTGTGGAAATGAGTTCAAGTATACCTGGTTCAAAATGAGTTTTAGAAAATACGTGAGGTTGCAGTAAAAATCAACTGCCCTCACAGTCTGTTCATGAAGGTGTGTGATATATTTGTTGAATAACCCCAGTTGGACACCCATGTATAGTGTGTTTGTACCTGTGTAGAAGCACACAGATGCTCAAACAATGGCAGGCAAATTGAAAACATGATTTGCATTTAGATGGACATGGAGTTTCAATAGTGCTGAGAAAGTTATTTGCTATATGAAAATTCATCAATCTGAAAGTTTTTGATGATTGAACATCTGTAACTTTTTTGATTTGGTTGATACTAAAAACTGGCTGATTGCCTTAAACATGTTTTCATCAATATTTGTTTGTAATTGTGTCAAAAACAATTTTGTGAAGTTTCATATGTTTTCCTGTGTTATGCAATTTGACTACTATTTGCAACCTTTCTATTTACATGGCAATAGATGACGACTCACCATCTCATTTTCAGAATTGGCTACATTGTCTTGGCCTTATGATACTGTGAAACAAACATGCAATATTGTATATAACTACTCCATGTTGATTTTTGAGATCATATTATGGCTGAAATAATCAATGGCATAATCAATTTAGCTTGTTTTTATGTTGTTTGTAAAAAATGTTATTTCAAATAAATTTTCAACTAACTGCGTGGCTTTTTGAAAGCTTTTCTCAATGGGAAACCCTTTCTTAAGCTAACTGACTGCTTGGAATATAATGCTGTTGCACTGAAGTTGTCAACCTCATCAACCACTTGAAGTTTTTTGTTAAAATGTGTTATGTTCAACATTTTCATATATTGTATATTTTATATTTTTATCAGAAAAAAATTCTTGTCCTTAGTATATCACGAACAGTAATGATTTTTGCAGCAACATTCTTGCTTAACATTCCAATGAAAAAATGTTAAGCACAGGTTTTAACTCAGTAAATGTTAAGCAAGTGTGATGATGAAGTTATCAAATCAACTGTGATAATGAAGTTGACATATAAGCAATTATCTAAACAAAAGCCATATTGCGGTGGAAGCAGCAATACATTGCATGTGCATTTGCAATTAACTAAGTTTTTGATCGCAAATTTTCCTACTTACTACAAATGCAATTATAAAGCTCCATGTGAAAACAATTTTTATGTTTTAATTTTTTAGTTGATTAGTGCAGTTTTTTTTTGGCACAGGAAGAGGCTTCACAGATTATTTTTAAGATTTTCAAATGTGTATAGGACAGTTGTTGTTCAAAGCCAAAAATCATGACTTAGTTAATAAGACAGGAGGCTGCCTGCAATATACAGAACACAATGGGAAAATATCATAGTAACAAAAATTAGGGGAGGCTGTCATAACAGAACACAATGGGGAAAACATCACCGTGCATCAAGGGCTGGACCAGTCATGATACTGAAAGATAGAGAGACAATAAGACGGACCTATATACAGTTTTTATTCACATATTATTCAGTTGGTGAACCACCTCCAAATAACCCTAATGAAAGAATGCACAATGAAACACTTATGCTTTTAGTTTTGAGAAGTTTCACAGTTAACATTGTTTGTTACTCTTTCACATTTTCACTTCCTCAAATGGTGACCAATATGAGATGAGTTTCCTGAATAGTTTTGTTTGTATAGAAATCAAGCCACTCAAAACCAATGCTCTTCTTGTAAAATGAATGCTCTAACAAGGTTCAATCATTTGAAATTCAGTGCCTTTTATGCTAACTATTCATCAGCATCTTTGCTGACAATATGGTGTATGTATCTAATTCATCACAGTGTAGTTTTGTCTATAAATACTTAAGTCATTTTAGGTAGGTTTGTTTTTGATGGTTTTCTGGTTTTGAATGCAGTTGGGAACAAACTGAGACTAAGTTATTGTAAGATTGGTGAAACATTATAGTATGTATACTGTATAGCAGTCAAGGAACCTGCTTGTGGATAGAAATTAGCTGAACTAATTGCCCTATTTGGGATGAGTGTTAATGTTTCACATTTTTGAAGTGTTCAGCATGCAGAGTGTGATATTTCCACATTCTATGTCCTGCAAGCAATGAAGTGACTGTAGCTGCCATCCAGGGAACTAGGAACTAGAAAATGATGCAAATGGCCGTTTCAATTCTCACTGGTACTTTCAAAATCTTGTTCCTCATATAATCAAAGTTTTTCATTGCTAGTTGCTGAAAGTACAAGTTGATTAAATCTTTGTTTTACATTAACTAACTTTGATTGTGCTATAAATCTAAGGCATGGCAGATATCACAGAAACTTTATTTGCAGAAATTAGAGTTGGACATCAGCTATTTGATAAATGTAAAGATTTTGAGAGTTGAAAAATATACATGTTTCATCTGAACAATATTAGGGACACACTGACAAAATTTGATAAAAATTAAGGTCCTTTGGAGTAGTACTATTACTTCAATTAATAGTTTGGTGTATGGAGGCCAAAACAGACTTCTGTAATTCTTTGTATGATATGCTGGGAAGTCACTGTGATTGATTAAAACTGCCAGGAAAATTTCCTTTTGTAGTCAATAAATGGTAGCTGTGGTGGCAGTTACTTCCACACTATAGCTGTTTGAAAAATTGAAATGCTATCTTCTTCCTTTCTGCCGTAATCTACAAAATCACTGAACAGTTCAGTTTGGAAAAAATGTGTTGATGCACTAGGTAATGTCAGGTTGCTTTTTATGTGACTGTTTAAAACAACCTTTTTGTGTCAATACCTATATTCTTTACATTACAATCTTGACGTTTTGAAAAGCATGATTAAACTAAAAAACATAATATCAGTTTTGTTTCCCACTTGACACTGGCAATGGATAGAATCAATTTTTTTTGTTTACATCAGCAGGGTTGTTGTTTTGTTTTTTCAGCACCTCATTTGCCTTAGTGGCATAGATGATTTGGGCTAAAGGGCGGACATATTCAAGAGACATGGCTGCCAGTCCAGGACTCCTTGCCTCTTTAAGAGAAAAAATATTGAAGAATTGGTTTGTCTTAGGCATTATAACTGTTATTTTGTTAGCCAGAGCCAATCCTGGATTCGGAGCAAAAGGAGGTAAAAATTTATATTCAATGTGGTTGTTTGCTCAGTTTTAACTGGGATCTCATAATTTCTTTTTCAAATCAATGTTTTTTGCAATATTTCACTATTTGTGTTTACATAGAGTCTCCTTTTTGCAGTCATCTTGTTTGCTGTCCATAATTGCTTTATTTTATACGGTGCTGTAATGAAAATTTGCTGCATGGCAGAATATTTTGATGGATAATGTTCCATACGTGGATATCCACACAGCTTCCTGGATGTGATTAATATTGCCTTAGCCATATGCTTGTGCAACAGTGGATTCATTCTAGGAGAAAAATTCAGCTATCTTGTAGTTTGCATGCTCTTCTTTACATTTCCTGGAGCACGTTATTAGTCACAATTAAAATAAACCAATCATTTTATATCGTTTTGTTTTTATTGATTTCATTCTGATACTATTTGAATAAGAGCTAAAGATGCCTGTTCAGTATACTTAATAAGCACCATAGTGCCTGATTCATATTTTGCAAGGATTCTTTTCAACAGGTACTAACTACTGATTATTTCATATGATAGTAATTTGCAGGTACTCATTATTGCTATTTTTCCAGGTCCTCTCATGCCGGAAGTCACCGTCAAATACATTGCTGTATCAATCATTTTCTTCAATAGTGGCTTGTCATTAAAAACTGAGGAGTTGAAGAAAGCTCTGATGATGGTATGCCAGTAGTTACTTTAAGCTTTCTACACATTTCGTGATTAGTTGCATCATGTGTACCGTTGATCTTTCTGTCTTGTACAATAGCAAGTGATGCTTGATATTGGAAAAAGCATTTAAACATGATCTGATGAAAATCTACTTGCTGCTTTCATTCAGGTTCAGCTTCATGTATTTATTCAATCTTTCACGCTGTTGTTTACACCATGCATGATGTGGGTATTACTTCATTTCTTCCTTTCTGGCACGGGAATAAATCCTTATCTTCTGCAGGGGTCAGTATGCATGTTCCATTGTAATAATTAGTTACTTTTTTCGCGCTCAGCGATACCCCCTTCGGACTTGCGCTCATTTCACAAAGATATTGATGAAAAATGTTGTTTCAAATATGCAGTGTCTGATTTTAAGCGAATACAATAAATGAGTTAACTTGCATGCTGATTTATTATGACAAACGCAACCAGGATATTTCCCATATGACTAAATGTTCCGAATAGATTGTCTGATGATTGCTGCAAGGAGCTATGGGATTGATTGACTACCTGAAATAACTGCATACTTCAAGGATAAATTTGTTACAAACCTGTTGCTAAAATTTCCAAATTCAATAACTTTGTTGCACGGTGTTGGATCATGAACGTTTATTCATCCGTCTGTAATGTTGGCGAATTACACGTTCAATCCCCGATATTGCTCTTGTTGATAAGGCTTTGACAGGAATGGGAAATTCGAATAAATGGTTATTTTCAAGATAGAACGCATTGAACGCGTTTATTTTGAAGCTTTCGCTTTCGTTTTGCTTTCTCACATGCTGTTTTCGATCGCCTGTTTGGTTTAGTCTAAGGTCCGGCCAATCGCCGATTGTGTGTGTGTGTGTGTGTGATATTTCTCCTCCATTCTGCGAGACGATTGCAGAGCTGTAATTGCAAAGCAGTTTAAAATTGTAGTCGGGTTTTGTTGAAAGGGCAACAGTTCCGCACAGATTAGTAAGAAAAACCTTCTTTACCAACACTCGCTTCGCACTTGCATTATTCACGCAACGGTCGAATAAAACTTTTTATTTCATAAATCTTTTCTCTTTTTGACAGGTTGCAAGTTGTAAGCTGCATGCCTCCGCCCGTTTCTTCCGCGGTTATTTTCACCAAAGCAGTCGGGGGGAATGATGCTGCCGCTATTTTTAATTCAGCATTTGGAAGCTTTCTGGGAATTGTTGTATCACCACTTTTGGTCTTTCTTTTCGTAAGTTATTTTTTTAGGGGTATCACGCAGATTTCACGTTTTTTGCAAAACCAGCAGCAGAAAAAATAATGATTTTTGTTCATTTCCCTAGATGGGATCTTCTTCAACGGTCCCGTTCGTTGACATTTTTTCAAGCTTGTTCATGACGGTTGTCGTCCCTATTCTTTGTGGACAGGTTCGTGCTCAGGACTTCCCTTAAATCTGCTCTGTTGTTAATCGCATGTCGGTCGCAACTTTTTTTGCTTAGATCAGGTTTTTTAAGGCGTTTTAGTGACCTGATTAGGGTCCCCGGGTCCCTAGAATAAGAGAAATCGGGTCACTACAGGTCCATACCGGGTACCTAACATTTTCCTTAAAAAACCCTGGCTTAGATCACAAAGTTTATCCGTCCCAAGCTTCATTATATTCATTAACTTTGATAGTATAGCAGGTTTTTTTAAGGAAAACGTTAGGTACCCAGTATGGACCTGTAGGAACCCGATTTCTCCGATTCTAGGGACCCGATTTTCTATTATCCTGGAGACCCGATGACAATTTTCGCTGATTCTAGGCACACGAATTTCCATTCTAGGGACCCGCATCGGGTCCCTAAAACGCTTTAAAAAAAACCCTGATTATAGTACAAGTTTTGCGGCATTTTTGTCGTTACAGTTCTGTCGGCAACTTTAGTTAAAAACAACCAACTTATGTTCATGGGTTCGGTTTTCGAACATCTCCAGGCAGCCAATTGATCTCTTGTGTTGTTAACATCAAGAAACGCGCATTATTTTGTAGGATGAATCTTAAGCAGGCACTATTTCGGCAGGTGGTTCGTCAGTTCATAAAAGACTGGCTTGAAAGAGTGAAACCACCATTCGGGACGATAGGTAGTTTTATTCTTCTGTTGATCATCTACACAACTTTCTGCGATACTTTCTCCAATTCAACGTTGCAAATCGACAAATTTAGTCTGTTTGCAGTGGCAGTAACAGGTAAGCTACCATAACGCACGCGCTGTACATGTTCGTACTTTGTAGTGAAGATCTGAACCCTGCTGCGCGATGGAAAGCAGATGTGTGACTCGGATCCATTTCTTAGCACTGTTATTTAATGTCACTGACAGGGTCCCACACGGTATTGAAAGTATTTCAAAATTGTTTTTCAAGACCTTGAAAGAGTATCAAATTTGGCCAAAATGTACATTAGGTATTGGAAAATAAAAAGCTCTACGTTTTCTCTAGGCTTTAGAGGAATCAGCCGACTGGGCTCTGCTTTCATCTTTTTGCGATGATTCAAACTTGCGCATATCTGTATTCAAGCAACTTCACTCCACAAGTGAAAGAAGCAAGGAATCAATCACAAATTTTTAATAGGAAATCGATTTCACGTCACACTACGCATCGTCAGTCCTAATATCTTATTCAAATAGAACCTATTTGAATAAGATGATAGGACTGACGATGCGTAGTGTTACGTGAAATCGATTTCCTATTAAAAATTTGTGATTGATTCCTTGCTTCTTCCACTTGTGGAGTGAAGTTACTTGAATAGGTATTGGAAAAGTATAGAAATTTTAAATGGAAAAAAAAATCTGAAGTATCTGAGCAGAATTTTACTGAAGGCAAAGCACTTCATTATTTATGCAGTGTTATGCAATGTGAAAAGTTGAAAAAAATTGAGTTTCATGATTAAGAATTTCGAAAAATGAACAGAAGTAATGGTATTGAACTTTAAATTTAGTTTGGAAAAGGTATTGAAACAGTATGTAAAATTATTTTTTTAATGTGTGTGAACCCTCCATTGATGTGAATCCGCAGTAATGCGCCATTCGCGACAGCCGGCGGATGCACACAGCTGCTTTTGAAAAGATTTAAAGTAGCAATGCTTTATGTGATATACTGTAAGCTGTCTCCACGGCGTTTACACGGTAATAAACCATATTGTTTGAAATCATTTTATCGAGCGGTGTACCTGTTTTATTTCGAGTATATGAAAGTTGCGCTCTTCATTGATCCAGATAACAATATTTGCAACAGCAGATGTTCTGCAAAATAAAAACGTTACCAAACTCTAAAGTTTGTAAGTGTTGTAAATATAAAGGAACCTGCCAAGGTTTTCTATAGTCTTATCTTAGCCCTTTATTAACTTTCCTGTAGCTTTATCCTTACCATAACCGATAGATCTCGTTGCACCCGAGAATATGCAACCTTTTTGTGCAAAGTAAGTTTTGCTTGTATGGGATTGATTGGTATTGTCCGATTTCTGTCTAACACTGCACAGAAGTAGCCCAGCATCGTCACATAAATCGGTCACTTCACTGCACAACGTTGAAGTTCTTTTTGTACAGTAATTCTTTCTGATTATGTGTTTAAACTTTTTTTATAGCAGGTGGCAGGTTGCCAGCTTCTGTTTGAATCGACTTGGGTCATCTATAAAAAATAAGAAATATATGCCAGCAGCACTTTTTGATGGTGCACGAACGGAAAATGCCCGTCACCAGCATTAGAAACGTTGAAATTTGACTTGTTTTATTGTAACGTCACGAATAAGGCGGTGCTGAACTCCTGCTCTCAGACAGTGAGTCTTGTGCCTTTTACTGAGATTACCAGTGGTGTATTTTGCAGTATTCTGTATTCAAGCAACATTTCTCACTACTGTCTTTCTCGTAACAACGAAGTTCAAATTTCTCGGCTTTCAACCTAAGGACACAGTTGCTGCTATGTTTTGTTCAACGCACAAGTCGTTAACTCTCGGTAAGTTTTCGCAGCATTTGTCCTTTTCAACGTTAACTCCTGTCAAAGTAGTTTAGCAGTGTCATGTTGAACCTGGCAAGCCTGCGTGATTCACTTTTTGCGTTACTTTCGTTTGTTTAACACCGTTTTTATCATTCCGCTGCGATCGCTAAAACTTCAGCAGTAAAAAGACAAACTGTTTCACAAAAATCCGAACAAGTTTTTATCTTCGGCTCGTTACGCAAAATTTTCAAAGAGATTTTTTAAAAGTTTAAAATTCTCAAAAAGTTGTATGTAACTTTGAAAATCCCTGTTTAAGTTTTGTACCTGGCCGCCGCTGTTGGAAATGCTTCTCAATTTGCTTTCGAAACAATGCGCTGTGTTCGTCTCACATCAACTGCGTTTGCGCTCGAAAACCTCGATCCAGAAATCTGGGAGAATTCCAATACACTTTTGCTTGGCTGCTGCAAACACCTTAAACAGATGCCGCGGATATATGTACAACAACTTTCTTGTGCAGCTCATACGTGAGTTTTGTGTTTAGCCGCAACTGACGAGCTCGCATCACGAAAAACATTGAGTGAGACTGCGCTGAATATATTTAAAATGTTCCGCGCCACGAGCCATGGCTCTATACAAACATATATGTAAGAAAATAGTTGTTTTTCGAAACGTCCAGTGTAATTTCATTCAAATCTTAGGTTTTTGCGTTGTTTTTCCTTTACGTCTTATCGATCACCATAGAACATTTTTGGTTAGAAGTTTAAGAACAAGCTTAATTTCTCAGCAGTTCGCTCGCTACTGAATTATGCTTATTCTTTCCACGTTTTAGAATCTGGATTCAAATGTCTTTCACTTTTTCTTGCCGCGTTTGTTACAAGCAATATAAATGGAGTACGTGTAATTGCTAGTAAGTGTTTTAGGCGGTCTTGAGAGACCGAAACGGTCTCTCAAAATACAGTAGATGCTCGCTTTGCGACCATCACCAAAATACACTAAAACCTCGCTTTACGACAATCTCTGTATGTAGTTAAAATAGTTGCGATCTCAAATATTTTAGCGGTTTCCAAGGTGAAACCTTAAAAAACCTGCGTGTAATCAAATTCATTGACAATTTGTCACAACGTTCCGGTGAAAGCAGTGGTTCTTAACCCGGGGGCGCCTCCCCAGGGGGGCGCGAGCCCTTACGCACTCAAGAACATGGAAAGTTTGATCAATAAATTTACCAGTAAATGCAATTGTTTTTATAACGTATTTAACGTCAGGGGAGCTTGAAACAGAGGACAGTTGCTTAATGGAGGCGTAGTAGGGAAAAGGTTGGGAACCGCTGCTGTAAAGTGTGACGACGTGGCTTCGTCGCGTCAGAATTTCACACGAGTCTGGATCTTCTCTTGTGTTTTCAGGCGTGCCCATGATCAAAGTCATTTACCAGGGCTCAGAATTCTTGTCTTTGATAACAATTCCTCTTCTCATCTACCACCCAACTCAAATGTTGCTCGGGGGTGTTCTGGTCCAGCCGGTCAGGACGTGGATGATTGAGGCGTTGAAGAGGAAAACCGACCTTCCTCCCCTCGGCCCTTAAATGTGACGTAGCACGCTTGCTTAAGCAAGGGCTTGCGCTGATTGCTAAAGTAGTCGATTCTTGAAGCGCTCTTATGCGTGGAGTGGAGCGAATGGCTTTGTCCGATCTACAAAACTGGTTGGCGTGGTTTCGGGTTTCATGCCCCATTTTAGCTGCACTTTTGTACTCCAATTGTTATCTGTTTTTGTAGTTGCCGTGGAAGCATTATATCCAAATATGGTATGAAGCGTGCGTAGCATTTTAACTTATATGCTGTTAGTAGAAAATTTACAGGTGCCTTTAATTTATTGTTATGCGCTCATTGATTTTGCAGCCAATGCTAATTAAATTTTTAGTCTTAGTCATCCTTATACCGGAAAGCTGTTAGCGAAGACATTCGTGGAACATGTTTGTGCCTATACGTAGCGAGCGCACTCGCTGATGTATTCTCCCACTGCACCAACACAAGTCACCAATGAAGCCACCTTTCTGAAGCAAATCGTTGAGATTTTCTGAAAACATAAGTGTCGGTTTTGACCTCGTTTTTTTTATCTTTAACGTACAACGTCGTGTGTTGTGCTGTCGTTTGCACTCGTTCCCGGGAAGATGTCATAACGTTCCATTAGTCAGTAAATTTTATATCCAGAGTAATCGTGTATGTTGCTGTCTGTGCAAGCCTGTCAGACGGTTTGTGTGGTGATTTTGTTCGCGTGAGAGGTATATTTCAAAAATCGAGGTTAATTTCCGCCAGTCAGATGTAAATTCAGCATCAGAGAAGGCAAACCGGACAACTGCCCTTTTCACACATGGAAAAAATAAGATTCTTCCTAATTTTTTCTACTATGCAGATTATTGGGGAATTTTTATAGATTGCTTAGATACATCTTGGCTGGTTGCTACCTCGAGAAACATGTTCACAGATGATTGCATGGTGATGTGATTCCCTGACACGCTACTACTACGTCACAGAACAACCTTCGAAACATTAACCCTATTAGTCATTGAGTCAAAAATGGATAAGATTTGTTTCAAGCTACGGTTTAAATTGCAAAACTTATCGATTTTCGTAGTAAACAAGGAAACAAAAATATTTTTCTACAGCTGTGAACCACCATACCTTTGCTATCCCATCACATTTCCCCGAAACCCCATTGTTGTTCAAGAAATTTAAGTTGCTTGCGGTTTGGCAAGCAAGCGTGTGACGAATTGCAGGGTAACATAAAGACATCTGCAGACTCAATAATATTTCGAATATGCCAGTTGTCAAACCGTGTACGACGACTGGCCCGACATATTTGCTGAATTTTTTTATTGGATGCTGGTGTGCTGAAGAAATACCAATGCCACCGGACCAACAAGTTCAGGCACTGATTACTTTCGCATATTGTAGTAAATCGTGAAGCAACGAATTCAAAAACAAAGCAATGCCATTGGTTAGTGGACACTTTGATGCTTTGGATATATAACTGAGAATTGCAACTCACCGCATTTTGTAGCGTTGTGTGGTTCGAGAATAATCGCCACCCAGGACAACTGCTATCTAGGATATATTCAATTCTTTACGTTTATTGCCGTTACGGCCATTTCAACAACACGAGGTGCTGCTGTCATGTCAAAATTTTTGAATATCTTCAAAAGCTTTCGCATTCATTTTCATGCCCGGTTTTCCTCTGGGGAGGTGGCAGGGGCCGCAGCCCTAGGTGTCGAATCACCTCACGGTCAACAGCAATCTCAGATAGTTCTGCTGGCTCCACACTAAGACGGGACCACGCATGTTCGGAGATGCAGTCACTCCACCTGGTCCATGGGTGAACTCTTGGCCGCTTTCCTATGGGTGTAGCCATAGAACT
>JGI24158J21664_10009285_pt1 | contig 13125 bp, 5 predicted proteins | sample Ectturendosymbi3_FD_21664 | JGI IMG/M metagenome (IMG submission 21664) | reverse complement strand
TTGGATAGAATTCCACAAGCTCTTGATAGTTGAGTTTTTACCTTTTGTACATGAGGTTTCCAGCTTAACTTATTGTCAAGAAGGACACCTAGGTATTTTAAGTTGTCTTCTGGGAAATGTTGTGGTTATTTATGGTAACTTTAAATGAAGTAGGATTGTGTTTTCGAGAAGTTAATAGCATAAAATTAGTCTTACTGTAGTTAAGAGAAAGCTTGTTGGCTCTCAGCCAGTGGTCAATTTTACATAATTCAAGGTTAACAGTTGTCTGAAGAATATTAAAACAGGAATTTGACATATGGAGATTAATATCATCAGCAAATAAAGTAGTATGAAAAGAGGAAGCTTTTGTGATATCTTTAATGTAAACAAGGAAAAGTAAAGGAGAAATAACACTACCCTGCGGGACCTCGCAAGATGTCCTTTTGTATGAAGATTTAAATGCCCCTATCTTAGTGCATTGCATTCTATTGTGCAGAAAATTTGAGAATAGTTTATGAGAAACACCTCTGATACCATAGTGATAAAGTTAATCAAGTAAAATTTCATGGTCACAGCAGAGGGCTCACCGCAAACAAGATCAGCGTTATCGAGCAGCTAGCCTACAAGAACAAGACATTCCTCATCGTCCTACCAGAAACCCACTGCACAAATGCGGACAAGGTAATGATTCTCAACTTCTCACTAGCAGAGTCAGTCCTGAACAAGAATCACGACCTTGCCACGTTTGCTCACGAGCAGTTGGAATGGACGCTGGTCGACCAGTCGGCAATAGCAATCGGAGACTAAGTGGTTGTGCGTAGACGTCGCAGAATATAAGATAATTAATGTCAACAAATCTCCACGCTCGCGATTCACACCTACGGCCATTCCGGGAGTGACTGATTTACGCATAGGCCAAATAGACCATGGGCTAGGGTCTCGCACTTTTGGGGCCCCACGTAACTCCTTCCTATGACGACTCGTTATTAACTTAAAATTGCAAAACTGCGCAGAGGCATAACTTCACAAGTTAATTTGAAATGAGCGAAAATGCAAACGGCTAGACTCTTATCGGTACAGTAACAACAGGATAATATTATTTGCTAAGCTACATAAGATTAACAATACTGCTTTTCATCAGATTTCTGCAGTGTCTGGCGGTCATGCTTTGTTGCGAGCTTTTTGTCAATGGAAGATTGAACACCACGTAAGAAAGTGCTGTGTGAAAGGCTTGATACTGAGGAACATGGCTGGGCGCAAGAGACATCAAGGCCGCCTGTATGACAGTGGTTACAAGCAGTAGCGTAGCAAACCCCCAATTTTTTTGGGTCAAACACTTTGACTTTCAGCGAGCAAAAGTATTTGGTTCGGGACACTGCCTGTCAAAGAACAAAATGACAAGATTTGGTAGAAATTAGGATGGGGCCATGGTCTCTTGCCCCCTTTGCTACGCCTCTGGTTACCTGAAAAGAATGAAAAAGAAAGAACAGTAGTCTACTTACTTGATGTTCATCATCCACTGACAAAAAACTCGTAACAACGCAAGACCGCCAGATACCGCAGAACTCCGATAAAAAGCAATATTGTCAGTATTGGATGCTACGTTTGGTTGTTGCCAACTAGATTGCAGGCAAACAGAAATTTCTTGTTGAAGCTCTATATATGTTAGTTAAATCAGCTAGAAAGTTTCTCGTGAGTTTTAGCCTACTTGGAAAAACGAGTCTACATTGGGCTTACTTCATATGGTTAGCTGAGGGTGTTTCGACAATACTTCGCTGTGCAAAACTTGTCATCCTGCTGTTTACCATCATATAGCATAGAAAGAGTAACAAAACACTATATTTTGTATTGCTTGGAAAATGACAACTGAAAAAAGGCATAAATAAACCCTGTGTCCATTTAATGGCTTGTGCTTCTTTGGTGCATAAAATATGTGGTTACCGTAACAAGGAGTTTACGTACAGCTAATCAGATCGACAACTGAACGATATTTTTGAGAGCGGCAACACCAGTGCCATATTAGCTATGAGGCCCGTGGGGCACAGGCCTCAGGGCCCCTACAGTCAAGGGGCCCCCAACATGAAAGCTGGCATTCAATACATTTGTAGCCTGCCTACGCACTATCATTGTTACCCAATGTTCAATATAATAACATATTACAGGCGTTTGTGACATCATAGAAGAAGGGTATGGGATCTTAATCACGACACAGAGGAAAAGAGCAGGGCATAAAGTATGTTAAGATGGTACTGATCATGGTAGTCCAGCTACTTCAATAACAAAGGCTAACTTCGTAGTGAAGGTTGTCGTCCATGAGTGTTCTGAGAAAACAGTGTGCCTCGTACTTGATATTACAGCAGTGGTTCTCAAAGTTTTTGAGATCGCGTACCACCTGGTGTTTTTTAATGTTGGAGTGCACAGCCCTGGTTTCAGAATAACGTAATTTGCTCAAATGTGCATAAGACTAATATAGCACACAAACGAATTAGCGACATTAGTATAACACACGAACGAATTATAACACAGAAACGAATTAACAAAGCTTTTCGAATATGACCGGAAAGCTGCTCGCGTACCACCTGAAAAGCCCTCGCGTACCCCTAGTAGTACGCGTACCACAGTTTGAGAATCACTGGAATGCGGACATCACGAATTCAGGCCAAATGCGGCGGAAATACAAAAGTGGAGCGATTAAAAGGAAACTCAGAGCAGAGCAAGAAAAACGAGATGAGCAAATTAAGAAAAAGATGCCACGTCTCCTGACATATGGGTTTGAGACAAGCTTGATCTCCAACAATAAACGTAAGGCTAAGAAGTCATGAGCGGATAAGAATGAGTGCGGTAAAATTAACGAAGCTAAACGCCGAAGTCTAGTCATCAAATTAGTGTAGCTGTAATTGAAATTGATGCCAGTGTTAACGTTTAACTACCACCCATTTGTCGCTGATGAGTATTGAGGGCGAACTATTACGGAAACAAAACTTTGACAAGCTGATACATAAATTTGCTTGCAAAAAAGCACGAAAAGTACTATTATAGTTTGAGTGTCTAACATGGGGATAAAAACTGAGAACTTTTCCGCATTCCTGAGTTTATGACAGGACAAACGATTTCAATTGCCCACTACATATCTACCCTTTCATTTGATGTTGCGGAGTGTGTATTTCGTGTGATGAACACGAGTATTATGGGGACACCATGCGACAACTTTTTCTACATGAAAATATGGGGGCCCTCGAACAATTGTGCCTCAGAACCCCTAAAAGCCTCATCTGGTACTGGGCAGCACGGTCCCGCATGAAAATGTGTATATCCGAAAAAAAAACTTACAAAAAATGCAAGAATCACGGAAATTTAACGAAGATAACCTGTGAACTACACGAAAGAGCTATAAATTCCAAGAAAAGATCGCATTGCCGTTTGTTCTTGAGAAGAATGTAGGAAAGGCTCTAGTTTCTGTTGAAGATCTAAGGCAATCGTGGAACCAAAGTAGGTACAACAAAAGATAGTTTTTGAAGGGGCATACTTTTATGTTTTTCAGACAAACGGCCCACCAGGTCACACCTGAGTGGGGCCCCAAAGCTAACATGGCCTAGAGCTCCGCACTCGCTAAATCCATCCCTGCATCCCGGTGCTATGAACTGGTGTGTTATAAATGTGATCTAATATGAACTGGTCTGTTATAAATGTGATCTAATATGAACTGGTCTGTTATGGAACGTGGTCTGTTATGAACGTGGTCTATTATGAACTGGTCTGTTACGAACGTGGTCTGTTTCAAATGTTCTGTTATGAGCGGTCTGTTATGAACAGGCCTGTATTGAACGGAGACCACCCATAATAGGCTCGTATTTTGCAGATAAAATTTTTTGTGTGAGCTTAACCAAAAGAATTGGGTCTTAACCATTGTCATTTCATTAACGACGATTATTTAGAGATTTTGTAATGAAATACAAATGTTAAAAAAATGCAGGAAATCAGTATCAAGCCTATCGCTCAGTTATGAAATCACTGTTGCCGAAGAAGCAAACCTGAGGCCGGTCAAGCAGTGCGCCGCGATGAATGTTTTCTTTCATTAGCGCGAATTGATAATCTTTACCATGAGCTTTGAATTTTTCTTAAAAATCATGCGCATCGTGCCTTTTTACTGGCCGAAATACGCATGCATAAGCCTTTCTGATGTCTAGACTTGTCAGTCTCCTGATGCATGGCGCATGTTTAGATTAATAACATTTTATATCTCAAAATAGGCAAATAGGCATAAATGTTAACAAATATAGGCTAAGTCCTAACCAGTGGCGTAGCTAGCCCAATATTTTTTTGGGGGCAAATATTTGGGGGTGACAAAATGTTTCACTTCAGGAGAGCAACAGTATTTTTGTTTGGGACCCCGTTTCTCAAAGCACCAAATGACAAGATATACTAAAAATTTTGGGGGGTATGGCCCCCTGGCGCTCCTCTGGCTACGCCTATGCTCCTACGTGGATGCAACATGGTTAACATCCATTATCCACTAACTACACTACACTGTTTTGGGACAAGCTTAACAGTGATTGCTAAATAAACTCTTCTAACTACACTATTAGCTCTATCTGGCTGTCCGAACAGCAGGCTGCGCAAATGTGTAACTTTGGTCGTAAGCACCAAAGGTATCTTGCTTCTGTGCAGTGCAAAATATGAGAAGATTACCCGGGCTAGCCATAATGCATTTTTTCACAACAATCACTACACAAAATATGTTGATCAAGTGAAAGTCTGACTTCTGGTCGTATACAACAAGGCATGTATAGGTAATTTCACATTCAACACTCCAAGCAATGAACGGTGACCCTTTGCGCTCAAGCCTCAAATACATTTGTTAACTCACAAACGAATCAAAAAGGATTAGGCGATGTCATCCTTGTTAGGTAACAGCGGCTGGTACTGCTCTATCTATAAATTACAGAATAGAATGTGGATTGATAAAAACCTCACTGATTTCTTGTGTTTCATATTTCAATTTTGGGGTTGAAGCTTTGTTTGGGGGGGCTAAACTTACAAAAGCCTCCCCGTGGCGACGAGACTGAATTTCGCCCCCCAGTTGAACTGGGGTATGGAGGGCGGCTGATAAGGCTCTGCATTTCAGGCAAGAGTCGGAACCTGGCTTGGACGAGTATAAGCCCGTGGCTGTGAGAATCTGACTGTTACGCAAATAACTGCTAGCTCCCACAGATTTAGAAATTATCTAAACGGCTGCGGCTCACCTGCCCCCTTCCAACGCCCATGTTTAGGGCTAGCTTTATCTGTCCAGTGGTTTGTCTGTCGTACGTTTTAAACGTTGTTTTACGCTTGTTCAAAAAACTCTTGGTGTGAACACATAATAGCGTTTATTACATGCTCTTATTAAAAATAACAACATTACATTTTACTAATTTAATTTTTACTTGGTATTTTTCATTTTGTGAGCAATATTTCAGAAAACTGAAACTGATCCTTTCGTACCTCTGAGCCTCATTGAAACAGGACAGATTTTGTGATCTTGCTTTGATGTGTATAGAAATGAAGAAACAGAGAAAAGCGACTTTGATGAAATCATAGACGAATTTGTTTCGACAAAGACACGGAAGGTTTTGATTAGCATGTTGTTTCAACACGAAAAGGCCGGATATGTTGATGTTTCGATGGAGTTGCGTCTTTCGAACACACGCAATACATGACTCGCAACAAATAGCTTGTTGTACCATCCAAATGTTTTAATTTTGAAAGAAATAGTCGTTTGCAGTTACGATATGTTGTGTGATTTTTTGTAAGATTTCCAATTTGATCATTCTGTACTATGTATAAATTATTGATAACGTTATTATTTGAATGTGTTGATATTCTTTGTAATAAAAATAAATGCGTATAGAAATATATTATGGTCCTGATGGATAATTTATAATTTTAGTTGCTGAAAAGTTTAAACGAAAAACAAACACATGTTTTCTGTTTCAAAATATTTATCTTCTTCATGCTTTATCTTCCGTAAAAATTGTTCCTGCATCTGGTATTTTAATTATTAAAATGGGTGCATATTAAAAAGGGGCGCATAAAAAAGGTGCGCATATTATTAAAAGGGGCGCATATTAAAAGGGGCACATAACATTGCCATGGGCGTCACTTTGCGTAGATATGCTGCTGATTTTAACCGTGTTTTGTCAGGTTTGCTGTTAAGAAAAGAATAAAATACGTCGTTTGTTTTTAGAAGAAATGAAAAGATAAAACTTATTTTGCATTTCTTGGACCCAGAAAAACTTAAAGAACCTTAAATGTGATTTTATCAGTCACTGGATGTTGACTGCAAAACTATTTTCAACCAAACTTGTTGGCAAGTTCACAAGGACGGGTGTTTCGGACAAATATTTTTACCTTAGATATAGGCAATTGTTTTCTTTTCATAGTACAGTAATTCTTCCTAATGCTGTTGCAGTTTTTGTTATTGTTTTCATAGCCTATCTTGTGCATTTATTGTTGCTGTTAATGCTGCTGTATTTCTCGTAGTTAACTTGTGTCTAAAACTTTTTACTTAGGATTACATTTCTGATGACTGATCTATTCTATAGGTTTTTATCATAGAACAAATAAAATTTCGTAACCCAACATATTTTTTCTTTTATTTTAGAAAAAGAAGCTTTCACGTAGATGAAAAAATCTGCTGTTTTTGTAAGGTTGTGGTAATGACATAAACAAATTTTTTTGAAAAACTTCCTTATGTTGCTGTTAGTCAATCAATGATGTTTTTCCGAGTACCAGAATATTTTACAGATTATGTCTGGCGCATATAATGTTACATTAAATTTAGAGTCTTCAGCCCCACCGGCCACCAATTTGGTTAATCCGATGCATCAATTATAGACTGTTTTCTGATGAATTTTACAAATTTTTGCAACTGCACAAGTGCAGAATCAGAGAATGACAAGCAAATCTCACAGTTATTTTTTCATTGGTTTTGATTTTATAGTTATTTCATTCTTTTTGGAACGTCGCCAAAATTTGAGGCTCACTAGAAACGTCAATGAACAATCATAAAAGTTAGAGCATTGGCAATCAAGTAATGAACAAAGGAAATTGAAATGTTATTTATGTGTTCATGCAATGAAGGTGTCGTAAGTAACAACAAAATCATAGATTTGCAAAAAAAGGAAAAACAACGGAAATGCGGAAAACTAAATGTAATGTTTAAGCTGTAAAAATCAACTTTCGCAATGGTAATGTCGCAATACCTTGTTCTGATACAATTATAATCAAAATATTCACTTCGCAGATATATCACACAAATCCAGTTTTTCAGAAAGCACTATTTGCAATTGACATTAAAGTTTTTATATAATGGGTAATTTTCAGTTTGCAGATGAGTAGATTCCTGCGATTATGCTTAATTCTTTCTCATCTCCAGGAGAATGTTTTTAAAACTTTTACGAGAATGTTTTTAAAACTTTTTTGCATGCGATTAAAAATTTCAATGCAAGGACAATTTTGGAAAAGTTAGAAGTTAACGCCGTGTTACGGTGTATTCACAACACATTAGATATGAAAAAATCACAATAAACCATTTAAGTAGATGAATGAAGTCTGTAATATTTAAACAAGAAAAATTTGGTGTAGGTGCGTTGGTATCTAATAACTAGGGCAAGTTTTTGTTGCAGCAAAAACGTGACAAAGTTGCATTTATTTTCAACGAAAGTTGCTTTATGCGCAGTAAGTTGCATTTATGCGCACATTTGACTGCGAAAGACTTGACACAACCTAGTTTCGTTTGCGCGGACTTGGCCAAAAGCCAAGATTTTCCGCACTTCCACCTCTGATTGAGTTCGGGCACTGTCGTACTTGGCTGGGGTTGTAAAACTTCTCACTTGGAAACCAACTGTTTCGTCATAGATAACATTGAGACGCAGCTAATCCGTAATATAGCTCTTTTTCATGCAATCAAAGAGGATAGAACTAAACTGAAATAATTTTGTAGCATTTGTTTTAATTACACTTGTATTTTGCGCAATACTTGATAAAAATTGCAGTAAAAAGTTGCACGCAAAAATCGAAAATGTTGCAAAAAGTTGCAATATAAAATTCCTGGAAACAGCTCAAAACATTGAGCTACATATAGTTTGAGTGTTTAGGAAGCTGCAAAAAAAAGTTGCAAAATTGCAAAAACTTGCCCTACTAATAACAACTAACCATGCTTACCAGAAAGTTATTCACCATAGCATATTCTTGTCCTAAAAACAAAGGCACACCGTAATCAGCTGGAAAATATGACCGATAGTGAGTGAAATTACAAGCGGGTATTTTTACAACCATGGTTTGCTGCATAACAATAGACTGACTCACGTTGTTTTGTCTGGCGGTGAAAGCAAATGCTTATTATCGAGTGCCAGGTTGGCCGTTGACGCCTGCTGTGATCGTGTACAGGTTTGAAAGCTTGCGATACAGAACTCCGAGAGCCGAGCGAGACTCTTGTTCAAGAAAACAAGAACCTGCAGTGATTTAGTCTTTATTTGCAGTAATTTTGCCGATATGTTAGCGCTGGAAAGATAATTACCTGAACTTCTGAGCTGTACGGTTTTGAATTGCAGCTAGGCAACCAGATATGAGAAGAGCAAATTTGATTAGACAAAGCACAGTGGGACAACACTCAGCGTACCGTGATCAAAACAGCCTGTCTCGTAGCAGTTGCGAAACATGTAGTGCTATCCACAAATTGTGGAATGAGAACGCACATGGTTGTGACAGCTAGCCTCAATGACAAAACAAGTTGTTAATAACCAAAGCGCTCACTTCAATGTAATAAATCCTTTTTTTAAGTAGACAACAGCGAAAGGGCGTCAACCTCCGGAAGCGGAGGTATGCTTTGCTCAGCCTCTTGAATTGACAGACAGTGCTTGTCAAGTGTTTGTGGTAAGGGATTGGTCCCGTGCTACAGACTCACACTTACAAGTAAAAGCATTTAACTCAGCGCAACAGAGGAAGCGCGAGGTGCTGTGTCTGGAAAGCCAAGCAACATGTGTTAAAAGCAGCGAATACATGGTTTGAAGATAAAATATCTGATAAGGCGCGATTCAGGATCTACAGTTATGGATGAGAATTATTTATTGCCACCGGCCTACTAGCTGCAAGTTGTACGGTACAACATATTTGTAGTTTAGTGCACATGTTGTAGGTGATGGATAACAGCTTGAATCACACTTAATTTGAGACAAGAACCATAACAGCAAATTTCCGTGTAGCTCAGCAGTACTGATTCGGTCTAGAATTACAGCAAAGCTTATTAGAACCAAAATTTGTGATTTCAGCCTGGAACAAATAATATTGATCAGAACGTTTCACTTTCTGCAGGACTGCCATCTGGAGTTAAAAATTTTGCAGCCTGTCGTAAAATGTCACCTCTTGGATTGTAACATCAAGTAAGAATTTCTGAGTAGTACAAGGCGGCTAAGTCCGGGTCGAAACAGAAATGTTGTAAGCAGGAACTTTCATTTTATAGCTTAGCTTGTTGTCTACCCAAAAGCCGAGAAATGTCGATGACAAAACTGCAGGTTCCTGGGAAACGCACTGGAGAACGTCGAGCTTCTCTACTGAGTAAAGGTACGATTGGTATCATGGCGAATGAGGCGTGAATTACAGTAGTATGTCCAACATGTTTGGGGTTTCAAAAACCTGTGCACAGCGCGGTTTTCGATGAGACAAAATAATGATCAGAAACCGTGTAATATGAAAAGAAACGAAATCAGTACACATTCAAACAAAGTTTGGTTTTCACAACAAAAGTAGTCAAAATCCAAGAAGATGAATTTATTGTTTTGCTTAACTATTGCCAATGCTTTTTACAAAATTTTTATTTCGCAAAAAGGAAAAAAAACCAGCTGTATCAAACAAGTACTCGTCATAAAGCTGTTGTTATGAAGTTACTCGAACGCCAAACCAACTTTTTCTTTACAATCAATTATTTGAAACGGAAAAATATTTTGAAAAAATAAAAAATAACCAATCTGAAAGATGCTAAACTTGACCGGCTTCTCTATCAGTTTTTACAGCGTTTTCTGATGCCCAGTGAAATCCAAACCAATATTTAACGACGTAGATGTGAAGAAGATAACCGGTGTACTTACTTATTCAAAAGCAAGCAAACTAAATTGAAAAAAGTGTATGCTGAAATATATTTGAAACTGGTGTTTTAACAATAATTTTATTTTGTTATTTAAACGCATTCATACACATTATTATATAACACAACCTCACTAAAACTGTAAATTGCGATTCGTTGGAAATAAGTGACGTGGATGCGGTTTGTCACAAATGGCCACCCGCTTGCCAGCCGTCATTTGAGTCAGTCTTTCGATTGTTGCTATTGTAGGGTTTGATTTACTTTGCTACACCGCAAAGTCCTTTATGCTGCCACGCCAAAATACACCTTCGTTTCATCAGCCATCTTATGAACCACGAGATCAACTGAATCGGCATCTTCTCGCATTGGAATAGCTTCTTGTCGTTTGTTGCTATTAATAATGCAAAGTTTGTATGAGCCACGAGTTTGATTTGAACTGAGTGGTCGTTATACGATAGTCAACGAATTTTAACAGCCAGTTGCATGACAACGAATTTTGCCTTTATTGGCGACAATTATAAGTTAACATAAAAAACATCTGCGCCTCCATTACCTGAAAAGGAAAGAATAACCAGAAAGAACAACTTATAACTGCATCATCAATATAACAAAACCTTTCAAAGATTATTTATGGTTTAATTTGAAAATTTTCGCATCTTTCAGATGGCTTTAAATAACCACGAGCAGTTTTGTGCGTTGGTGAAGTTAAAAGGTCTAACCCAATTTTGTGTTCCACAACTTCAATCTTGAGATCTTCTCCAAGGGGGCTGATGTTAAGAAAACTTAAAACTTACACGTGAACAAATAGCATAGTCTTTATTAACCCTACTCCAACTCAATCGTAACTTCAAAAACTAGAGAAAATTTGCTGTGCATTTCTGTAGTCCGTGTTTATACCAACCCGTATTTTATGTCATCACCACAACTTATTTGTAAGTAACACCGATATCTGATTTTAAAATCATGCAGTTAAATTGAATGGTATAAGTTGAACTGCCTGTTGTTGAAAATAAAAGCAAGCGGAAAGCAGAATGACAGCTGTCGCTGGCCAGTACCAGCAGCACACGTTTATTAATCGCAGCGGAGCATCTCCCGTTCCGCAAACAGTTGTAAGCAGTCCATTGAGTAAACACGGAGATCGAACACGACATGTGAAGTTTGCTCCGTCTGCAGTATCTGCTGCTGGTGAACTTGCTGTCGATGATGCTGATATCAGTTATAAACCAGGTAATCGAACTACGCGTTGATGGCAGTTCATAGAACTATAAAGACATTTTTCTTCTAATCAAATGCTTGGCTTGAAATTTCGAACGCATTTCTTGAATAATATCTTTCCTCTATCAAATGCATTTCTGCTAAAAATCTTACAACCATTCTTCGTTATCAAAACGAAATGTGGATAAATTTTAGTTTCGTCTGTCCGTCCAGAAACACTTGTCAGGATAACTGAGTATAACTAATTTTGCTGGTTAATGTTGTTTTCTCATCTGATAAAAAATAAAAATTTTCTTTTCCTTCATCTGCTAATTGTCTATGATTTATCAAACATGCTGAATAGCAACTGAAGTTCCACGTTCCCCCGTTTTCTCAGATTAACTTTATTTCTTGGAGTGAACATCACCCTCTGGTAAGTACCAATAATAATCGAAAACTCTGATTGCAAAGCCCGTTGCTTTTGAGATTGAATTGTTATAAACTTTGTGTTTTTCCTATAGTCATGACTTGATCAGATCATCAACAAGCTCAAGAAAAAGAGTTAAAAACTGAGCACTGAATTTCGAATACAGTCGTTATTGAGCAACCAGCCAATCAAAAGAAAAAACAAGATAAAACTTTCCTTCAACAGATGACACCTGCGAAAAATTCACGTCTCTGTTCTGTATCACGATGTGATACCTCAAGCCATAAAATGTCATCAAAACAGCACTAATGACAATAGTCCCAATAAAAGCAATGCAGCTCCGACTGTCGAAACATTGGCATATTTTTCCCAACTTGAACCATCAAAATACCATTTGATGTTGGGAAACCAATTCTAAACTTCGTAAAAGTAACGTTATATCGTGGTTCTTCCATATCAGTAAATGTCTGGAATTTTAGAAGTATTGGCATAAAAGACAATTCGATACGATTAAAATGTATACGGTTGCACACAGATAGGCTGTCACTGATGACAATAATTTTTGTAACAACTGGTCACTGCAATAATTGCAATCAATACCATTGTTCTCGTGTGCAGCATATTTTGCACTTGTTGTTGAGTTTTTTGGAAGGTCTCAAAGAAATTCCCAGTTTCCCACCAGCAAAAAAGTTTGTTATTTTCTTCCTAGTGCTTGGTGCGTGTGATACTATCCAACCAAATGTTTTGGGCAAAGAGATGGGAAATTTCCAGTAGAGGTGTAAAGTTATTATCTCTCACTTTGAGAGTAAGAACTGGTATGCCACCATCAGTCCTTGAGCAATTTGGTGGCTTTTCTGTGGTGTGCACGATCTGCCAAATAGTATACCTGCAAACGGTTGTTTCGCTATTTCTTTTTTTATGATAGTGCCAACCAGCGCATTGATGTCGGTCAAACGCCCTGATTCACTGAAGTGCGTTGTGCAAAATAGGAAACGGTGGAAGTCTTTCACAATTATATTCAAGCTTAACGAGATAGGCGAAAACTGGATGAGTTAGTTTTCTGTAGAGTATTCTTAGCAACGTGGAAAATCGAAGTGTTGGAAACCTATTGGGCCTACTCTGAAATTCAACAGAAACCACAGTTTTATTTGCAGTACACATGGGAACTGAAATGAAACGGATGGAACTCAAAGCCAAAACAATGCAAAACTGTTTAGAAATTGATGCCCATACCATACGTTTGCTTTAGTGAAATGTTCTTTTGTTTTATGTACCGAGCTGTGGATATATAAGTTTCTCTTATATCTAGATCAGTGTTTTTCAACCTTTTTTGCATCACGGACCACTTTATGCAATAAAAAAATTTTGGGGAACACCAAACAAAATTTTATAATCACAATTATGA
>JGI24158J21664_10009282_pt1 | contig 13126 bp, 9 predicted proteins | sample Ectturendosymbi3_FD_21664 | JGI IMG/M metagenome (IMG submission 21664) | reverse complement strand
CGCGCAGAGATAGCAGATTTTGTACTAAATCCGTCAGATATAATATTTTTAAGAATGGCGCTCCATACGCACTTGCTAGCACGACCATATAAATAGGCCTACTGTCGCGACATGACTTTCTTTCTACCCGTTTCTGCAAAGCACGCTTAGTACCATTAAATCAAATGCACAGGTGAAAAACTAAACACAAGCGAGTGTTGTTCTTCGCAAATCAACAATAATGCACGAGTTTGGATTGGATGACTTCTTGTACAATTTCTTTTGTAAATCCTATCAAACAAAAAGGCCTCCAGTGTCCACCCCGGGACGTTTGCCTTGAAGCGCCCATTTTAGAAAATGTACCGTAGTTACCGCTTCACGAAACTATTTACCGACACAGCAATAAAGTTATTATAAAGACTTGACTTGAATTCGCTGGAATCAGAGTTTAACAATGTTGTCCTATGTAGTTTGTTGGATTAAAGACACCGCGGAAAGTTTCTTTCAGCGCAGTCGTATACTGAGGAGTTTTATCACTTCATTTGCTCTTCACATTGAAAATACACGGTTGTTTTGTTTGCAGCGTGTATTAGCTTCACGTGTTTGCAACAGGAAAAAGTCATATAAACGGTTTCGCGGCGTTGAGGGCTTTCAAAAAACTCTTGATTTCCTGTTTTTTCTGCTCATGTTGGGCTGATGAAAAATCTGGAAAAGATAAGACGAAAATATGACTATTCGTAATCCTAACTATGTCGTTATGAAGTGGCGTTCTCGAACAAAAATAAAGCTGATGTTCAAGTAACAATTTTTGTTTTGGAAAAGACAGTTGCTTACATCAAATCAAAACCCGTAGTTTGAAGTTCAAAGAACTTCTTGTTGCCTATTGTCAATACGGAAGAGAAAAAAACAAGTTGCAACAATTTTTATAATATCAATAATTTTATTACACACTCGTGGTCCATATCACAGAAGCAATCATACAACACAAGAGCACAAAAATGGTTAGCCATAACACATTACAGAATCGGTGTTTGCACGCTACCAACACTAATAGAAGCAAAACACTTTAACAGCGCCCCAACTACAGCGTCATTCACCCATCATAATGCAGGGGTCAAGTAGTGTCAGAGAAATGAAGGCATTCTAACATCAAAACTTGAGGAAAACCGCTAACAGAGAAACCAAAGTGAAAGGTAAGTCAAATTGGTTTGCACGTTGGCGAACAGAGGCATGCAAGCTGTTCCGATTGAGGTTTCAAATGCTTTGCAACGCATTTATCATGAGATCGAGAGCCAATTAATTTTACTGAATTTCAAAGCAGGATTTGGCAATTAGCTTTTTACCAGTCATAGTTCTTTCTTTTTGTATGCTTGGTTTTTACACGTTGCAAACTGTTTTTTTACTATACAAAAGCAATACTGATAAGACGCAAACACCGAAACAATTCACCAACAACTACTGCATTTCGTCTTCATCGTACAGGAGCGTTGAATAATTGAGAAAATATGAAGATTTGTGAAAAGTATCTGACATTTGAAGCGATTGGATGAAAAAGTTAGATGAAAAAAAAAGTTAGATGAAGATGATCAGCGTGTAAAAAATCGATACAAATTATTTCTCAGTAAAGCATCAAAAGTCCTGACACAATAGCTAACCTGGTGTGAGCGAACACACGTTTCTGGGTATGTAATGCATGATGCGATAGACATTGTTATACGCAGCACGTAAGCGCTTCATGTATTCTGTGTGGATTTGCTCCACAATTGGCAAGCATACATTGGCATGCAATACTTGTATGCAGCATTACTCCACTCTTCTAAGACAAAGATCAATAAACTTACGAACGCAAAGACTTGCACAATTGTTTGCTTGTTTGAAGTGCGCATTATATCGCGCAACGAATGTACAAGAGTGAACGTTAATATTCACTGGTAAAAGATTTCAAGCAAAATTTTGATGCTTTTGTCTCATCTTAATTGGCATTCGTTTGACGATAGAGCCCATTGATTGTGCAAGAATTTCCTGCTTTGGGTTTAACTGATGGATTGCATTTGAGCAGTGAAAAGAACGTCTGACGCAGAGCATAATTAAAAATTACTGGCTGATTTATCAGTTATTTTTACATTATTTTGTCTTTAAATAAACTTCAAAATTGGGATACTGCAATGACGCTTTTTATTTCATATTTCTTATCCCACTGACATTAAAATAGCAAAGTTGAAGCAGGTGAGCAACCTTCCGTCCAACTGAACTGTAATAGCGAAACAAAACGCAGGCAGCGACCTCACCTTGCTCAAGCACGTATTCCTCTGATGTCACGTCCCTGCAAAAAAGAATAAATCTTTCAAAAACGTTTATGCAAACAGAAAAGTCTTCAAAAACGTAGAATACCGAAAAAAGCGTTACAATGTCGAATCAAAATGTCGTTATGAGAATCGCAATTAAAGAGGAGCATCCAAAAACATCTTTTACATCATGAAGCGTCCTTCATATACTTTAATGCAGTTGAATTACAAATTTGTTATTTTGGAATTGCCTTGCCACGAACTCTGAAAAGTACTATAAAATCCCACTGGTTAACTTAACTTCAGACTAGTGTACAGCAGTGCTGCCATAAAAGTTATATGATATCTGCACAGGGACGTTTTTCTGTCTACAACCTGTAAATTATGGTGTCAAGACTCACTCCTGCAGTTAAAAGAGCATTCCGCAGATTCTTAAAGCAAGCCAACACTTTCCTTTCGCTTTTCTTGCTCATTTCTTCATTTGGGCCCCAGGGGCTCACTGAAACTTATGCGATTTATTTTCATAAACGCATTTCCATCTTGTGAAAATCCCTAATGAGCGATGTTTGTCTTTACGACCACTTTAGTTTTTTTTCTTAAATTCAAGAAGCAACCAGATTGGGACACCAGATGGAGCGAAGAGTTTTCTGAGAGGGGCCCAAATATTTTAAACTGTGTCCAACATATTGTTCCAGGGGTGCGAAACCCCCCTGCGACCGGGTTGCGGGCCTGGTATAAACCCATTTTCCAAAGCAAATAATATCTTGCGATAACCCCGGACAAGGATGTTAATCTTAATTCAACAACAAAACAAACGAATGTTATGAACATACATATTTCACATTACACGAAAGACTTAATTTTTATGCAATAACACAAGGGAAAAGTGACGTAAAGTGTTCTCAGATAAAGTGCGATAATTGAAAGGAGCAAATGTGCTACCGACGTACGTTTTGAAACGTACTGCTCTTTTTCTCGGCAAATGTGCCATGCTACACGTTTTCCTCGTGTGAGTTTCAGAGCGGGCGAGTGCCTTGTTATTGCTGCGCAACGTGGTACGCGAAGGGGAGTCTTTTTCTCTTCTTTCATCTCAACTTCAGGCGTGTGGCGTGTCCTTTTTGCTCTTGCCAAGATGATGAGCAGGTCTTTTTCTCTTCTTTCATCTCAACTTCAGGCGTGTGGCGTGTCCTTTTTGCTCTTGCCAAGATGATGAGCAGGTTATTTTGCTGTGAGGGGTTGTGAGAATGTTTTTTGGCAAGCCTTTATTCAGTATTGTAAACATTTGCTCAACACGAATGCGTATGTTTTTTCAAATGCTGATAGTGCTAGGTTGCAAAATGGTGAAATTGATGTATATTTCCTTGTAGTTGTGCTTTTCAGGCGGATGTTACAGTTATTACTTAGGCTAGGAGCGATTTTTGTTTGAGCAACTGCTTTTTAATAAAGCCTTTAGTGCTGCGGTGTGCTAACTGGCAAGGATGTCTAAGTTTTACAAAATGTTGGCGAGATTTCATTTTACCTTTATGACTTACTTTACATCACTCACTTTAGTAATGATTTCTTCTGACTTGAGGCAGCCCTGACGTCACGGTGGTGGATGTCAGTGAACTATGGACTTTTGTGTTTATGATTTTATTATTTTCTTAGTGCAGCGGAAAAATGTCAAAAGTCGAAAACCGTTGGTATATTTTTTATTCAATAAAACAATGTTTGCAATATTCACTCCGTTTTTTCCAATCGCACTTGCAAATATTTTCAATGCGGGAGAAACGTCGTCAACACAACCAACTGATCCATCATCAAAAATAGCCCAAACCGCCACATTTGGCGGGAAACAACGTTTTAATTAAAGAGGATAATCGCATCCACCATTTCACTTGTTTGAGATACATCTTTAATTAGTCTATTTACAAGATATGAAAATCGCCGATTTCGCCCAAAACCGCCCGGCACATGGTACCGCCTTGGCGAAAAAACGCCCGGCAGCGAAAGGGGTGCTTTAAAGTCAGATGTCAGATAATAAAGAAGCACTGGTGGTGCACGTAAAAAACACTAGTTTCGTAATAAAGTGCAGCACAATACTTTTGCATAGGGATATAAAGTCCTTAAAATCATTTTCGACTATGCGACGGGAGACAAACTTATGAAATTTAGTTTGTCAGTACTGTCTGAGTAAAGAAGTAATGCGACGAAAAGTTTTTATTGAGGGAGCGTTTTCTTTTTAACTTTGAATTCTAATCAAAACTTTCAGGCGTTTTTATCCCAAAGTTTGCATTCAAATTATTTTGAGAGTAAAAACAAGGTTACTTACAATGACTATACAAATTGACGGCAAACTAACCTGTTTATCTGTGAGCGGAAACAAGAGATGTGATATTGTTTTGAAAAAAAAACATTGAATTTTGTAAGTTCTTGAAAAGCAATTACAGCTTGTGAGGTTTCTCAAGCCCTGTTTGCTCTCTCTTTAAAAGGCTTTTCCTCGTGTGTTTTGACTTCTCATCAAATAACAACTTTTCTTGCGTGAGCTGAAATGGTTTTCGTTTGCGACAACGCTTTAGAGAAACTGATGGAGTGTTTGCATGATCAACATTTATTCGACGACTGGATTAACTTCAGGGTTTTGCAAACTAGTTGTATTGAACGTCATTTTGAGGCGCTCTTTGTTGGAGTGCTCAAATAATAAACGTTTAGCATGGTGCAGAAAGCTGCCAGTTTATTATTTCTTCCCGTCACGAACTCTTTTGGCATAAGATCGTTTTGAACTTTACAGTAAACGACAGAAATGTGGGATTCGGGGAAAACAAAAATCACCGAACTGATGAAGGTGTATTGGCTTAGACTGCACTTTGCATAGATTGTTGTTTATAAGCTCAGCATCACGCTTCTTATTATGTTCCAACACAAAATGTTGTTCATAATGTTAACAAGTAGTACGAAATCGTATCAAAGCAATGTGTGATGAGCGGATTTCTAAAACAAGACGCACAAGTATTCACTTCATCACATAGTTTGCTGTTTCAACGCGACAAAAGAATTTTGTTGGCATCACGTTGAGAAATGGAGACAACTACCTAACTACATATGAAAGACATTCGTTTGATTAATAAAGAGTTGGCAGAAAACGATTTTAAATATTAGAAAAATAAATTGCGTTGGTTCTTTGGATATGTCCATGCATTCCAAAATATATTGTGGTTTCTCTCCTACGATTCCAAATACTTGTGAAGTTCTTCAGTTTTTCACTACACACAATATTTTGATTTCTTAAAGGCGAGTTCGTAGTACAAAATTCAAGCAAAGAGTTGAATAAACACTTCCGCAATGTACATAAAAGAATTAGGAAATATGTTCCTTACCCTGAGCAAGCTATTATTTCAGTGAATTTGTGCAATTTATTAGTAGCTCGTAAAAAAAACTTCGCAAAAATCAAGAAATACATTTCATATACACTATACCCGCTTCTGTACTCCGTTTGGAGTGTCACAAAAGGCCAGCGGCGCCAATCTCCGCTATCTTTCTATGGGAGTCACGTGACTACTTTTGTAGTGAATGCTGTATTGATGGAAAATGGTGTGGCGTTTTTAATGCACTGCACCATCTAGCCAAAAAAATATCGTGTTGTTAATAACTGAACAAGCGGATTAAACAAGCTTCGTCTTCTAATTGCTGTATTTGTATGTACTGCTTTTCAGTTGTCAACTAATCAACCTATTCCACACCTAATTTGCTACACACTAAACAAGCATTTGGTTTCAGAAAATGCTGGTCTTTTATGGCAAGCCATAAAGGTTAAAAAGAAAGTTTTTATTGTTCTTTACAAATAAACATGACAGCTCTGCTTTTTGGGTATATTTCTACAGTTTCATTGATTCTCTCGTGACCCAAAGTAGACGCACTTTTCAATTTTGTTGCTGCTCCAGGTCGCTTACAAACTGCCTGGAAAATTGAGTCAAGATGATCAGCAGCAATTTTGTCTGAAAAAAAGATTGAAACCTTCGGCTTTCCATTCCACCTCTGCTGTGTTTCACAGTACATGGAAAGCTACTAACGACTGTGTTGGCGCGGACAGCGAACGTGAAAGAACATTCAACATCTCTTGCCTTTTTTAACGGCAGCAACTCTTTGCGCCTTGTTACATTTTATGCAGAGCATTTATCAGTTAACATTGAGGAGAACACTTCGTGGTGATGGATTTTAATTAAAGCTTTTTTGCCAAATGAGAGTCAAGTTCGTAGTACTTGGTACTTGTGGACTGATCTTCCATATTCCCAGTTCAATGATATACACTGCGTATCATTAACTTTACAACAGTTCTCAAACATCTGGCAGCGCTGCACTCTAACTGCGACTGAATTGCTTAACGAGCTTGTAAATTGTTTTAAGCAAAGAGCGTAGCTTCTTAAACGTATTACTAGTGGGGCGTCCCAATCTTTCTACACATTAGAACAACTTACCGTTTCCACTGAACGTACATTCGCCGTCTATTGGTTGCACTGGCATGGTTGTTCAGAAGCAAAACAAACAGGTTGAGGAGGAAGAGTTTCGTTTGAACCAACATCAAATTACTGTTTGCAAAAACCAATGTCTGCAAAAATTCTCGACTCACATTTCTGGCAGCATTTAAAACATTTGGCAATTTAACAGTTTTAGTTCTTGGCGAGTTTACAAATTAACGACTTGTGTTCACTTTATTGCAAGACGCTAGCTTGCAATAAGGATGCTTTGCGAACATACTAACGTCTTAAATTTTACCATTAATATCATAAATCAATGGCGAAAGTAGTGGCAGCATTTCACTTGGCGAAGTGAACCACTATGCTTTTGCTGATGATCGTGATATACAGCCTGCTGCAGCCAATCAGTCTATAATCAGTTTGTCAGGCAACAAACGAAAAATCTAAACTCAAACGCAAAGATTTCATTAAGCCGGTTACGTTTCTTACTCATTTTCCAAAGTAGGTTTCCAAACGTGATATTCAAGCAGAGTCCAAACATACGCTCAAGCGTTGTTTCCCGGAGCTGGATTACAAAGACTGGCAGGGAAATTTCCCACGGAGTAATAAAATATGTGGTTGGCCGAGTAAGCACACAAAGCTTTAATGCGCTATAGTTTTACTGCAGTATGTTGAATCCAATACATTTTTTATAAATCTGAACTTGCATTGGCTTCCTTATACTGTTCGATAATCCAGAACATTGGACATACCTTGTGAACGTTTTTAAGGTATTTACAATAAAATTTACTCCTGTTCTTGGAAAGCACTTATAAACAGCTGTTGAGTTGTGTCTACTCACTACCTATATCGACAGCTATATTACAAAAGAAATAACACTTTGCGCAGTTGTAGATTTGCCATATTTGTTGTCAGCTTTGCAAAGAATTATCCTAATAGAAAGACTTCGCACAATCGCTTGAAACTGTGCAAACCTACATTGAGAAAAGAAACTTCCGTAATTTAGCTGATAAGCAAATAAAATGCATCTGTTCTTATCTTTTTCTTTTATTATTTTCGATTGTGAGACAAAGTCTGAATCGCAAAGCTCATTATTTTCTACCTTCCTGCAACGGTGGCAGCATTTGAATTTATTTTGTGGCATTTCCCGCAATCTTGATATTAATAGTTTAAACTCAACCTGGAAAGAGTGCAAGATACTGGAACTTGCTTTGCTATTCACACTTATAAATCATTCGTCGTTGATGCTACATAATTGTTTACTTTGAAAAGTCTTTTTAAATATTTTGAAGTACTGTACAGTAACAACACACAATCTCAACAACAGCAATAACCTTCCTGGGTAACAGACAACTTTCAGAAATGCTAGTGTAGCTTTCATTTTTTTTAATTTTCCTTTAATGCAGTTTACAATAGATCGTTCCAGTCTAAGTTTGGTTTTACAAAAGAGCATTGGTTGCTTCGGTTAACTCTTCATTACTTGATTCCTACGTTGGTGTTGTTTGCTAACGCAATCAAAAGTCACCATACGTTGCTTCCTTGGCTGCCAAACCGGGAAATCGTTGGATGACTTAATATTATGCAGGCCTTCTAGCTGATGAAAAATTTTCTTATAGGATGTGTCTAGTTAGACGTAAAAAGTAGAATGATACCCTCTCAAACCGCACGTTAGATTGTTTGGTTTTCAAAAGCGTTGTCTTATTTTTTAAGGTGGTGAGTTATAAAAATCCTAAAACCAGAAAATGTGACGATGAACACAGTTCAGTGTAGAGTGTTGCGGCCAGTCCAATCAGGCTTACTTAATACAGTGACTCAGGGAATCGATTGCTTGGCAGCTTTGCAAAACATGATTGCTTCACGCAGGAAATATCTTTTTCGACTGTGTCAGCATGTAATGTGCTCGCGCGCGGCCGCAACTTCATAATGTGGACTAGAATCGTCAACGGTCGTGAGTGCGAGAATTTACCTGTGAATGTCATGTTAAGAAAGCATGTAGCTTCCTATTGCAAGTAAACTGGAAACGTTAAGCATGTGACACCAAGTAAAGCATGTGACTTGTGCTTTCATTTTTTTAATACAAAGAGTTTTTCTATGTTATTGGGCAAAGACAGGGATTTCATTCCAAGTGTCTCTATCTTATTCACAAAGGTCGAGAGAAGTGACAGAAAAACATGCTTTGTTACAATTATGTGAAGGAGGTAGGTGTTTATATTTTCGATTCGAAACGACACAAATAGTTTTGCAAATGAAAAACGAAGTGCAAGCATAATAATTAAATATATAATTTATAACACAGCATTAATTTATTTCTGGTATTTGTATTTAGACATCTTCCTTCTCAAATTCATGCTATCGTCTCAATTTAAAAAAGAAGCAAAAGAAAAGACATTCTCATCTTCCTCACAAATGGTAAGACTTCCATTGATTTAGTTTGTTCAGGCTTAAAAGTTACTGCCTGGAGAAGTGTTTTGTAAGACAAACAGACGAAGCATAAGCTTCTCTAGTAGAACAACTGTTTGATAATTTAATTTCTTTTTGGTAAACTGTGTAGATTGTGATATTGCCCCATGCATTGAACCACGATCACGTTCAACGAATGATCAGCGATTAAGTCTTTATGAGGCTTTAGAATACGTTTCTTGTTTACATTGCTTTCACTGCAAAATCAGTTTTAAGCGCTTTGAAACCGGGAACGCCGGGGCTTCTGAGGCAGCTTCGACGATATCTCGCCAGCCGATCGCGCTAGAGATTCACTGAAGACATAATATTACGAGTTTTTGTGTACTTTATTAAATACGCAGATTTAAATTTTTTCACAGGTCATAATGATGTCACAGGGACGTCCTAGTTTTATCACACTGCCACAAAAATCCAAATGCAAAGACAGCTGTTTTTCTTAATCAGAAAGTGCACGAAACTCTGTACCTTATGTAAGATGTCTTCACTAACTGTCAAGCCTCTGGCATGATCGCTCGACAAGTTATGATCGAAATTGCCTTGAGCCACTGCAGATCTCGCTTTTGTTGGCGTATTCTCTTTGTGCGCCCCCATTGTAAAAATTCTTGCTTATACAACATAGGCCAATATTGTTAAAAAATTGAAACAAACAGACAACAGTGTTTCACTTAGAATTGTTTCAGCCGCAAAATATGCGAAGTGCTGAAAATGTTTTACCTGTAGAATTCTAATCGTGTGCACTTCTTCTGATACATTTCGTGCATTATAAAACTTTTGCGTACTTATTCTTTTATCTTCAGTAACACTTGAAGATCTTGGCTGTTGCAATGACAAGTGGTCCCTTGTTATGTGACCTCTGGAAGGACATGTCATCGCCAAATATGGTGAAGCTGCAGAGTCGAGATTACAAACCAATCGGTTTGCAAGGTGGAAGTAAATGAAGTCACTTTTTGCGTATGGAACCAGCATGCCACAAGGATGGGCGAGGAAGCGCGAATGCCAATCAAGTTTATCACATCAAGATCAACCAGAAGCTTTGATTGAATAGGTGGACAATTGATCTTCCCATACGCGTTTCTTTGAATTTTGTGATTGCTGTAGCAAAGCTGCCACAGACTCTATTCCAAAGGCAGTTCATCGGTCAAAGATTATGATGTTTCTTTAGTGGATTTAGGGTGAGGCCAATGAGGCACTTGCCCCAGATTCTCCTTTTTTGAAATGCCCTCCCATACCAATTAAGTTTTGTGCGTTATCTCTAGGTTTTCTTGCCAATTCTGCCCCACAGCAAGGTTTCGAACTCACTCAGTTTTGAATTATATCAAAATGATGCATTACTCTTTGCAAGATACAACTCCACAATAGATTTGCAATCACTTTTGGTTTCAAGGTACATGGTTCTATATAAGTGCATCAATTTTTAAAACCTTAAAAGACTCAGAAATTCACTTTTTGGACTTTGAGGCAATTTCCATCATAAATCGCCGACCGAATTCGCTGGAGTCGATGAAGACATCATAAAATGCAAAATGTTGAGTACTTTCTGATAAACAAATAACAGTTATCTTTGCATTTGAAATTTTGTTTGGCAACGTGGTGTCATAATTAAGCTTTGGTGCGTTATGATTGCGCTATGACGTACGGAAAGATTTCATATGCAAAGGTGTCTGTGTTTATTGTTTATCAGAAAGAACTCAAAAACACGCATTGTATGATGTCTTCATTGACTCTCTGGCGCAATCGGTTGGCGAATTATGGCCAAACATTACCTCATGAGCCACTTAATTCGCTTTCGCCATGCTGGGAGTGCCAAAGTATATTGATCTGCGAATTTCTAATAACGTCCATTCGCGTGGTGCCGTGGAAGAGCTTGAATTCCACTTGGTAAGCAAAGAAGAGTACGTAGGAATTCCACTTGGTAAGCACGTGCAGAGTCTCTGCAATCGTGCACTGTGGTTTAGGGTCAGTGTTGCCAGCCTTGCGGTTTTCCCGCGAATTTGGGCTTGTTTTTTTGTGGATTTGCGGGTTTTTTTTGAAGACCTGCAGGTTGCTTGTTTTTGAGCTTGTTGTGATTAAAATACGCATGTTATTTGGGCTTGTTTTTTGCAGATTTCTGTTTTGCGGATTGCTTTTTTTCTAATTTTATGGCACTTACTGTTTCAATTTACTGCTATACGAAGTTTATGCTGAATTTTTTGCAAATTTGTACATTTTGGTCTGGTTTGTTAGGAGTTGCCTCGCTGCTTTTGCATTTAATTGACCTGTTGGTTTTATGGTTTTTTAATTTTCCTATCCAACGCAAGTTGCGCTTGTTTTTTTTCCGTTAAATTACCTTTTTTGGGGATGTTTTTCAAATTTCCTTGCTTTTTTCACAAAATAACCTGGCATCACTGTTTAGGGTGATACTACGTGGTTTCAGGTGCAAGAATCATTTTCAAACTAGGCAGGGTACTTTAGGTAGGTGGCGTTGACTAGCAGAAAGTTGTACAAATATGTTAGAGTTGCAGACAGCGTTTTGGCCGAGCACTTTTATATAGGTTATTATTGCAATATTTACGAGTACTGTATTTTCAAACTGTAGTATATGTAATATACCTACCATGTCCGCAGGGGGGGCAAAACGGGCATTTGCCGCCCCCAGGAAATTGGAACTAAGAAGCAAAAATTTCTAGAAAACTTGAAATCATCAGTTTAATTCTGATCAGTTGGATTAATTTTTGCAATAACAGTTTGTTTGCCGATATAACACTCACACTACAAAAGAGAGGTTCACTGTTCTGGTAGCATGCAGTGATGGGCTTGCAGTGACTAAATTCGCTTCTTTGCCTGCAGAGGCAGATTGCGAACCTCGGGAGCGAATTGTTCTACTATTGGCCTTTGTTGCGTAAGAATAACATGGTAACAAATCTTCGAAGATGTACTTCGAGTTACGGTAGTAGGCGTTTTGCTGCATGTAACTATTGAACGCAGACATCTTTGCCCGTAATCAGTGGCGGCTCGTGGTGAAAATGCCCGGTAGGGCTGCGAATTTCATCTCTGGTTGAGCATATTACAGAATTGTCGCCCTGGCTGTTTTTATAATTAGTGGCGTTTCCAGTCACTCCAGCAGTCCTAATCTTATCAAACNNGTAATTTNCAGTTGTCCTTATTGATACATAGAAAACATTCACTTCAGTTTAATAAAACCAAACNNAAACCCTAAAGCGTAAACACGAACACAAAAGAATTAAACCAGTCCCATCAAAAGTATGACACATAACCACTGCCACCAAAGCGAAAGCTGCAAAGGCGAGAGTCGAACCCAGCAACAGTGCCACACAAAACTTGGAACATTCCGCTCGACTACTAAGGCGTTATTGTTAACATAACAAGCATAGCATTTTATTCAAACTGTGTCATGGTAGCAGACCCAGGCTGGAGCCACTTTCTTTGAGCTGGTACTTTAATCATGTTCTTTCAAATGAAGTTTAAATTTTCCAAAAAATTTCAAACAGTTCATGATTTTACACAAAATTTCTGTTTTTTTAACTGGATTGTTATGCTTTTCCAGTAAAAGTTTGTATCCTGAATCAATGACAGCTGCAATGTTCACCTTACCAAAAATGAAAGGTCTACTTGAATGCTTATAGGCTTGCCAGATTTCTCATGCGTCAAAATTTTCACATTTCAATGTTTTAAATCAGTCACAACTTTTGTTGTCCAAGAATGATATCCACCAACTACTGCCGTACATCTTCAAANGCCAACCCTAGACAGCTCATCAGCTTAGCCTACTGTTGCAAGCTGCACTGGTGCAGATAAACGAAGGGCTGTATTTTCGCAGCCCGAGATTGGCGACTAGATTTGAATCCAATGCCGCCAATATCGCCAAAGTGCTAGTAAAAGCAATGTTAAACTTAATTATAAAATTCAATATCCAAGAAAATCAGGTGGTGAAAAACAGTCAAGATCATA
>JGI24158J21664_10009280_pt1 | contig 13127 bp, 8 predicted proteins | sample Ectturendosymbi3_FD_21664 | JGI IMG/M metagenome (IMG submission 21664) | reverse complement strand
TGATTGATTATTGATGCGGAACCTGTTCCGGTTCCATGAAGATACAGCTGAGATCAGTCAAGCATGAACTGCAAGATGCAACGCATTCTTCTGGTGTCAAAATATTGGCTGCACACCGTTTAGAACTGTGGTCTGAACTTCGACCGATTTTAAGTTATGTGTTTGTTGAAAGAATTTTCAATGTTTCAAATTTCATCGTTAGTTTCTCGTTGTCTGGCTCTCGACGCAAAACATTGGATCAAAAAATCAATGCACAAGCTAGGAAGCTGGATGAAAGGTGGAGCTGTTGGTAGTTTGGAAAATCTTTTCGCGATTCGTTACTAACCTGTCTTTTCAGACTTTTCAAACAATCCTTTTTGCTTATTATAATAAGCTTTATCAGTCATTGCAGTTGCTGCAAATCCTACATTCCATACTGATGTAGTTACAAAGTACGAGTCGTGATGCAATTTATACATTAACGCAGGGGTCCACAACACATTTCACTGGTGCAGATTTACAGGAATCACTAATGTCAGCATTTGTGGGTTCACTAATGTCAGCATTTGTTTCAGATGCCACGCGACCACTAATGTCAGCATTTGTTTGTCAGCATTTGTTGCAGATGCCACGCGATATCATGTTAAATGATTTTGATGCCAGGAGGTTGTTTTATTTTCAATATTGTATCAGGACGTCAATCGCTGTTGTTTTTGTCAATCTTCCTAGTGTGACGTTAAATCACTTTGATGTTACGATGTTTTTTTATTATTGATTTTTCATTATTTTGTCAATCGTCCTGATCTGATGCACTTGTGAAAACTTGCATTTTTATTTCAATAAATGTTGTGACTGAGTGATTTGTTTTTACCAACAACTGCTGTACTTGCTGAGATGCACAGAATTGATTCGCAGCGATACTTTTTAAGTTCCAGGGTCTTTAGCAACAAACCGGATACGTCCTAGTCCTGGACGCAGCAACCTCCAACCGGATGATCGGGATTAGAGTTGTAATGGGGGAGAGTTTATACGGCCAAGCAGCATGAACCCCTCACTTTGTAAATCTTACAACGCAGCCTATACAATAAAAGTTGGTCTCTCATGGAACTCGCAATCTTACATAAACTTGATCTCTATGCAGAGGTGCGCAAAATTAGATCCGATACTAGGGGTTTGTCATTCACAAATCACTGATGTTCATTGACCGACATTTTTGCAGCTCGGCCAGACTTGAAAAGCAATTTGCTGCAACCAACGCAGAAACAACGCAACTGCTCGAATGCAAATTCTCCAACACCAGGTGTCGCTGCACGGTTTGGAAAACTGGCAGTCGGTACCCAGACCAGTGCTTGTCAACCGGGTGTGTCGTACTCCCCAGGGTGTACCAGAATTTTTCAGGTCCGTACTATCGTGATGGACGGCAGAGGGGTGTAGCAGGTGTGTGCTCTTCAAGAACAATCACATTGTGTCACTGACATATAATGTTCTTAGCTCTAGAGCAGTGGTTCGTAACCTTTTTTGTCTCATTTACCCTTTAACATAATCGAAAAATTGATATTACTCCTAACAATGTTTAGTGTGTCAATGCATGACTTTTCTAAAAAGGGTCGGCGCAAGTTTTCCTGGAAAAACGTCACCTTCACTTTAATACATGAATTTTTGTCCTGCTGGAACCAATTTCAGGGTAATGCTTGTACGAAACTTTATAATCTTTGAGATAAAACTTTAATAAAATGTTTCATTACACAAAGCTGGAATCGAAAATAAAACCAATTGTGCACAAGCATTTTGATGTTCTAGTACAAAGTTTTGAAGTTTATTTTCCCAACGACGTTTATTTGAATCTGGTGTTAAGGTTCAGTTTGACCTTAACACGGTTTTAGCATCTCTTCATGTAAGAAAACCACTATGCCAATTTCAATAGAATGAGAAGACGTTGATAAATGATTGGCAATAACAGGAAAAGAACATTGTGTTCAGTTTTGTGTACCTGTGTGTAATTATTGTATGCAGTATTTATGAAAACTAAAATATAAAACTTTGGAACAAGACCATGAACTAAATGATAAAAACACTGGCAGAAGTACGTAGCAAATAATATGCAAACAAAAATATAAACCTATGACTTAGAGAAAATCCTGTACAACAGAAAGACATTCATAGGAAATCAAAGTAGCAGTGCGAAAGAAAGTCAGGCACTGTAAAGCATAGGAAATCAGTCAAGCGAAACGGAGAAGGAAGTACTTGGTCTGAATGCATTACGTAAACATGTTTGTGCAATATGTCATGTGACATCATGTGACACGCCATTACGACACTGCAAAGAGCAGGAGTGTTTCTTTAAAGTGGACAGAACTGTCCACAAAAGAAAGAGTTAAGCAGTGTTTCTTTATAGTGGACGGAACTGTCCACAACGAAATGAGAAAAGCGTGTTTGTTTTTGGTGAACAAAAGTGTCCAGAATATAACAAACAAGTAGTGTTTCTTTATGGTGGACAGAAGTGTCCACAACAAAATAAAGTAAGAGTGTTTGTGTTTGGTGAACAGAATTGTCCACAATAAAATAAATATAGCGAGAAAAGTATAAAAGGCCTTGCGTTGAGACTTGAATTCATTCATTACTCGAACATGACTTGCAAAGGACGTACAATAGCCGGAGAGGGTCTTGTAGAGTAACCAAAGTTAAATAGCAGCTTCTAGTCAGAATGTATGCTGTACAATGCAGTTAGTTTTTGACCTGCACAAACGTGAGTACTTTGATTCTTTGTTTGTTTCGTTAATACTTTGTCATTTTGCGTTGTAAATCACCAGTCATAATAGAGTTCTGTCACTATGTTTTATGTTTTTGGACTTGTAGAAATTTCCAGAAAATATTAAAAATAGGGACAAAGTCCTGGCCAAACTTTTTATGATTTTGGACTTAGAATAATTTCAGGGATTTAAGGGGGTTAAATGGGGATTGTTTGTTGTTTGTTCGAGAGCCGTTGGTCAGAAGAGTTCATGCTCGCGTAATTTGTCATACTGTAATAAATGTTATTATGTGTTAAACGGGTGAGTGGTCCTGTCATTGGCAGATAGGGTCAATGGCATTGACTTCAGCTCTTAGTGTGTTGGAGTCTCTAGTAGGACTAGCCTCGAGGTGCCCACGATTTAAAGACAGATGTGATATTAGCGTTAACACTTCAACCCTTCAACGCTATGGTAGCATCTTTTTCGACCAGGTCTATAGTTGACTGGTTTGCTGAGCTAGATTTTGTTAGTCACGAATAGGCCCTGGCCGTAAAACTGGTTTCTCAGCTAAAAAATGATTGTGCAGCACTTTACAGATGTGAAATTCGGCTTGAGCTACTTTAACATTTTGATTTGAGATCAGACTTGAATCGAAAGGCAGAATTTTGATCTTTTGTAAACTTCCTATATCATTGTATTACTTCTCAGCATTCCTGATTACCGAAATCTCAGTCAAAAAGCGATATTTGTTCTTGTTCGCATGTCACTAAACTACATTTGCGAGCAAGGATTTTCTGCTCTTGTGAAAATTAAATCAAAAAAGATAAATTCATCAAAGATTAAAGAATGTTGATCTAGACAAAACAACTTCGTGTATTGCAGTTCAGATATTACAGACACTAGCAAACATTTTTTAATTTTGCAAAGTTTACCATTTAAAATCGACTAAGCGATCACTTACGTTGTACACTTCTACAGAATTAGATTTTAGTGCATTTGCAGGGGTGTACAGGTTTTCGAGCAAATTTAAAAGTGTGTACCAATTCAAAAAAGTTCACAACCACTGCCCTAAACGGCTCTGCAGACGTGGAACTTGGTGGAAGAGAAGCGGTGGACAATGCCCCACTCACATTTGTTGGCGAAACATGAGTAGTCGAATGTCCTGAAGCAATAGGCCACCGTGCGCACTTGGAGGCAAAGTGTATCCTGAGAAATTGGGGGACAGTTCGACCGTAGCGCTACTGGATACAGGAAGCACGTCAGCCGGGCAAAGACTGCTAAGAATGTCAGGCGCCGATTTGGACTGGGTCAGTGGAAAACAATTGTGGCATTTCTGTCGTAGACAAGCTGTATTTTGTCCGTTTTTTGGACTTCACATTTTAAAAATTTGGAGTATGCTTTCGCCTGACAAAATTTTAGAAATTCAGAACTGGCTTGGATCGTGAAATAGGTGGTGTGAATAAGGCTTTAATCTCTTCTGGCGAGCACGTTTACCCACATTATCACCTACGTTGTGTGGTCTACATCAGTGGTGCACGCAGAAAATTTTCATGGGGGGCTTCATTCAGTGGCATCTGGTGGTCATTTGTATTTGGTGTGCGTTCTTTGTGACATCACATTTTGACGTCATCTTCATGTTTCCAAACCAACATTTTGGCGAAGTTTGTTGACATAATATGCATTTTCTTCTACACGCACCCCTCTTAGTTTATGTTTCATTGAACTGAATTTAAACTATGAGCGTTCCAAGTTAGGATATCGGAGGAAAATTCACTCAACGCTACGACACAGCAGTTCATATCGGTAAAAATATCAGGCTGCGCGTTAAAACAGGGGAGTAAAATACACTCATAACTACTTTAGAGCAAAATGAGGCTGTGGTAATGTCTTGTCGGATACGAGCAGTGGAGCACAGAAAGTATGCCGCTGGACTGTCTGACGCACACCCCAGTTTGCAAGATCCAATCTTGCTAGACTGCACAAGAATTGAGAATGCGCATAAAGTACTCAAGAAAACTTTCGATTTTTGTTATGTATAGAAGAACAGCAAATTTTAGTTTTCGTTTTTCCCTGCTGAGACATTATCAAGTGCCTTGATGCTTCTATTTTAACAACTGCTGCTTTTGAGCTCGTGCAACATTTCCATCATACTACAGAAATTGGTAATGTAGCCAATACGATCAGTATTTGCGCTGCTCAGCCATAGCAGACAAAACAAAAACAATTGTTTCAGATAAAGTGAACTATCGCGGAACACAATTTTAAACATGCGTATAATGGACGAAAGGTCTGCAAACAGAGGGGAGATGATTCCTGGATGTAGACGATAGCCCAGATTCCCACCAACACCTAATTATTACTTTTTGGACCATTTACAATGTCCGTTGAAATTTGCATGCAAATTCATTCCGTGGCATTTGCATTAAGTCGATAAATTAACAAGCACAAAGTATGCGAAAACAACTAATCTTCTTTGCGCAGGTAATAGAGTTTTCGTAAAATATCAAACACAAGGGGCGGTTTAACCCCAAACCTACCCCCTTGCGTACGCCCTTCGCCCACATTACTAAACTGGACTGTAAACGCCACGTTGGGAATCTATACTAAGCGATGGAAAAGCACAAAACAGAAAAAATACGCATGGACGTACAAAAATTTATAAGGAAAGAAATGCGTAACGGAGACTAAAAGATTTAACAAAAATGTTTAGAAAACTCATTTTCACTTTATGCAAGTTGGATGGGATTTCTTTATCAGATGATATCACGGCAGATGCTTACAAGTGAACGGAACGAAAGAAGCAAAGTGATGTGTTCAAAAACGTGGCGAAGTCCGTACTGTGAAACACCCCATTGAATGCAAATACAGATGTAAAGCAAGGTGAAAAAGATAGCATTTTGACAAGAAGACATTTATCAACCAAATCCATTCAACACACCTCTCAATATCGCCTCAGCGTCCGGGTGATGCAACACTTAATCACGTTGAACTCCAGAACACGGTTTCGTGATTAGCAGGGTCATTTCTTTATGACCTAAAAAATTGATTTTATGACCTTATTTTTCAGAAAATATGGCTTTATATGACCAAACAATAATGCTGAGCTAGAACGTAAACCACTACTGTACAAAGAAGCATTACCAACGAAAATAGCCATAAGAGGTGGTTGCCCCATGGTTTGTTGAAGCCGCACCAAAATAAACAGCTCAAAACATGAGCAAAATATTTAGTATGGTTTAAACTTTGAAGCAAATTGAAAGCATGCATGGACATTGGTTTGTTTCTTTGGGCAGCAAGAACGTGCATTTTAGTCAGTGCATTACATTTCATCCAAATAACTTGGTTCACATACGTCTTTGCCAACATACGCAGGGTGCCCAAGTGGGTTCGATCTGCAGGATGCAGCTTAGACCTATCGATGTAGTAGTTGCATTGATATTTTGAGATTGTTTCAATGGTTTCCTTATTGAATTAGGTTGAAAATATGCAAAATATGACTTTATGACCTAACGTGGAAAATATGACTTTTTATGACTTTATAAGGCTTGATGGAGACTTCGTAGGGGTGCGATTTTTGTTTTAAAATTCGTTTCATAGCTTCCTGAACCACAGAAAAAAATATGACATTTTTGACTTCAATGACCCTGGTAGTTAGACAAACGATTTGACAGCCTAGCTGGCGTTTATTTTTCGTCAAGATTTTCTATCGTCTTTCTGATAAAATTCAGCAGTTTCGAAAAACAATTAAGCATAAAAATCGCCTTTGATGTCATTCTCACTTCAAGTGAAAGTTTCTCCCGCGATGTTTGCGTTGCTTAAATCTGCTAGAGTGTACAAACACGAAGATACCAAGATCAATGCTGTGTGTTCTGCGGAAAATATTGAAATATTAGATTAAGTATGACGATTGTCAGCGCGACATTGTGACTGTTTGACGCTAGCGCAGAAAACAGGTAGAGCCAGTTTTTGGTTTCGTTCTCCCTTCTATTAAACAATTATCCCACGATATTTGTGTTGCATGAATTTGCTAGAGTCTACAAACACGCAGATACTGAGATCAATGCTGTGTGTTTTGCGGATAACATTGAAATATTACGTTAAGTATGACGATTGTCAGCGCGCCATTATGACTGTTTGACGCTGGAGGAGCAAACAGGTAGGGTCAGTTTTTAGTCTTGTTCTCTCTTCCATTAAAAGTTCGATCCTCGATCTTTGTGTTGCATGACTCTGTTAATGTGTACAAACGAGTAAATATCAAGATCAATGTAGTGAGATGGGTAGAAAGTTGTTTTTTGTAAATTTGAAATGTCCGATTTCTCACATACGGAGATATGAGCAAATATTTTGAAACAGGGGCGCAACCAGCTGTTCATTTCGAGGGGGAAATTTTCATGAATTTTCATTCGATGATGTCATCGTGCTTATTCAACCGTGTTACAACGTTTTCGCTAACGGTCACAGACAAAGTTCTCTTCGCAGCATTCCCGAAAACGAGAACTTTTCAGTTTTATCAAGATGCAGACCGAACGATCAGGACAGAGTAAAAATTAGTGGTCTTACACAAACACGTGGTTCCGTACTCAAATCAGTGTCGGATTTAGATGGTGGGGGGTCTGGGTCCCAGACGTGGTGGGAGGCCCCACAAAATCTTTTGTGTTCCATTGAATGCTCCTGGTTCCTCAGGCGCTCAAGAGCGTGCTTCCAGTCGAAGATGTCTTATGTAATAAGGAATACGCACATTTAGGCGTATCCGCGCACATCAGTCTACAAGTGAAACATTTAACACAAGTTTGTGAAGGAGAAAAACAAAGCCAGCTTCTGTCAACTATCTCGCCATTGTGGTTTCTGGCAACAAATATAACTTGTGGTACATTTCCGAGAGAAGTTTCTGTCTTTCTGTGTTGTGGAATATGTTCTAAAAATGACTTTTCATCACAATGTCAAAAAAATCTGTTTGTTACTCATATGCGACCTGTGCAAATCTAAGTAAGGCAGACCTAAAATCTACCAGTAACGAGTGGAGACGTAAGCTATAGCGTTCTACGTGGCTTGGCTTTGCACTCACTAGATGCAGGTCCCTGATCGACTTTCAGAAGAACAATAAGTGTGTAAAATTTGTTTCGTCAAAACATAGAACAATACTCAGGTGAAATACTGCCGTCTGGACGACCGATAATTTAATAGCGTCTGCAAACAAACTTTCCTCGCTAATAAAAATGACTAAGAGGCACGCACATGCCGTAGCCTACATATGGCTAAACACACAAACATGGTGGGGGGCCCCTTTTGGTGCGGGGCTCTGGGCCCGGGCCCTTTGGGACCCCCCCTAAATCCGGCGCTGATTCAAATAGTGCAGTCATGGCTTTAGTGTGCCAGATGTACAGGCTACTGGTAAACTTGGCTGAAATTTCGTCTTGTTTTAGCAAATACATCAAATCCATTATCTAGATCAGGGATGGGGAACCTGCGGCCCGCATGAACATTTGATATGGCCCGCATCAGAATTTTCGCTAACCAAGTTAGAATACAACATCGCTTCAAAACGAAACTCCATGATAAGCAGGTACGTGGATGGTAAGCCAAAAGAAGTCACTCTTCCTAATAGTTAGAAAATGGTTGAATTTTAGGATAAAATTAATTGATTTTGCGGCCCGCCAGCGATAATGTGCAATCCATGCGGCCCGTGATAGTAACTAGGTTCCTCACTCCTGATCTATATGTTTGAAACTTCAGTTGAATATACAGTATTTGCTGTGAGATAATTTCTGAAGACGAAACTGCGAGTGGTGAAGTTGTCAGACATAAGAGACTGGTATGAATGTTAGGGTGTAGGCCTATTTAATCCTTGATGCCAGGCCCGTAACCAGCTTGGGAGACCAGCGGTGGCAAAGAGTTTTCTGAGAGGGGCCAGAATTTTTCAAACTATGTCCAATAGTTTGCAACTATGCCCAACATATTTTTCCAGGGGGGAGCAAAATGTTTTGCAGGGGGTCGAACCCCCCCTGCGCACCCCTAGTTACGGGCCTGCTTGATGCTATTGTTCCAATCGTAGATACGATACTTTGTCTGCCAACTGAAAAACTCTTGAAAGGAATGCAGACAGGAATGCAACTTCAACTTTATTACGAATAGTTGGGCCAGGCTCGCCACCAGATGTTGGTGGGTCTCGCCACTTTTGCCAGGAATGCCTAAACAACACCTAATAACTTTGAGGTCCTTCTGAAATTCGAATTTTCCTTGCAACGTTAGAGCTTGGCTGTGAATCCCCAGCAATGGTTAAGCACTGAACATAAAATGCAAAAATTCTTAAGGAGTAGCCTACAGTAGGGTTGCCATATGCGTTTTGCAAAAATACCGGCCATTTTTTCAACAGTGACAAGTCTAAGCTACATTCGTAGTCGTATATTTATTGGAATTGCATTCTCGAAAAACATTTAAAAACACTTTTTGGACAATGCATTCATTTTCCGTGTTATTTTCTTTTAAATTTCATGAAGGTTCCACAATGGTTGTTTTGAAAATGTTCAAACATTGCGTAAACATGCACTTTGTGAGCATAGTCTATAGAAGTGTTGCTCAACCGCGGTCCTGAGGGCCGCGTGCTGCTCCCAAGCACTCTTTTCGCGGGTCTCACAGCAGCCTTTCAACAAACCCCTAATACCTTGTGCAACAGACGTCGTTCTGCAATAAAACAAAACGTGTCAAATGACTTGTGATATAATTTTTTAGTGCGGTACTCCAACAAAATCGTAGGTCTGGATTTGGCTCCTTTCAACGAAAAGTTTGAGAAGCACTGGTCTATTGCCCTATACTAAGCATTAGCAAACTAACCTACTTGGAAAATGAAAAACGATAACTGCAGTGCTTAAATGTGAACGGAAGCGTTTTCTTAAACTCAATACAATAGTAATGCACTGAGCAAAACTCCACGTTTACATGTGATTTATCAATTTCTGAAGTGAACATCTTTCCGTACAATTTGATGGTATTTGCTCTTCTAGGGTAGTATTACCTGTATGAAAGCCATATCACAACTAATAATTTCATGCATGCTAAATTACACTTCAGTTTGCAGCAAACTCTTCAAAAAGTTTCTCACTGCCGTCTGGTTCACTAAGACTGGCTGAGAGATGACCTCCCGGCTGATTCGCTGGCCCTTGCTTGAGCCATTTGTAGACCGCTGACGAAATAATATGTCTGTTCAGTGCTCCGCTTCAGTGCTTTCAGTGCTACGAAATACTATGTCTGTTCCGGCTCCGCTCCGGCATCGGCTCTTTGTGAAAAAATCAACTCCTGCTCCCACTCCTATCTTGGAATTTCATTCAAACTCCGGCTGGAGTCCACTCCTACATTCCGGCTCCTGTACAGTACACAACTGCGGACTAGTTTTACCTTGGTTGATTTCAAATCAGTGTTGCCACTTCTGATTTTTTAACATCAGATCTCATGTTTTGAGAGAAATTTCTAATGTCTGATGTTTAGGCGGAAAATCTGACGTTGACTGGGCTTTTGATTTTGTTTTTCACGTTTTCTCTTCTTTCAAGATGAAAAAATGCAAGAATTATAATTTTTAAGTTTTTTCCATTAATCTCTTCCCCTCGTGTGTGTTTGGCTTTCGTTCCAAACTGAAGGAGCTCCATTTGCTCCAGTGGGATCAGCATTTCACATTGCGCATGACCGACATCTCTATTTATGACGACACTGCTCTTATTTCTGTCTTCAAAAAATGTCACGGGCACACATATTTGTGACCCGGGCTGATCCATACCCAGAGGAGGGCAGTAGCAAGCTACCAAAATAACAAGCTACTGTAGCGAGCTAATTTTCCAGTAGCGATAGAACCCCTCTTTTTTGAAAAAAAACGGATGCAGTAGCGAGCCATAACCAATTTACCACTATTCGCTGCTTTGGATTTCAGAAATCTGGCGAATTGTGAAAGCGTTTGGGGACAATACAGTAGTACCCACTTATGAAGTCCAAAATTGTCCGGTCCGGAATTACTCCATTTATTCCTGTAATAACAAAGCCTGCTTTGTAAGATCAAAACCCTGCTTAATAAGCCAAATTTTCAAACACAGTTGCTTAAATTTGGGTGAAAAAGCGTCGCAACTCACACTCTTTGTCTTGTTTCGTCGGTTTCATTCTTGGTTACGCTGCTGACCTAGTTTTTAATTTAACTGTTTCGTCACAGATCGTTTATTTGTGCCATAATCGATAGGTAAGACTACTAGTACTCAATAAAATTTTTTTCAAAATGCGAAGAGACGTGCAGACGAAATGAATATTGTTTTACCGTAATTAACAAAAAATTGCTCGTTGCTTGTAACTGTTGTACACCGTGTTGATAGATTTAGCAACTTTTAGCGATAGTACAGTCGGCCATACTCATTTATGCGCATGAGAGTGGCGAAATGTGTCTCCCGGTTAATAAGCCCACCCGCTTAGTATACCCAAATTCGTCCGGTCCCCAGGTGGGCTTAATGGGGGGAACTATTTTGGCACTTTGGTGATTGTTTGAAAGTACATATTCATATTTAGGGTTACTATTTTTAAGCTTGCTGATAGTTTGAAAATTCGTAACATCAAATGAAAGTGTTATAGTTTTGAAAGTAGGAGCATGGGATCAAACACTTCTTACAAAATATGTTTGTAAAATGTTGAAAACCTATAGGTTTTGGTAAAATATAAGGCGAAAAATAGAAGAGCTGTAAACGACTGATTTCCAGTGAAAAATGAATGTTTTGGTGGAGATGCAACCATTTCTAGAAGTTTGGCTATTTGTTGAAGTGAGTTTGAGTACAGTTTTTTTTGTTTGGCAACCCTGGTGGCCAAAGGAAAAAGTTCACAAGAGCTCTTCCATTCGCTTTACAGAGTTGCCAGATTGGACGTTATTGTGCCAAATTTTGGAAGTTTGGCTGTTTTTCTCTTTTGGCCGTGTTTATGGTTGTTTGGCCGAACATTCTTCTGTTGGCCGTTTTAAAAAATATGTCTGTATTTCAAAGCTGAAATGTTAACCACGTCGACAAAACCTCTTTTTCAAAATCACGCCCCTGTGTGTACGTGTCGCCTTGCGTAGTGAAAACGAGACCCGGTTGAAGCTAGCAGCCGCAGGACTTTCCGGCTATATTTTAAAACTGAAATAGCTGGAAAGTCCCGCGCCCCTGCAGTCCGCTTACCCGGTGCCAAACGTAATTTCTGACCTCTGCGAAATCGCTGACCTATTCTTGTTTGTCAGGTATTTTGCTTCTCAGAGTAAAGGAATAAAGTTTGGTGATTACTTTTTTGATGTGTGTTGTGTAAATTGAAACATTTTAGTTAGATGTCAGATTCACACAAGCTACAGAACGGAAACAGCTATAACCACGGAAAAATATTGAGCTTAGTCTTAGACCTAAATTATTTCTTTTTCTAGTTCTAACCCACACCCTAACCCGACACACTTACCTAAACACGAAACCCTATCTAAATCCTAGTCATCAGTTTTCTCAGCGTATTTGATACGTAGACTGTTACTCTGTGCATGTGCACTGCACATGGCGTGCAGTCAGAAATATCGCTTGACACTGGATGAAGACGAGGCACCTGTTTCCACTGTAGTGAGGTTCAGGCACCGCTGTTGTTGTGTCAGCATCGATAATGCTGTGCTGCCCTCGGGTATGGCGATCATTTATTCATGCATTTTTGTGCCTCAAATCGCGAAATAACACGAATGCAACAAAAGGCCATACAATAACATTAAATATCACAAATTGATTTCACGAAAGCGTAAATCAGTCCAACAAACAATTACCAAATTTGCCTAAGTTTTTTTCTGTCAGGAGTAAATTATATAGAAGTGATGGGGGAATCATATTAGCGCGTCACTGACCATGCCATAAGAAACCTAAGTGAAGGTACAGCATGGGAGACCTTATCTTAAGCTTGACGAAAAGCGCAGTTACGATCACAGCAAGCTAATCATGACACACTTTACTACACTAGTAAATCACGTCATTTCTGTGAGGAACAATTCCATCGTAATATTGTTTGAAGCGTACTTTTCTGCACATACTGCCAAAGAACTATCATGGCTAAAGTTATTTCCTTGATCTACTTAATACTAGCAAGGAAAAAGAAAATTGAAGTTCCAGTAAACTTCGGTTAATCCGAATTCGATTTGACCAACGATTTTATCCAGTTTAGGCGAAGATCCAGATTAACCGAAGATGGTTGTTTCTAGCCTGACGTCATCTAAGTACTGAGATATCAGTGAAAATTATTTAAAATGAACACTTTTAAGACCCTCCAAGCAGACTTTCGCAGAAGCAAAACGAATTTATGGATGCATTTACAATAGTACATCAGACAGACTACTAACCGCCATAGCTATGAACAATCTTAAGTTAATAATTTTAGATTACTTGGCTGCGAAGAAATCTG
>JGI24158J21664_10009278_pt1 | contig 13129 bp, 4 predicted proteins | sample Ectturendosymbi3_FD_21664 | JGI IMG/M metagenome (IMG submission 21664) | reverse complement strand
TTCGAAAACCCGTGAAATTGTTTGAATTTATCGCACACAATAATACGTACACCTCTTTCCCTAATTTGTTTATTACCCTCAGGATTTACATGACCATCCCAGCGACCGTGGCATCCAGAAAAAGTTTTTCTAAGCTCAAACAAGAATAAGATTAGCAAAAAGAAGCAAAACAAGACATATGAATGCAAACACAATAGCAAAAACAGAACAACAATTTTGTGTGCATTTTCCAGACGAATGAAGAGACTATGCAAAGCATCACTAATGAAAACGTGCTTGTGATCTTCAATCCAACATGAGCACCTAAATATTTTGGCGGTTTTATCCACTGAATCCAAAATTAGCAGAGGCTTAAAACATGGACAAAACTCTGAAGACTTTGCTGGTGTTAAAGCACGAAAAATAAGTTTCTCTTAGCCAAGGCAATATTTGTGTCGCAGCAGGCTACAATAGCCCGAAGTGCGCCGATTTGGTTTGAGTGTTCTACCGTTATTGTTGCGCTTGGAGTGACTTACCTGTTTCAGTCGGTGTTGTCATTATTGTGCAGCATTATAATACAAGGTTGCACTGAAGTTTTTATGTGACGTCCTATTGTCACGCTTTTTCTGTTGTTAATGTTTTGTAGCTAAGCTGTTAGATCTTTGCTGGCTGATCATATCAAGCAGTGTTGTCAATTCCATTTAACACATGGCCGATTGGCTGCCGTGCCCCGCGGGAAGTGCCTGGCCAGAGAGGAGGTATTGAATGCAGCAACTCTTGGATTTAATGGGTGTTACGGATATGTGCGTTGAAGTCTCTGCTGGAGATGTGAAACTGGGAGGCATGCCCCCAGATATCCTTAGCTTGGTATTGCCTCTTCAGGCTTCGCTCTTTAACATCAACGATATCTATCATTGTGACTTGATGCCCCCCTAAAAATTTTCTGCACACGCCACTGAGGGGTCCCCCGCAAAAGTGCTTCCAAACGGGCCCCGCACTTGCTAAGGCCGATCCTGACGCCTGCCAATGGTGGAACAGATGTACACAATCTGGTATTGAACTATTCGATTAGGGTTATAGCCTTTATAACATTACATCCAGTTGCATAACTGACTGGTTCAGGGGTGCGAACCGCCCCCCCACTGGCAATGTAAAAGCCGGACCCGCTCTTAGCCTATAATTTTATATTTATTATTCCTTAGGTTTTCAGTAGGTTTTTGTGATTTTGCGTTTTTATGAGTGTTTTCTGATGATTTCGGGTTTTAGTATAGCCATCCACATCGGGATTCACTCATTTTTCAACTTTTTTCTGAGTGTTAATCAGTGGGCGGGTCCCTTACAATGGCCCCCTTCAGCTATGTTTTACCCGGGATCAAACCTCTAGTTACGCCACTGATTACATCCAGGGCGAATGATATTGCATCCTTTCGGATTCTGTACTGCGTCCAAAGGCGAAGCCTACATCTTTTAAGAGGGGTCTGAACTTGCACCAACATTTGAAATTTGGGATCCCTATGATTTGAATAGCTAAACACATGCATCTATTTCCTGGATAAGACATAACTGTTTTCTCCACCTGTTTTTACGGTAAAAGTTATGAATATAAGATTTTGCCACACTGAACAAGTTATCAATGGGTATGCATTCCCGTAATCTCCCTGCTTTAATCTGGTAATCTCTTGGCATCCCACTGGCCAGGGGCGTAACGAGGTGCAGCCTGGGGCAAAAGCAAGTTTGGTGTCCCCATGTTCAAACCTGAGTTCTTTCGGAAGCAAAATTACTGTATTGAAGAAAGGACTTGTGATATTTTTGGTTTTTTTTGGCGCCCCCTGCAGTGATTCGGAACCCTCCGCAGTGATTCAGCGTCCCCATCGTGATTCGGCGTCCGGGGAATTGTCTCCACTGCCCCCTCGTTACGCCCCTGCCACTGGTTACAAACCAAATATGCAGTTGTTCGTCAGTACTGAGTTATTTATTTCGTCTTAGCATCAAGTAAACTGCTAAGCAAACTTAGTGTCCAAACAAACCCTCCTGAGAGGAAAAAAAGCGGGAATGAAAATGAATGAAAAATAAAATATCTGAAAAAATAAGTTCGTGTGGTACACAAAAAATGGAAGTGCTGAAAAGCTTCATAATGAAAATTCCCGCCTATAAAAAGTAGTATAGAAGTCATGAACCAGACANTTCTTTAATGACGGTAACCACCGTTTGTAGGCAGAACATGTGCGGAAGCAAACTTGCTGCTACCTTTTTTTAGCAGTATGGANGCTATAACACGTTAAAACATAAATGCAAANCGCGAAGGACTATGACGTTGATAACACAGGGGCTCGAAATGTTATCTTTCATCTGACTGATCAAGATACGTGCCAATTAGTAACAAAACTTTCTGCCGTTAGCAGTTGAGTCATTCTTACACCTCTGCGAGAAGTTTAGGAGAACAAACATGTACTTTTAAACTTCAGACTAACTCCTCTAGAAGTCTACTGAAATTCAAGATATGAAAAACAAAGGTTAATGGTTTGATATGAATGAGGGGTAGAGAATTGTTGGTCAAAGTACAGAACTTTAGATCAACTCTAAGAACTGGAATGACAGCTTTTTAGGTAACAAGATTTTCTTGGCGCGGTGTTTTACACTAGCGAAACGTTGTAATGTAAGTATGCGTTAATCTAGCTAGCTTACACTGGGTTTCGGTTTCATAATGCGTTTTTGTAGGGCTTCTTCATTAATTAAATACATCTAAAAAGCACCTTGAATTGTGGAAGTCTGTTGTAGCTCTTTTTGGTATTTAACGCGCAGCATAATTGGTAAAATACGGGTACTTTCAGTGTGACAACGTAATATGTTGCAACCTGATATTCCATTGAAAGCTCTTATTGACAGAAGAAATGAAAAAGTCACAGACCTTTTTTATAGCATTCGGCAAATTTCCTATTTTCTGGTTCTTGATATAAACTGTCCCATTTCCTGGTTCTAACCAAGAACCGCGGCGAAGCAATGGGCAAACTTTCGATCTCTCTCACACCACAAGTGGAAACGAAGTTATGTAGGAGCTCTCACAGCAGAGTGGAAACGAAATTCTGCAGGGAAGCATTCACAACAGCTTTCCAAGTGCAAAACGCATGATATGCTAACTGGAAGAAATTATAGTATGCTAAGCAGGATATAGTTATGCGATTCAGGATGGGTGCTGTCGAAGTCTGTTGTTTTAATTAGCACCACATTTTGTGACTGCATTGTGTGTATTGTGATTGTATATGGAAAAGATCTGACGTTTTGCTTGTGTTTTTGGAGAAAATTTTGGTTTGCCTAGGAATTTGCGTTTATTTTAGAACGTTGTTTTTCGGCAAACACGGCAATTTACCCCTAAATAAAGAACGCTTGGTAGAATATATCGGGGCTGACCTATGTATTGAAGTTACAAAGCAGGGTGTTTGTTTGCAGTGTGGAGTGGAAGTCTGCGACATTGTGATGTATGAGGAGCATTTCAATGTAGCTTTTGCCAGTTCTTAATTTTACTTTCCTTTAACCGCGTGAATCAGCAGTGCTTAGTTTAAGTTGGAATGAAGACAGTTCATCTCTTAGCAGTATTAAAAAGTTATGAAAACGTTGGAAAGCGCACGTGAATTTGAAAATTAATTGACTGTCAGGGTGGTTATTGCGTAATGCCCGTTTAAATACGCAGCTTCTGATCAATCGTCATCAAGCGTTTAGAATTTACTTTAAACAGGTTCAAAGAGTTGTGTTTAGTTCAGGGTCACAGTCGCTGAGTTAAAAATCTGGAAGTCTGCAGCAATTTCGTGTGGCATATCCTCCCACTGCCAAATGCCACCTGAGCGCAATGTGCCTCTCGGAAACCGTTTTTAGTGAAATCAAAATCGTTGTTACAAACGCATTTTTGCAAATTTTAGTGAAAAGCAAGGTGATTGAAGTATTTTGACATACATTGTTTATGAATGTGAGTGTCGCAGTGGTGCTGGTTTGCAGGGTTGTTTGCACCAATACTTTTTAGTCAAAGATGCCTCACACCCATTTAACTCCACCTAACATGCTGTTGGTTGAAAAGTATTGTTCTATATGAAACAGGTATGATTGAATTTCCTTGATTTCAGTTCACATAGCTTTGGTTCTCAACGTCGCTACACATAATATAGTAGAAAACCTGCTATTCCCGCGCAAAGCGCTTGAGGATAAAGGCGCTTGACGACGAATATATTGCATGGAATTCTCACTTCTTGGTGCTGGAATACTTGAACTGAATTTTCACACCAGCACTGCAAGGCTCTGTTTCATAAGAAAAATTATTTAATATTTGCAAAGCGCAGACCTTGCCTATGCTGAAAAGATCATCACTATACCAGCTCCGCTGTAGATTGATCAGGTGTTTATTTTGAGGCAAAAAATTTTATCTGTTCATTTGGTCATGGACCTAATGACCTGGGACAGCGGAAGACAAATTAAATCAAGCTTAGGGGAAAGCTTTGTTGGAAGGGATGAAAGTGAACTGGAACGAGCCGGTTCGCCATGCTTATAAAGAATCTCATCCAGAACACTGCAATTCTGAGAGAAAACAGTCGTTGCCTGCACAGAAACTACTTCACTTCAGACGATGCGTGTGCAAAAAGGTCAATATGCCGATACTGTGCTTTTCTCCTCTTTTTGTGAAAATGTACGAACAAATAACAAAAGGTCGTTACTGATAATGCAACAGCAAAAAACATGCTTTCAGAATAGATTATTGCAATTTTTCCAAGATTCATTATTATTCCAAACACGACATGAAGGCTGATGTTTTATTGTTAATAACCCTTGTCTTGCAACGCAGTACAGCCATCATTAATGTGGCAATAAGCTCGTTTTTGCAGATAGTGTAAAGTGTAAGTGCGGACCACCAATTATGGGCAAACCTTGTCCCTTGGGTCATTTATTGCCAGACAAAAAAAAACAGGGTCCGTTTAAATGATTGGAGCTAAGGTGGTATGGAGAATCCATTACCCCAAACGTTTAGTTTTGCTCAACGTGACCTCCCATAATTTTTGTTTGGCGTCAGGGATATTTCTACTTTAATTCCCCCCCACGTTTAGAATGTCTGGAACCGCACCTGCCCGGAAAAGGTTTTCAAAAATGGATCGCAAAGCCGAATTTCCCTACGCCGAAAAAAACATCAAGCAGTGAAAAACTGCGGAAAGTTGGAAACAACCCCCACTAACCTTGCAGAAGGAATAGAATTGAGCAAAACGTATGTTATNGGGGTAAAGGCGCTGAATAAACTGAGCATAAACCTTACAGCCGTTCTTTCCCACAAGTGAGNGCAAAGGTTGAGAATAAACGTGGTAGAAACATTCTTGCGTTCTAATTCTGTACATGTAAAAATGGAAAAATCGCCAGTGATATTTCTCGCAAGCCAGAAAAGCGACACGCAAATGCAGTAAGCTTGCCAGTCAGTGGACTGTAGACAGTAAAATAGGATTTTCCGTAAGAGCTAAAAGCAATTAAAATGTTTTTCGTAGCAGGTTTCACAACTGTTTCAGTTTAGCATACGCTTAGGTCCTGTATCACCTGAACTGGTGCTGTGTTCCTGGTTCGACGTCACCTGCCCGCGGAAATGGCTGCTGTGGCATCGGGTTTCGCCAACCAGTCGTCCCGCTTCTTTCAAACGTTTGGACAGTCAGCGATTATACGAACAGAGTTGATTAGCTACATGAACGAGGTATGCTGCTCTTTTGCTTGATTTTAAAGCATGCAGGTTACGAACAAAACCTTTAATTTATATACTGCAAGGAAGATGAACAACTTCTCAACTAGCAAGTTCCTTAGTGCTCAAAGTTAAATGAAAGGGATGTCAAAAACGCTAATATGACCAAAAGTGTGGTTCTTTACGCTGCACAGTCTGCCGTGAATCGACTGTAATTTAAGATTTTTTGCAAATAAGTTAATCTTATGTTACTTAAAATAGTTCTGCAGAGAACCTATGATTGTGGTGACCACAATGCGCTGCTTTGAGCAAACGGATAAGATACATACCGAATTGCAATTATTTATTAATATATAGAAAGAGGTTAGGATCTGTGTCAATTAGTTGGATAAGCGTTAGATTGACCAACACTCTAGCCTCCAGATGCAGAAGCTAAACAAATTATGTCCTGAAACCAAGCACTGGGCTGAAAGAATAAGGTGTAACGTAATACAAAAATTTCTTTGTGAACAGCTCGCAACAAAGTTATTATTTTTAATTTGAAATCAATGGCGGCTCGACTGTTTTCACTTTTTAAAAGTCGTTTGCTGCAAACAACAAGAAATGCTGGAATCCTTTGCCACTAACGTTTTCTCCGCAAGTGCAAAATCTCTACAAATAGAAATGACAAACGAAAAGTTGTGCAACTANTGCTTCAAAACCTTAACAAAAGTAGATTTNGGTGAGAGTCATTTCCNTGTACATGCTTGCATCGAATGATCATGCTGTTCATGTGCATTTCAGTCCTCAACTGCAGTGTACGTGCCGACTTTGCAAGCGGAAGAGTGGGTGCGAGTCACGACGCCATTCGAAATCGCTTCAGCGGGCGTTTCTTTGCTGGCCATCTTCGTCAACTTATGTGTGCTGGTGGTGATCTGCATAGGACCAAGAGCTTTCAGGTTAAACGCACCTCACATGAAAAACTTTTCCAAAACCAGGCCTTGTATTCGTAGTTTTTCTGTTTTGAAGCACAGAGACTGATATAATTTACGCTGACGTTGTGCAATACCATTATCAACTCCTTTGACAGGAAATAGACAACAAAAGAAAAGGTTGCCAAACATCACATGTCTTGTGACAGACTCACTCAACTGACTGCAGAATAAAACTCTGCTGTTTTTCTTCCAACAACCCAAAGAAAAGGTTGTTTACTACTAGTGGGAACTGTTTCACCGCTGATCCTGAACAAAAATATTTCATTTTGATCTAAGAAAAAAATTTTAGTTACTTCGATTAGAATAATGCAATGGACTAACATGATCGGGTGCACGTCCAAGAGATGTAACACTCATAACAACCTTTTGTTGCCTTCAACATTGAGAGAACTGGCCCTGGATGAGCTTTTCTTCAGTTTTTTTCTCAATTCGCCTCCTAATCTCCAAGCTACACGAGAAGCAAAAGTAAACTTTAAATCAATAATAATGGTTTTTCAAAGCGTTTTAAAACTTTAAATCAATTATATTGGTCTACAAAGGCATTGTAATTCAAATAAGAGATGGATGGCACAGTTTTGGTAAGCTTTGCGATACAATGCAAGCTCCCATCTAGCCTGCGTTAAAATGGCACAGGGAATAACCTGCTTTTTTAAACTCGTAGTTTGATGTGAAGTAACCTGTCAAAAACATTTTGCTACATAGTGCAACGGAAAATATCCAAGCTTATGGAACAAAACGTTAACGCCAGGATCGAGAATGTGCCCTATGTGGCAAACGTTGCTTATTACGTAATGCCAGACCGCAAATTCTAATGGCCATGCAGTGCATGGCCATTAGAATTTTCGCAACTCCCCATCAGCGCATGACATGCACTGATGCGGAGTTTGAGTGAAACCCCGACGCTCAGATATACTTTCTGATTCATCATGATTTGTTTTGACATGGGCAGGAACAGGTCGTTCCTTTTGCTTCGGAACCGTACTGACATATACTGTTGCTGCATCTTTCAAGTGTCACGGGGAGGGCATGAAACGTAAATCAAATTGAACTTTTCTTTATTTTTTTCATTATTTTCAGTTATAGATTACTCTTGCTTAAATCACAACCTATAAATTACAACCGTTCACCGTTGGACACCGACTAGGGTGTGTGCTGTCACTACTACTCTTCATAGTCTATATCAGCTATGTCCAACCCGCTGGCCGCATGTGGCCCAGTCGAAGGTTTTGTGCGGCTCAGTTTAGGTTTTCGCTGTAGTAAAAGTATCCTATATACTGACAACCTGTCCTTATTTAGATAATCTTGAATTTGACATTTTTGATGCAGGTCGTCTTCAGTGTCACTTTGTCACGTCTGTTGCCATTGCACTTAGGATTCGACGCTTTCAGTACATTAGCTTACGCTAAATTAAATTCGCTAAGATCAAAGAAAGCCACTGAACGTGCAACCTTCATTAATATGTCGCTCAATGTGCGGTCCTGGTTAAGATAGTGTAGTTACATATGTTTTGGCTCAGTAAGCCATTTGGGTTGGACATAGCTGGTCTGCATGTATTGGGTATAGACAGCAACAGCCGAATCAACGAGGGTGTTACCGTTGGAAGCTGCAGGATCAACCGCTTGCTTTTGGCGGACGATACTTGCATCTACTGAACAGAGTCTTCGAAATGCACTTGATCGGTTTTGTGTTTTGTGCTATGCACAACCAAGCGGGAATGAAAATCAGCACTAAAACACGGAGGGGATATGTCTCTCCAGAAACCCAAGTCAGTGTACGTTGCAAGTAAGGGGCAATACATTGCAGCGGGTGGAGAAGTTAAAGTGTCTTGGGTGGTGTTTACGAGTGACGGAAGACGGAACAAGTAGATTGATACACGGATTGGCGAAGCAAACGCAGTTCTGCGTCAGCTTCATCGCTCTGTGATCACAAGGCGGGAGCTTTCAAATACCGTAAAGCTGTCAGTTTTTGAATCCGGTCTCTACACCGATTCTCACCTATGGTCATGAATCTTGGGTAATGACTGAAAGAGTACTATCTTGAGTGCAAGCGGCAGAGATGTGACCCTTCGCGACAAAGTGCACAGTTGTGAAATTCGTGAAAACCTTAATGTCTAGTCACTACTCCGCCGAATCGAGAGATCCCAGCTACGCTACGTTTGTTCTGCCATGTTTCCAGAATGTCCCAGGTGTTACAATCATTTCTCCGTCTAGTCTTACAGTNCAGTCATTCAAACCTAATGGCAAAAAAAACATCATCCGGNGTCGCTAGCGTAGCCAGCTCATAAATTTGGGGGCCAAAATTTAGGGACTAAATGTTTTATTTCAGGCGAATAACACCATTTCGTTTGGGATACCGCCTCTCAAGGCACAAAATGACCATATTTTCTAAAAATTTGAGGGGCCAAGGCCTCCTAGGCCTGCCACTGGCTACGCCTATGTTCGGTGTTAGGCGCAATATTTTACCTGACCTAGTCCGATTTCCGAAGGTCCGTTTTGTGGAGTTCAGATAAACGATAGTTGACTGTATCATTGTACTTCAACTCGTTGGTGCCATGGTGCGACGTGAGGAAGAAGTAAACTCGCGGACCGTAGTTTCGTAGCGTCTGTTTATGCAAACAAGTTTTTAAAACGTCAATGATAGCTAATAGTTCGCCGAACTATATACTCATATAATGCTTACGCAGGTTGAGTTCACTTCTCCGGGTTTACCCCACCGCATAACACGTTTTCCGAAGCGTCGCATTTAACCCCATCACTCTTGCTTTACCTAAAAGATTTCCATTTATTTTTTTGAGATTATTTTGAGCTCTCTTTATAGTAGAAAACATGTGTGAACTATGCCATCTAAACCAAAAGTGATAACAATCACAATCACCCCTCTCTCCTCCACAATCACGTAATATTCAATCGTCTCTCACTCAACACAGTCTCACTTTTATAGTTGTTAAAGTTTCATGTGTGCTCAAGTCGGAAAATGTTAAGCATGCACTGACCCTCAATATCACAGTTAGTCATTTTTCATGGTATCAATTTATCTCCTAAATTGCATTACCGTTTAAGTAAGAATGTTCAAAGACGACTGATTTCCGTCTGTGCAATCCGACCATTGGAATAGCTTTCATTGCTCACCCACTCCTCAACGACCCTGTTTAAGATATGACCTAATCGCACACTCACCTGCAAATGCTTACATCATCTTTTATAATAAAAATTTATTTTGAGTCATTGATGGCAAACTGAACAAAGGTAGGGGCGTGCAGAGGTCTGGAGAAACTGCTTGATTTTATGCACCCTACCTAATTCTAGTATTGAGAAATGCGAGAATGGTATGCATGGAGGAACTAGATACTGTATTCTAGGCCGTAGCTACATTGAGGCAAATGAGGCACTTGCCTCGGTAAACTTTATGTAATGCTGCCATACATCATTTTTGTAACGCTAAATCATATTATATTGTGTGGCTGTTTTAAAAAGAGAAGCACTGCAGCTACACTGTGTCGCAACCACCAGAGATACCACCAGCCTAGATTAAATAAGGGCAGGATGTTAGGTTTCCATAAAATACATTTGACAACATACCAAACCGGTGACGTAATTAACATATTCGCCTCGGTAAAAATTTGACCCTGAATACGGCCATGTTATTACATCTATGCATGCAAATTAAAAGATAGACCTGCAAAGAAGATAACACTTGTGGGGCCTGATTGGACATAGAGTTCTCTATTTTATGTATTATAAATAGTATCTGAAATTGTGCAACCATTCCGTTTGATGCATTACTGCCCTTGCTAAGGATACAGTTTAGTAAAAGCAGATGAAGAAGTAAATATTTTTATTCACTGGAACGGTGGAACCGGTGATGGGATTCGACCGGTTCGCAAAAACCTGTTCTTGGGATAGGCCATCTTTAATCCCGAGAACCGGTTGTTGGCATGGTTTGCCTTTAGAGACTAATAATGAGAGAACCTGCTGTTAGCGTGTGCGTGTCTTGGAGTGAGAGAACCTACGTCACTACCGAAACAGCCCTTCGCGTTTTTCTCTTTTCACAGCGCTTTTCCCGTGAGTGACCAATAAGAACTTGCAGTATGATCACTGCAGCTCAATTTGCAATGCACTGATGATGATAAGTGGAGTTAACGAAACGTTTGCAAAATGTCCTTGATATCATTTTCATTGGCCGTGATTTTCATTGTGAGAGAACCTCTTCTTAAAAACTTTGAATCGCACCACTGACTGAAACAGCGGTTCTTAACCTGGGATAAATTTAACCCTGGGTGTAAATTTCATCTTCCAAGGGTGTAAATGTATTCAACCATAAATTGCAACCAATGTAAATTTTTATAAATCAATCTAAACTGTAACAGTTTGTTAATTTCTTATTTTCAATAAATGAGCACCACTGAATGCATTGGGGGTAAATCTGGCAATCTTGTTCGTTAAAAGGATAAGATATGTAAAAAAGGTTAAGAACCACTGGACTGGAACATATGAACAATTCAGTTACACAATTTCGCTTATTTATTTCTAATTCTCAAATGAACTCTCCTATCGGAAAATATTTGTACTACCTCATTTTTTACACCGACTTAAAATAATTCTCTTTGAATACTAATTAAAGCCAAGTTCGTAGGCGTTCCCGTAACATGGAGGATCTTAGACATGATTTTATAAGTTTGGACTTTGAAAATGATCTTGCAATGAAAAATCCGATGGTGAGCAGTAACCTATATGTGTTACATAATGTTGGGAAGACATGCCTCCACTAATCACTCAAGAATGTGCTTAAGATTAGAGTGAACTGCAGCTCCTCCAGCTCGAAGAATCATAACAAAATCTATAATGTCATTATACAACTGAATGGCTGTCACATCATTGTCATAAAAATTTGCAAAGTTCAAGCAATCCTTTCATAATTTTAGGGGAAAAGAGATAGGGTGTAGTACCTTAAGAAAATGATGGCAATATTCATCTCTCTCTCGAGTCAGTTGCATGACCCCTCAGAAACATGCAGCATATGTTAGCACTAGTAGTCCTACAAAACATGTAATTATATTTTCATAAAAGCATCTAATTACAGCATTTTCATAAAATCCAATTTTTGTCGCCCCGTTCAGTACCCCCTCTGCACGCCCCCGTTCGTGGGTTTGCTTGATCAACTTGTATTTGGTTGATTGTGGGCGGATTGGTTGCTGTGCTATTGCAGTTTCAAAACGATCGTGCTATTTAACATATCTTTACAGGACGCCAACATTCTTCTTCATCAGCAGCCTCGCAACAGCCGATTTGTTAACTGGCGCAACAGTCATCCTCGCAATTTTTCTACCCGTCAGCCACCGGACCTGGGAGCGCGTTGTTTTGAAAGGCCTAGCCGTGGTCAGTTTCAGCGCATCGGTTAACAACCTGCTGGTGATAGCGGCTGACAGGTAAGCTTTGTTGAGACCATCAAAATTTTTTGAATGCAAGAAAAAACATCTTCCCTACAAATTAGGGTTATTCAGCCCAAGATAATAGCCTAGTTCAAATCAGTGCGTTCTGTACCACAAAGTGTCTGATACATTTTTGTTTTGCTTTTTTATCGATTTATAGAGGGGGAAAATGACAAATGTGAAGGTGCGATGTTATTGCTCCAGTTAGACGTTTTTGATGGTGGTGCATTTGTTGGAAGCGATTTTTCACAGAACAATGCCCAAAATGAAACTGTTCGAAACTCACACAAACATTAAAAGAAACTTGCATAAGACCAACGAATGAAGGTAAACGCAAACGATACATGGAAAAGTACCTGATAATGTCACAACATGCAACCGATACAGACAATGGTCTGTTTTGAGTTGTACTCAGTAAGCACAAAATTAAGAAAACAACCAAAAGACATTATTTGCAATAAGTAAGCCAAGAAAAAAGGAAAATAATTCACGGGAACGAGCACTACATGCCCGCAGCACCCCGTAAATGTCTAGTGAAACGGCGTGTGCAGGCGGTAGCAAAGTTATAAATAGGACGAGATGATTCTTGGAAACAAAATCAACTGTACTCACGAGATCTACTGCATATTTTCTAAGAAAGTTAGGAAATAGCGTTGCAGTTTATGTAATAAAAAGTGTTTCACGCCGATATCAGCTTATCTCGCCGAATAATATTTCAACATGATAGTGAAATATGAAGCTAGGTACGTTGTGTACCAAAGCTTCCTTTATTTGTTTTGGTGCTTCTTCACATCTCACTCAAATTTGGCGAAAATTGCTCTTTTTTCTTCGTACATTCAAGGACGCTTGAACACAGGAACACGGTGGGGATATGAAAATATGTAAATGCATGGGCGCAATTTTGTTGCAAAATGTGGGGGACAGCTTGGTGTGAAACCAATATAGTCATCGGGTCAATGCAGAAGAGACGTTTTATATATACAGATTCCCAATCTTATTTCTAGATGTGTTTTGAGAGTAACACTAATCACGCTTTGTCCTGGCAGATGA
>JGI24158J21664_10009277_pt1 | contig 13130 bp, 12 predicted proteins | sample Ectturendosymbi3_FD_21664 | JGI IMG/M metagenome (IMG submission 21664) | reverse complement strand
CTGACAGATATGTGCTGTTGGCTTCCAATATGTGTTATGTCTTTCCTAAGCATCGCTGGAACAGCTTTGCCTCCTGTACTTTACGCCGTCTCAGCCATCACCCTTTTACCAGTCAACAGTTCATTGAACCCTATCATCTACACTGATGTGGTACCGAAATGTTTCGAAGTATTTCATCATTTCTTTGGGAGACTCCGAGATTACTTCCAGCAATGTAGAAATCTGATCAGCATAAGACACTTTAGCGAAAGTAGTGACGAGTTGCCAGAAGCACAGCATGAAACCCCGGAAATTTGATTTGAAGAGCAACCACAGCGAAGACGTAGTGGTTATGTGTTTGAAACTTTAAAGCGTTTTATCTCCATGCGGATTAATTTGGCATACGCATTGCAGTAGATCTGCATAGCAGTTCGCTTGATCGTTTGCTGTTTTTCCTCAACTTGGTTTTCGTGTCCATTTGCTATTGCAAGTTTTGTTAACGTTATTGCTTGTCCTGCGTTAACGCCTTAGTAATGCAACAGCACTGATTGTTTCCATGTACTTTACCTGCGTATCGCTGCACATAGCCAAGAAATACACAAAGAGCCTTCTTGCCGCTGGCAATGTATAAAAAGCCTACTTGCCGCTGGCACACTGCCAGGAAATGGTTAAGGTTTCGTATTTCAGTAACGTTCTCTGCATTAAATTAACAGGAAGATTGATTATGCAATTAAAGAAAAGCCCGTTTGAGTAAATAAGAACAAATCAGCGGGTAAGTCTGAAGACCCTAACCTAAACAGTAACAGTAGAACAAGGACTTCCACAAGAACTGACACTTCCGGTGTGCAGACTAATCTTCGAGCAGCCGCGATTGCAGCAAATTCGTTTTGGTTAAAACTAACAAGTGCATGAAACGCTCTGTGTATTTTTGCTTCTTGCATTAATCATGACAGAATATATTGAAATTGCCTTGGAGAAATGTCAGTTGGAGACAGCTGTGTGTAATCAGCTGATTATGGGTGGGCATTCCTATTACATGACCTTGTCCACTACCCCACGTTGATGCTGTCGCGAAGGCAGTGCCGTGACAAGGCAACCCCGTATCCCCCGGTCGGGGGTGAGACCACTTGTAGGGGTCCCACAATGAATATTGTATTAGTACGTTACAGCAGTCTCTCAACCCTTGGCTTTTACCCTTCTGGTTTTTGCCCTCAATGCAGACCCAGCAGAATAAGCATGTAATGCCATGGTTTGTTAAATTCGAAAAAGAATTACAGACGTTCGGACACAGTGCACCCAAATCCCACTTCCCTCGCGGCTACGGTCCTGCATGATCTTCACAAAAAACATAAAAACTGGCAGCATGTGCAAATAAATCGCTTTTTTTTCGTCGAGAAAAAGAAACAGTCGCAATATAATGAGACGGGGACGCGAGCGATAGTAGTAATGGGCGGAGACGAGGGTAGAAAGATTACGCACGAAAACACGACGGTTATGAACAGGTTGGGTGCGGCGATTCCTTTCTACAGGGCCGGGAACTTCAAAGGTTTTCTCCTGCCTCCTACTTATGAGCACAGATATAAATGAATACCGTCTCCGAGATGATCCCTTGCCAGCTCACGTCACACGGCGTGCACACTCGCGTAAGACCTTCACTTCCACGCTGTGCAAATCAAAATTTGAAAGCGACTAAAAAGGTCTAGAAAAAAGCGGTGTAAAAATTCTCGTTCACAAGGCCGTCCAGTTAAGTTTCTTCTTCGGCAGAACCGCAGAAATATTGATTGCTGGAGTGGCGGAGCGCCGTTTGAAACGCGTTCCAGCCGATTCTTCTCTTCTCACGTTTGCGATTTTTTAATGTCAGGATCAACGAAGACACAACGCACGCATATAGAAAGAAATCGTCAAATATGTTATCTTCAGAACGCCAGACACACGAGAAGATATGAGAAATGAGATTGACGTTTGAAGTGGAAGATGCTGAGCTGGTCGTTGTGAGAAATTCGAAAAAGGAGTCTCTCACTTCGTCAATGAACCTGTGTTTACTTTAGGTTGATCGCAATGCGACATAAGGTAACACGGCATAACTGCAGAACCGAAAACAAATCGTTTTTCGAAGTTACGCCCCTGGTTACTTCAGCTGAGCACATTATCCCAATCGCATTGCTACGTCATCTCCCGTTGCTTTCTTCGCAAAATATGACAACTACGTATCTTGAAAGCAGTTTCGAAATTCATATGAAGACAAGAACGTACTGGTAAACATCCCTCCAATAAAGTTAAAATTCGCTGAAATCGCTTACGTCAATTTTATACGTTTAGCTGGCACGTCCAAGGAAAAATCACATTCTACGTGTTTGTAGTAGGCAAGCTATACCACGTCATCACAAAATCTCAGTCTTGCACATTTTTGAAGCTGTACAAGATTTAACAGGAAAGCCGGTAAATCACGATTGATTAAACTCACTATTGAAGTGCCACGGACAAGTAAAGTTTCCACGCCGAGCACTTCAGGGTCGTCAAAGTTCAACACTTTGAATGAAATCGTTGTTACTTGGCAACCAACCAAAGTCACATCCCACCGCGAAACGAACGGTTAATTTGAAGGACGCTGATGGAGTGATGGACACACCGGCAGTGCTGTTACGCAAGAACGACGTCACAATAAGCTCTTGTTTGATGATAACGGCCGGTAGCGCTGCACCTGTCAGCAGTGATGCGTGGGAGGTTCGGACAGTATTGCAAGCTGCGCCGGCCGGGAAGTAAGTCCCGCTGCGTCGACCGCGCGGGCCATTGTGACGCGTCAGGACGCGCGTCGCTGCGAATAGATTTCATTTGCACGCATACTGCACACGACACACACGCGAAAGCGCACGGAGAGGCGCGCGCGATCCGTGAGAGAGAGAAAAAAACTAAAACGGAATAAAAAAAACGCCAAAGGAAACTGCGAAAGAAAACGTGCGCCGCACAGGTTGTTACTGCATCGCGATCGAGACGGTGAATGCGCGCGCGACGAACAACAATCCTTAGTACCGCCTGCCTTTGTCACATCACAATAAAACTTGATTAAAGGGGGGGAGGAGCGAGATGGGTCAAACCACCAAGAGTCTACACACGGACGGATCAACACGTGACGACAATCTGCTGAACGAGAAACACGACCCGAGACGCTCGAAGGCGCTGAGGCAAAATTAAAAAAACAAAACAGAGGGCGGCTTGGGGGCGGCCACTCAAAAAGTCCCATAATGTCTCCGGACGACATTCTAAAAATGTCGTTTAAATGCAGCAGCATTGGTGCAAGACAAAGGTGTCCATGATCGGGATCCACAGTCCGGGAGTCCAGCGACGTTGATATGCTGCGGTCAGCGACGCCGCGAGGAGGACAAATGTGGCAAAAGATCGATCACAAACAATAATCATCCACGCGCTCGCCCAACAGACGCCTCCGGACGCCAACCTCCCTAATAAGGTGCAAACCGGTAGCCCCTCGTGAGAGTTGTCTGCGAAAATGACATAAGACATGTGAAACTCTTTCAGATATTAGCGAACGCTACCTTGAACATGGCCAGCAGCACGAAACATGCTGCCCGACGTCGCAATCGCAGGCTTTGCTGAAGAGCCTCGCACTACGTCGGTGGAGCGTACGACGGACGCGGCAAGCGTACTTCGTTGGCACACGTCAGGCGACTCGATTCGTGGCACGCATCAACGCGTGCATTCCCAATGTATCGTGGGTTACAAATTAGTTGAACGCGGCTGTTTCGACACAAGGGCGAATCGTCCTCAGCTTTCTGCGCGAATCGTCCTCAGCCCGACGCTGTGTGCCCACACTTGACAGCATTCGAAGGCTGGAAAATCGATTTTAAGCCAAATGCGTGCAACCGCTCTTGAGCTAGGGCCGGCAGGCAGGGCAATAGCACCAATCAGCTGCATTGTCCCGTGAGGACCAAGGTGCGGCATACGGATTAGGCCAGGGGTCTCCACACTACGGCCCGCGGGACAAATCCAGCCCGCGATGCTATTTCATTGGACTGCAAAGACATTTTTGCCAAATAATGAAAAAATCTAATATCCACGAAACATTTGTTGATTTGGTTGAATGAACGTAACGTATCCCGAAGCGATCGCGTTACGCAAGATGTCCGGCCCTCGAACTTTGGTGTGAAAGCAGGTTGTGTGGCCCTCGGGCCAAAAAAAATTGGAGACCCCCCAGTTCAGGCGAACGCCGATTTTTGCTTTTTCGAACAGGAGCACGCGGCTGGCTCGCCATCAAACAGCGCGGTTTGGGGCGCTGAGCGAAAAGTTGAAGTCGAAGATATATTTATTCTCAACTCAAATCGATTGAGTGGTATTCGCTTGACGTGAGGCAAACGTGGAAACGGGACAGTTTTGTTCAGAAACATATCCAGACTGCGAAGCCCAAGAAAAATAAAAACCGGATTTGCAGATTTAGAAAAAAAACAAATAACGGCCAATTTCAAAAGCCACACACTGAAGGTTGCAATTCATTCGCTACGACTTGCGCCACAGTGTTGTTCGGCGTCAGACTCTCAAGTGCAAACGTCGATCTCCAGCTAGACACTGAGCAGTAGCGGCAGCATCACACAACAGACATTTCACCGAAGAAATCTTTCCGAGCATGACCTTTCTTCCGTTCGTTGCGTGAATAAGAAGCCAAACCCCATGCACACGCGCACACAAACGGACGCCAATACATCGTAAGGCACGCATGGCACGACACGCAGTGAGAATACGAGCGTGTTCATCAACCCCTTTAGCTGCTATATGTATATAGCATACCGTACAGGCCCGCCTGTCTGCTGTCTCGGAAAGCGCGGTGGGCCCATTTTCGACACAGGCTGGAACATGCTGGCATGCAACAGTGGCCGTGCGGCAATGGATCTTGTTTCCCTTTCCATTAATGCGGTACAACGTGGCTTCGTCAGCTCAAACACGCAAGTACGAGGTCTCGCTTGTTATGTTCGAAAATAAGGGGAGGGCCCTATCACGCTACCGCAAATAAATAACAAACAGGACCTGTTCACTTTCTCCTCTGCCAATCGAGACCACTGGCTACGATCGCAAAGATACATTTGCCAGATCGCAATGCGGGGTTTGGTGGCTTCATTTGATGAACGTCCTGAACGTTCGCAAACACGACCACCGCGAACGCATTAGACACACTCGCAAATCTTACAAAATGATTCTGACATGGTAACAGCACTGACTTTTACTGATTATTATTTTACGTACAGAAAAGTACCCCAAACTCTAAAGAAAAAAGCAGCGTTACGCCAACAGTTAAGATGGTACGAAAAATTAGATGTTTCAACCAAACTGGTGGCGATAACATTGAAGATTGTACTCGAAATTTACAATTTCAGTAAACGGCATTCTCTTCTCACACAAAAGTTTAACACAGAAAAAAATATACATTTATTCTTTCGTAACTGCTTTGCTATCGCAGTAAACAACACCTTACTGGCGCAGTTAAAACACATAGGTTGTGGTGGGCAATTGAATCAAAAGGTTTTTGTTGAATCAAAGCAATGAACACTGGAGTTTTTTTTTGTACCAGGAAAGTTAAATTCTGCGTATTATTCTGAACAACGTTAGTCCCAAGCAACAACTACTACCCCAGCACACTGTAAAGTACAATATACAGAGAGAGAGCCAGCAGTCAATGACAACATGCAGGTGATGAGCTGTGCGTTAAAGTCAAAAATTGTTGTTGCTGTTGTTGTTAGGTTACCGTACTGTCGCTTGGCCAATGAAAATATAACACCGAGCAATAAAAGCAAAATAACTGTTTTTTTTACAGAAACGTGCGTCCTTATCGAAGACATGGAAATTGTGACACTCGCTTTCGCTCTAATGTAACTACGGATTAATTTGATGCGGTTCTGGTTTAAGCGTGTTCGCTGTGAAGCAGTGGAGTGACAGCCCGGCCAGGCTCCTCGCACGTAGGTGGCCGCTTAACTGTAACGAACCTGCTTGAGAACCCGTTTATGACACATGCGCTGTGAGTTAAATTAAGATCAACCAAGCAAGACCAATTGGGTTATTTCGTAAATTCATCGGCAACGCAGACTGATTATTCTTTCAGGTGCTTCACGAGTCCATGATTAACCAATTGATAGAACGTCCACCAGGACACTACTATACAAATTAAAAGTACACCCATTGCACTTTGCGCCAGTGGGACAGAACGTTTTGCCATGCATTTTAGAGTCGAACTCTCAAATGCAGCTTTATCACCAAAAGATTGGTTGAATCCTGTGACAAGGGCAGGAAATTACACTGGTCGTTTTGACGCTTCGACCACCATTCAACAGTCAAGCCGTAAACATCTGAACGATTTGTCATAATCCATGGCATTCGGCCACCGCTGCATTTCAACACAAGCGAGGATACATGGCAACGGCGAATCCGACTACCCTCACATGACTTCATGCAAATTAAGGCAAGCGACCGCATGGGGCTGAGTGAAGCCACATTGACAGCAAGAAAGAATCCTCAACCACACAGTAAGTCGTACACGAGAACGATAGAGAGCGCACTTGACCAGGGTTCGACTAGATTGCATGCCAGCATGCTGTCCAGAGCTCCGTCTCACTTACCCAGCTTACGCGCGCCTTGAGCTTAGACCACGGGCGGAAGCGGAACGGGAGACTACAAGTACAACAGATGAAAAAACAAAACAGTTGAAGAATTTCTTATTTGACACGGAAGGAAAGGATTTTGAAGCGCGAGTATTTTTTTACACATAAGCAACAAAATTTTGTACAAATTAAAATAGAAGCTGTAAATAGTTTAACGCACCAGTTAAATTTCAACCTATCTTGAAACGCATTGAGCTATTACAATTTGTGGTCGCAAAACACAGAGACGCGTGAATAACGTCTACACTGGTGGTCGGCACACTGTGGGCTTCGTGAGCTAAAGCGTAGGCTACTGTAACAACTACGGGACATTGATTGTTTGACGCAACAAAGCATTGTTTTTGTCAATACGGTTTATGACATGAACAAGGTATTGTTATGCAACAGTTAACTGAATACAGCGTAACTTTGAAAATTGGGTTTTCAAAAATAAGCATGGGCGTTTGACTATACGACTGAAAGGGCGGTTAGGGCCATCATAACGAAGGTTTGCCGATCATTGTCCTGCCCTAAACGAATGAAATAATTTGGGGTTTCACGGCAATGAAAAAATTTGGTGTTCAACTGCAATCTGACCAGGGGATGAGATCCTGATTCGGTTCTGATCGAAAGCAGAAGGGTTTTGACGTTTGTTGCTTTGCGATGACTTGGTCGCGAACTAACGACAAGCAACTGTCAGCGAAAATTTCATTCCGTCTGGGGCCGTCCGGCGGTGGAACGTGTGCGACGAGGAACGCAAGTTTCAGAAAGTGCGGACGCGCCTGTCCCGGTCTTTTTGTGCAACCCGGACACAAATGTGAATTAATGTTGCAAGTTGGAATCTCCGGCGTTTTGTTTTTTCATTTAGCAAAACATTATAGGAGTTTACTTTAAATTCCCACGCAACTCAGTCGGTTTGTTTTCGAATCTCTCAAAATGTATCCGATGAAGTTGTTTTTGTTTTTCTTTTGGAAACTCATATTTTCCAGCAATCCACTCCCAACCCCCCTTACATGAGACCATCACTCATCAGTTTACTAGAACTGACTTCTTTTCTGGGGACGAAAGCGTCAGTGTGCCCTTAGAACATGAAGAGGCGTCAGTGCCCGCTACCACAAATAGGCGACAAACAACAACGACATAATTTCGGGCTCAATGCATGAAGTCGAGCAATANACGTATCTAGATGCGCAGTGGAGTTTGAATGCGGCTTTTGGGCCATGANACAGGAGAATAACTCTCTGCGCCTGGGCATGTCTGCAAGATTGTGACGGCGTGGAGGGCCTCGGCGGAGAAACTGCTCCGAAAACTGGTCCAAATACGGGCCCAACGGGCTCAGCCTTGCCCACGCTTTACGCTCTTATCATTGCGGGAAGCATGGCGCTAGACCAGAACAGCCTGACACATTTCTATTTTGCTACAAATTGTCTACAGATCGCGTCTTTCAACTGAAAAATAACTTTGAAAACAGCAAACACTTGTCGATCTTCCAAACAGTAGGGGCGGAGAGCATGCACCGCCGCACAATCAGCACACGCAGAACGAGAGACATGCCACCTACCCCGTACGCGTTGGGCGTGAGGGCCGCTTGCTGGTATGGGTCCAGGAGGGTGGTGCCCGCCGCGTAGGTGATCTGTTGCGGCGCGGCGACCGCGCCGGCGGCGGTGTACGTGATGCCGGGCTGGAGCTGGGTGGCCGCCGTGGCCTGCGTGCCTTGGATGACGCGCGGCAGGGCGTACGCCGTGGCGCCCAGTGCGGCTCCGGCCGGCTGCAATCGGGAACGGAGAGCGTTGAATAAATCATAAGGCGCGCGATGAAATATGCATGCCGCGCCAAACTGGCGGCGGCTGCGATGACGTCAGGCCCGGACCGCTTCAAACATCGCGGGACCGAAAGCGCGGAACGCGCCACCGTTGGTTGGGGAGGGAGGAGTGCGCGCGATGCCTTCGTCGCGGCGTCAAATTTCGGCGAAGGTAATAAACGATTGATTGCTTGGTTTCTAAAATAGCGGCGGAATGCCGCCTCGGGTAATTTCATGCCGGACAGTTTTACTGCACAGGGTCGTGAAAATTTACAAAACGAGCGAAATGTCGACCTCCTCTTGTGCGCACGTGACTCTGGCCGTAATGTCATCGGCCAACCTCTTAAGGTTTATGACGAAACAGTCCACTCATTCAACGCAACAAAAAATAAACGGCGGATGCATTGTGCAATAACAATAAAAGCATCGTGACAAACGCACAGAGGCGACCCACCACAATCAGCTGCCCTCCGGCTTGAACACCCGACGACAACGAGGACAAGTCGTAGCCAGCCTGGACGTACGCGGTTTGCGCGTAGAGTGAGTTGGGATCGTATACCTGAACCCTGCGCAAGAAGAAGACAGCGAATGACGTTTGAGGCACAGCTCGTAACGCTTCAATCGATGTCGATCACGTGACAGTGGTAAACAGTCGGAGGCTGGGCAGTGGCGGTAACTGCAGACGAAGACAGAAACAATCCGGAGACTGTGTATATTTCGCCCGGATATGTCAGCAATAAGCAAAATGGTGTCTTTTTTGCCACCAGTAGGCGTTGAGACTCCCACGCGCTGCTGATTCTACGCGCACTGGCCAGTGAGCAATGAACACAGAAGGATACGTGCTTAGCACAATAAACCTCAACCGGCTGCAGCAGCTAGTCTTGGGGCGTTCAAACAAGCAAGTTGAAACGCTGCAAACTGCCAGCAGCCGCCTGTTAAAACCTGAGCGCGATGTATTTCTTCTGAAGCAGTGTTTTTCAACCTTGTTTTCTACCGCGATCCATTACAGCAACTCACTATAACCCAACAACCCCTATCAAAAACTGGAATTAGCGAATGTAATACAGCTATGTACAAAAATATCTACTCGCGATCCCTCTAAACATGGTTCAAGACCCCTCTGCTGGTCGCGACCACCAGTTTGAAAACCACGTTTCACAAGTGCAGTAGAGTAAGGTATACGGGGGCAGGTGCCAAGAAAACGAGCAAACAACAGAGCCAACCACATAACTACTTCAGGCGTATCTCCCGAACACCAAACGCTCAACTTACGGGATCAGGCCACCGTTAGTCTGCACGGCAGTGGCGACTTGCGGGGTGGCAGCGGTCAGCGGCTGCCTCAAGACCAGTGATCGACCCCTGCCTCGGGCCAAAGCCAGCTGTCGGTTGGCGGTAGCGAGAGGGTTTAGTTGCAATCCTGCGGCAGCTAAAACAAGCCAAAGGGCGGTCAGTTTGTGACACAGGGCATGATAAAACTGCCAAGCATCATTTAAAAACGGCGGAAGTAGTAAACAGGAAGACGTGACATGAGACACCTAGCTCTGGATTTGACAAGACTATTTGTAGCTCTTGTTCAAGCATGAAAGGGGAACTTCATTTTTACGTTTTTTTGCTTTTGTTTCTGCAGCTCGACAGACCGGTTGTCAGCCAACTAATGATCAAAGTAACATATCTTAAGTGTGCTTTCTTCACTTTTCCAAACAATCGATGCCTATGGTCTTGAAGAATGCATCAATAACGCATATCATATCCAGAAGACCTAATTATGCAGGTCAGGGTTGCGCCACCAATTGCTTTTAGCAATACCTTGCACTTTGCCGTTTCATAATCTCTAAAAACTATTGTGGCAGCGTGTATCCGGCACAGAGGCAAAGTGATATGGCTCGATCCAAATAAAACGTGATTTAAGTCTTTCGGGTGTTACCATACAAAACGCCCAACACGCATGCAAGTGACTGAGATAGTAGGCATGCACGTTTGCAAAGATAACGAAATTTAGCGAAAAATTTAATCGCATTTCATGTCTGACACCCGAGCGACGGCAGCGCCANACGTCACAAAGAATTTAAGCGCAATCAGACGGGCTTCTAATGTNACATCTGCACAGTATTAGCACAATGCAAAACGACACGCTTTTTTCCAGAACCTAGCACATGTGAGCTTGACTGCACGCGTACAAAGGGGCCGGTCCGCGAAAAAGGAATAGGATTCCCATGTATGTGTCGACTTTTTGAAACGTTACATTAAACTCATAAAGAGCATTGTAAATGTTACAAACTTCATATTGGTCCGTGGCAGTTACATCTGTGGACGGCGGATTCCACGATAAAGACAAAATTCTGTCAAAACTCGGGCGAGAACCATGGCAAACACTGTCATATAAGCGCTGTTGTCATACCAGGACAGTTCTATATATCTGGTTATTTCGGTGGTGTACGCTCTTAAAGTGCGAATTATTTATCAGTTCGGTAAGCGTGCGCTTCTAACACTAAACAGAACTAACGACAACAAGATTGATGATTTTCTGGCTCGTAAAGAAAAGTTTCGCGCGGAAAGTCTTAGTCAACAAAATATAATCGAAGTACCCATAACACCATCTAATGATGTGCGTCGTTTCTTTGCCCATACTTTAAGGTGATCATCCCAGGCCGCAAAATAAATAAATTCAAGACCTCGCTGTTGTGGTAGAACGTGCGCGGATTCTTCCNNGTGCGTTAAAAATCTTTCCCCGCGTCGTGATAGAGTAAATCACCGTTAAATTCTTCTTTNTTTNGGAACTGATGAACAGACGAGTCTTACAGCGCATTTACACATCATGCTCAGGCGAATACTGTAGGATCCAACAATATATAACAACATGAAGTTCGATAGAAGAAACTTTATCATCACTTAAACTGTCCTCCTCACGAGGAACCCATTCCTGAGATGACCAGCTTCCCTTCTTAAGTGCCTGCCTGCATGACAGGCATCCTACAAGCTCTTCAGATGCGTGCGATCCCCAGGTGCTGCGACATGCTACTAGTAAACAAAATCATGCAACGAAAAAACGCATGCACAATCAATATTATTAACTACAAGTGAAAACAAGGCATGCATCAACATACCGAGAGGGTCAAACAGATTAGCCGTCACCAAATGAGACAAGTTCAAACCTAGATGCATACAACAAAACACTCGGTTGATTGCATGGCTTTTGCTTGGCAAGGCAAATAACAGCAGACACCGACTAGGCACGCGCAAACGCTGAAGAAGCTGCTGCTAAGGGCGAAGTTTGCGTTCTTCAATGAGGACGCTTAAAACAGGCGATCCAGGGTTCAGTTCACGCTGGTGATGGTTTCTTTTGTTTTCCATTATTTTTGTTTCGTTTTTTTCATCAATAAAAATTCCGCTCACAACTCTTCACTTTTTTTTCTTTGATTTTGCTCAAAATGCCAAAACTCGGTGCAGCAGAGATGGAAATTGACTGCTCCACAAACCGGCACCCGGCCAGCAGCGACTGCGCTGCGCGGGATGCGCAGTTAACGGCATAGAATCGGTCGGAAATCTCGCTTCGAATGCGAAACTTGTACGTTGCTGCCAGGCCATGGCAGCCCGTCAGACTGGAAGAGCAAACATGGTCCTCGCGTTTGTGCGTGCCCAAATCAAACAAGTGAAATCAACGTGTTCGTAACGAACAAGTCGTTTTTGCTAGTAACAGAGAACATGAATCAGTTGCTTAGTAACACGGCGCGCGGTTCGCCACAGCCTGGCGGGTTACCGAGCGCACATGGGCGAATGCAAAAACAAACGATTAGCTGTGGGGTGGTAGGGGAGGAAGTGTGGTGCGAACGCATGGTTGAAGGAGGGAAAGGTTTGGTTTTACCGAACGGTTTGTGTTACATGAAAAAAAAAAAAAACATAAGTAGCGACAGAAGGAATGGGGCCAGTGGCCACTGCTCAGTTGGTTGCGCAATGGTCGCATCCGGTTTTTCAACGACTGAACACGTATTTCTTTTAAAATACAGGCCCTCTGAATTAGTTTTGTCAAAAATCGATTAGACCCGACGTGCACTGTGGTTCAGGCTTGCAATTACCGAAAACAAAAATTGAAACGGTTACGTTTTCAGAAAGTATGGATTGTGTCTACAAATCGTTGGATCAAAGCGATGCGCGCGCCCACAAGATTTGGCTGTGTTCGTCGTTAAACTTATCAGGAAAATCACGTTGAGAACCAAAAAAGCGAAATCTATTTTGACTTCTGATTTGGGCCAAAGGTCTGACTTTACCGCAGTCAGTGGCCCGCAGTGCTGCTGAGCTGTTTTTTTTCGGTCCCTGACCGATTTTTTTGAAATGACGAGAAAAACTAAGTCAGTTCGTTCAGAAAATGTTCGGAAACGAATGATGACAGAAAGTTTTTAAGCTATTTCGGACAAATGACCCAAATGTCTCAGCGAAAAAAAAACAGCTGCTGAGACGAGGATAGTTATGTTTTAACAAATGTCCCCGGGTCAGCAGTGCTCTCTGCATGTGGTTAGTGAGGTTGTAAACGAATAGACACACGGTTGCTATGCAACAGTACAAAGCGAAGCCACACGAGTATTTGCCAGGTTAATTAAAATGCCTACAACCATCAAACCGTTTGCTAGATGAAGCACACCATTAGTTCAATATAGACACATAAAAATTGTTACCACTACAGAGCGCTTGATGGTTGAAGAACAGCGCATGGCGGG
>JGI24158J21664_10009275_pt1 | contig 13131 bp, 9 predicted proteins | sample Ectturendosymbi3_FD_21664 | JGI IMG/M metagenome (IMG submission 21664) | reverse complement strand
CTGTAACGAAATTTTTCTACAAATTGAGAAATTTTTCAAATATCTCTGTGGCCCACCTCAAAATGCTCCCATGGCCCACAGGTTGAGAACCATTGGTCTATATGCACAATCTGAATGTTAAGAAATTCACCAATGGGTTGAATGTGCTCAGTAATAGCAAATTAAAGATAAACTGACTTTAAAAAAAGTACCATATTAAACTTTTACAAAAAATTTAACGCAAAAGGAACATGAAATGTGTGACATAAGAACCTGTCATAAAAAGCATTCTTATTTTGGGCAAAATACAATTGTCAAGCATTGAAGAACACACACCTTTTGCACTGAATGTTGTACCATGTAGTGGTTGCAAACAGGTTTTACCAACTTCAAAATAATTTAGAAACAAAATGTGTATATTTTGCACAATCAAAGTTATTCACAGTCCACTACATTCCACATATCACATCTAGATGATTCTGTGCATAGCACCCATGTGTGCCACATACCATAAGAGAAACTTTATCATATCTAGTTTCAAGATTTGACAATGAAATACGTCTAAATTTAATTGGAGAAAATAGTGTGTGGTTGACATTTGTATGGAATCGCCATACTAATGGTTACAAAATTTGGAAAAATCTGATGATAAATGGAATACTCCTAAGATGTGTGATTACAGGACATGAAAATATTGCGATGCTGTCTTATATGTCCTTGCACAGTTCATTTTGTGTTGATGTCTTGCTGTTACCCTGGCGTACCTTAAACATAGGTTGATGTACACACTAAGCAGTTGATCTTATCATGAGCAGTACCATTGGACAGAATTTCCCATACAACTGTAAACTTTAAAAGTAGATGTTATTACAAAGTGAACAATTTTGCAACTGAAATTGACCTGGATCTGATGAATTGTTTATCAGACAAGAGATTTTGCTTCTACAGTTTCAATGCAAGAAAATTCAAGCAAATTTATTTCTGTAAAGGAGGGCAAATGCAGGCAATGTTTTCATTACAAATGCAGGCAGTATATTCCGTAATAGAAGTTTTTTTGCATGAATTATATATTCAGTTACACATTTGCTGAAAACAGATTTTAAGGCTCTTAACATGCAAGCAGTACAAAAGGTAAATCAAATTTTCTCAGTTCTGTCATAATTTTTGCACATGTATTTCAGGTCTTGTTTGTTGTTTCAATATGATTTTTATTCTAGTTTATGCTGCTATCGGACAAGCCTGCCCTGAGAAGTGAGCAAATAAGATTTATCTGTTTCATATCGTTTTTTTATTGCTCTACCCTGCGTTTCAGTGTGTCATGATGTTTAAGAACAACACACAACTATGTTAGAAAGATATCTAAATAAACACCTATTTTTAGCATGACGTCGCGCTGTCCATCGCTGTGATGTTATGCACAGCTGCCATCCAGAGTCTAGTAGACAAATGGCGTCACCTGAAACCCCAGACAGTTGTTGGCGAATGTGTGCGCTTGCTAATTCGCCTGTCGTCCCGTGCAGGCAGGCAGGCAGAAGACGTTTGTTATTCTGTTTGTGTTTGGCTTGCATTTAGATTACGTTAAGAAGATCCAAATTCAGTTCTTATTCATTTCTATGGCAATGTTGATGTTCAATTTGTTTATTCTTGTGGTGTACTGACTCGGTTGCGAATTTTCATTGCTTTTGAACGAAATTGGCTGGAAACTTTTGTTGCAGGTTCAGGGTTAGACAAACCAGAAAATCAGGAGAGTAGCTCAATTAAAAGAGGTGTGGGAGGAAGAAAAAGTGGACGATGTACGGGGACTGCCGTCACCTTGTCATCAGCGAACAAAGCCGAATCATCATCATGTAACCTTCAAAGTGGGAAAGATTTGAAGGGGGAAGACACCATCTCCACAGCCGGTTTGTCTTTGTAAAACTGGCATGTTTTTGCGGTAGTTTATCTGTTTCAAAATTACAAATTGTCAAAAAATACTTTTTTAAGCGGAGTTTGTCCCGCAAAATTGACATTTTTGCTTAGTTGTCTTACAAAGGAAACTGTGTAATTCTCTTCACGGGTAGAACTGCGTAAACATTTGTAGCGACTTTTCAGAGCCATTGAGCTGAAATCTACGGCGACAGTACGCGAATAGGTGTTGTGTGTGTGACATTTGTGTATAATAGCTATGTTCAATACGCATCTGTGTTATTTCTTTAGGGCAGGGGTCTGCAAATACTTATTGGCGCGACCCCAAAAAATAGTTCTAAATTTTCATGACCTAAACATTTCGTGATCATCTGGTTTTATGGAGAATATTCTATAATTGAATATAATTTTTAGGACTACTGCTGGCAGTAGCTATTTTCTTGCACAAAATTGTACGAAACTTAAAACATAAAGCAGTAAACGGTTTCATTTATTCTGTCTAATGAGAATGGCAAATTTAAAATGTAAACTTAAATTATTTCGCAACCCAGGGGAGGTCTTACGACGACCCACTATTTGCGGACCCCTGCTTTAGGGCGCTGATATGATATAAAAACTAATTTTCGAGAAAAACATGCAATGGAACGAGGTCCAAGAGAAAAGTTGAGCTCTGTTTTTGTTATCTGAATCGCTAGTTCATTGAAGTGCGAAACATCGGGTGATAAACTTCAGCTGCCGTGTGTTAAAATTGAATTGGGTTTGAAAATGTTAGGAAGCGAGATTCAGAACATGGATAAACTTTCAGCCAATTTAAAATCTCCGTCAGAAACAAACGCATCATTCTTGCAGTCTGAAAAAAAGGTTTCGTTTAATCAACTGATTCAAATACACGCGTGTGAGACGAGACCCAAACGCTGCAAAATCTTTTCAGGTGCTACTAACTTGAAGGTTAATGCATGTGAGCACACTTTCGTGTAATGAGAGTGCTTTTATTGTTAATGCTCACCTCGAGACTACTGCAAACGTGCTCGTGGCGGATGAAATATCTGATACATGTGCGGTGCTCGACCAACTTTGATCTCACTAACGTATTATGCGTAAGTTTCAGTATTATATTGGTAAGTCACCAATATGAATAATGACCCTTTGCCAGCATTGACCTCGTTAGGTTGTCTTTTATGTCGATCTAAAAACACGTTCTGAACGTCTCGAAACGTATGGCACGCGTTGAAAAGGTGCAGTTTGTGGAATATGCGGCCAACGCAAAGATAGTTGGGTGAAAAGATACTCTGGAAAATGAGGGCTTCATAGACTGGATGAAATGAAAAGGATGATCTTACGAGTATCGTTCAGCTAAAAAGATGTATATCACAAAGAAACTTTGGATTTGCCAATACACGTTTTATTCCTTAACACAGATCAAATTTTTGCAACAGAATAAAACGTGGAAGAAAGATTAAATGACTGATTTGTACTGTTGAAGAGAAGAAACTGTTGCATTCATGTGTATCACATGGTTTAATTCTGATATATGTCTTTTGTGTCATTTGTTTCAGTGATAAAATCGTGTTAGTAATACTAAGACAGTTGCACAGAGGCGCTTAGAGACTAGCAATGAAGAAGGTAAACTGCTGTTGAAAAAAAAAGCGACAATGCGATCGTTTTATGGCCAGTGTGATATCGCTATTCTCATGTGGTTGTATGTACAAGCTTTGACCTAACCTTCTTTTCTTTTGACGTCATACTTCTCTGTTTTGATGGGACGATTTTCAATCTGTCAAAAGAGCCTGATGTTAACTGGCAGCTCCTTAGTTAAAGTACGCTTGGGCGCCATCCTTGTCTCAAATGGCATGAATCTGCGGTTCGTTCTTGTTAATTGCGCTTCTGCGTGGTAGACATGACGGGCAGAGCTTGTACGGCATGACTTTTGTTAGTTTCCAAAAAAACACAGTGTGCACCTGAACCTCACTACAAGGCCTTTCGGCAGTTTCATCGTAAAAACCGAAAGTGAATTGCAGAGAGTGCCAAAAGTTGTCGGTCTACATAAAATTTTGTGAAGTCTGACGACTGTAGCAAGTTTTAATCTTTAAAATTTAATTCTTCACTCGGAGTGGTGATCGACATAAGATAGGATTTGTAAGCGAGGCTGACTATGATATAATCGCGATAGCAGCACTGGGAATAACGAGTGTGCCCAATCGTCTTACAGCAGTCGGCAACCTTATTTAACAAAAGAGTTATTCTAATTTATCTTCCAGCAGACATGATCGGTGTGGAGCCGTAAAACGTTGATACCGTTTTATTTTTCATGGTACTTTATAAGGACGTAGGCTAAATTGTAATCAACTTATTTCTAATCATATTCAAATGCAGAATTTGAATTTCAAGCTTTATCAAATCCAGAGAGAGCCACTTTAAAGGAGCCAAAGAGACGCAAGTTTCCGACCCTGCTTACACTAAAGTAAAGCACTAGCAAACGTTGACCATTTTCTTGTATCAGTGAAAAAAAGATGAAGTATTCGTAGTTTTTTGTTGAGCAAGATATGCTGAAGTCTAAAATTCGAGTAACTGGACAATAAACGCTGGGACAAAAGGTTATCTGTGTTGCGAAGTTGTCTCATCGTTTTATGAAGTTATTATTTAAATGCGTCAAACGCTTAGACGAGCCAGTCGCCATGGACAGTACCTGATAAGTTCTATAGCAAGATACATGCCTTTTTCCGTAGTGGGTCTGATAAGTTTAAATAAAAAACTTTTGTTACATTTTTCCCTAAGTTTCGGTCGCTAGCATTAGCCGTTTGAGATTGGAGTTACACTGCTGTTTTTCGTAATTGCCTTTTTTCTATTTATTTGCCGTTGGAGTCCCTTTCCGCTTGTTTCAACTAGATGCAGATATCAGCGTCACCTCAATTCGGTTCAAGCATTGTCTGGTTTGCAGCTGTTCGATGCAGTTCAATTGCATTTAGTTTGAGACCTCGTTGAACTGTGACAAAGCAACTTGTTATGGGGTAAGCGTATGTCGTAACGCAACCAATAAACGCCGATTAGTGATACGTAGATGAGGAAATCCTTACTTGCTCATACATTAATCGGGAGAGTGCCGTCATAGGACGGATTAGAGGGGACAACCAACATGTGGTTACAAACCAGATAGAACTCATAGTTGAATATAGTCCGCTCTCTTGCAGTAGTACAACTGCTTTCCAAGTTGTATGAGGCTTTGATTGTCCTTGTCACCGGTTTCGGGCTTTGCTCACCCAGGGTAAATTTGTTGAATCATGATTTAGGGCAAACGCTCATTTTGTAAAAAGTAGAAGCGTTGCTTTCGTATATCAAGAGTTATGCTAATACTGACATTATGCTTTTTTCACGTCTCTCTGCGCAAGTAGGTTTTACTTCAGCAACCCGTGTGTGCTGCATTATTCATGTTCAGGACATAAGTTACTGACAAAAGAAAAAAATAATATTGATTGCTTTATTATACTTTTATGTCAACTCCTTACTCCAAAATCATTTTTACCTCTTGACCAATCATCTGCATTTGCAGAAGTGAATAAAGAAAAATTAGTTGGGATTTATTCTTATCGTTGAATTTTGCCAAGCGGTAAGGAAACACAAGTTAACCCCCCCCCCGCTTGTCTGGTGTGGAATATGTTTGCATTCGTGGTATTTTTATGAAGCACATTGATTAATCCTTGGTATGGACTAACAACAGGCCTGTAGCCAACTACGGCAGCGCACTTACGCTGATGTGGACTGTAAACCAATAGGAACGGCCGCAGCAACCCGAAATAGATGCGAAGAGTTTGTATTCCTGGAAAATACGCTGAAAAGTTGAGAGAGTAACCTTTTTATAGTCCTTTGTTCCCGGACATGATCAAAAGTCGGAAATGATTGCAGAAGGGCAAAAAGCTATATTCTGTAAAGCGTACCAAAAACAGAATGACCCACAGAAGTGCCCTAGGCACATAAAAGTGGCCCGCAAATACAGTAATGTTACCCATCATTAGTATATCCAGTAGTTGTGGCTCAAATCAAATGGGTTGCCATTCAGCGACTTCGGTCATTGCTCGTAAATCGCAATGTGCTGTATGCCGTTGCTTCTGTGAAGTCTAACTGAAGTTCACATGCAGCCACATTGTTTGTAGTTACGCTCAAATCATTTTTATTTGCATGCGAAACCAAACTTTATGCAATACTGGAGTCTCGTCTTTCCACTTATATATTCCTTCGAACCGAAGTTTGCTATATATGTTTTTCAAAAAACGGGCTGCATCAATGCATCATCAGATGTGGGATCAGTAAAAGCGGCGATGTCATAAGTCTAGTAATATATTGCCGGGCAGTGTTCCCTCTAAGAAAATTTTCCACTGAGCAAATGTTTGTTTTAGTGAGCACGAATATTTTAAGACTGAGTTCTAAATGAGTTACTAACTTTGTGAATTATTAGAATAGGTATAAAAGCTTGTCAAAATACGAACAAAGTGCACATTTAATTCAAATAGCTTCTTGTTTTCGTATTGTTCCGATCTTTTGGAATGTTGCAAGTGGGTGAGAAGGAGATTTGACTGCACAAATGGTGTGGTACTGTGCATTTATGCAGTTGCGCACCTTTGAGGGAACATTGTTGCCAGGAACACTTGTGTGATTCGTGGACAGATTCACAAACCTTCTTTTGTTTCTTGGTGGTAACCTATTCATTGTCGCTTCACCATTCGTGGATATCTGCTCTGCGATAGGAAATTCTATCATTCTGCTGCGAAATAACCTTGTCATGGGCCAGGGTTTTTTATTCAAGCAAACTGATCTTGTTAAGTTCCACAACGCTTCTAGAAATTGACTCGACAAATTACAGTTAATTGTAGCACTCAATAACGATCCCATATTTGATCTACACAGATTCCAAGGCCAGAAAAACTAATTATTTTACAGTACAACGCCACTTCTGTCTAAAGACGATTCCTAAGCATTTACCTTTGAAGCACTAAACAGCACGACAGGTTTAAAGTTACTAGTGATCAAATACGATGCTGTGTACAAAAAGACCACGAATGAAAATCCACAATCGTGAATGTTTAATTTAATAATTCACCAAATCGCTTCTTCCATTTTCGACAAGCGGTCACCAAAATTAATGCAATGGTGTCATTGAAAGGTGAACATGGCTTATCATTGGAAATTGGAAGTCTTTTCTACCAAAATAAACTTACTTGCTTTATACGTAAAAATAAAATTTAGTTTTGTTACACGAAAAACGCAAGTACTAAATAGTTTCCATGAAAATCACGACCAACGACAACGATATCAACGACATATTGCAAACGTTTCGATAACTCCTGTTATCATCACCAGTGCATTGCAAATTTGCAATGCACTGCCATTCTTTTGGCCATTTTTTCAGTTTGTCACTGTGCAATGAAATTTTCATTAAATACTTGGTCTTTTTTCGTTTTTTTTGGACGGACTTCATCATGTCACTGTTGCAGCAACACCATGTTATTGTACTTCAACCTTGTATTGCTTTCAAGTGTGTAGTAATGATTTAGCCCTTTCTATCAGTAGATTTGTACAAGTGTTTCAGTCGTACCTGTCATACGACTCAGCGTTTAGCCTCAAGTCACAAGTCAAGTTAACCTCTAGTCACAAGAGTAACGCTCCACCGACAAACTAGCTTTTTTTGCGAAGATTGCGGCACCGTGACGCATAGTTCGTAAACTCATTATTGAGTGACACGTCTTCACTCATTAATGCTAACACGACGTGTACTCAATGTCATTCAATTTCTGTTCCATGCTATTTCGTTCTGTGTATCAGAGGAGTTGGTTGTCTTGATCACGCCTTGCCCTTTGTCTGCGTTTAACCGCAATAGATTACAGGGCGTTTCAGACATCGGCGCTTGAAATGCAAACCGAGGGAGGTGGATAAGAGCTTTATGACAGCTGATGCATCAAGTCTCAAATGTTGACAATTCTTCTTTAGAAAAACAGCAACCTTGAAGGGGCAGCTCATGCAAAACTTATACAATAGTGGGAAGTAAGTAAAGAAAACTCCACGACAGCTCACGGGAAATCAAAGTTAGATTCCCGTGAAATATGCATTTTTTCTGGCACTGGTCAAGAATAACAACTTCTTACAAATAGCTCGTGACTGTTCTCCAAAGTACTGTTTGTTGATCTCCATACCAGGCAAAAATTTTACATGAAAAAGCTTAGTTTGTGTCGGCCTTGATAGCAAGTTATTTTATGGTTTTCCCCTCAGTATATTTCTCGTTGGTAAACGCTGGTTTTAAGGATAGGTATTGTTTGGATGGTTTATTTGATGAGCTTCACTTTGCGAATCTCTGCGTAAATGCCATATTTGAGAAGTTTTGGGCGAACCGCGTGTGACATAAAACACGCATCCGTCGGCATGGCGTTACTGAATGTTGTTGGCGAGCTAAATTGGCGACATTGGGCCTGCTGCGACTTTTTCCAATTTTGAGCCATGTACGTTGCTATCGGACGAAAAAAGTCAGGCTCAGTGTTACTNGTAACCTACCACCTTCCTGCGTTACCAGGCCGCGTTTTCCATTTCGCAGACATGAAGTCGACGAAAACCTCATTTTCTCCGGTCAAAACCAGAAGCATGCGTCAAAACGAAGTTGCTCTTGTTGGCATGGAAGAATCAGCCTCCGAAACTCCCGATGAAGAACTCAGCTTGTACTCGCTATATTCATCGGGGTGCATTACGAGGGGACAGATAAGCCGTGCGAAAAAGATGATCGGCGATGTCATGCAAGAGCACAACGCGTTTTCTAAAATGCCAGACTCGCGGTGTTCTAACAGGGAAGAAGAAAAGATGGATTTAGATCACTCTAACTTGCCTTTGCAATCGGCGTTCACGTCATCCAAGAAACTTGGAAAAAGTTTGGTAAGTGAAATATAGGTTCTGGTATAGGATTTTTGTCATTCAAGCCGGTCTTTAAACAACATTTCACAAGTAAATTTCTTTTGTTGATGAAAAACAAATTTTTTCCAGAATTTTTTGCTATGCATCGTTTACTCATTAATACTAAAATACTGAAAATATTCCACTCCGAAAGCCAAATTTTTGATTGCTTTCTACACTTGTGATTGGGGAAATATACATATTTTCGTCGCCAGAATACGTAGTTCTGCCGTTATCAAACTTTTTGATGACGCCGGCGTAACCTTGGAAATTTTTTATGATGAAGTATTTTACTTAACTTCATGATTGTGCAACGCATAAAGCCCGCTTAAATGAACAAAGTCGAATTTCTGGTACGTCATACCCGCGAAAAAATGCCATTTTAGAATTGAATTAAGTTTGTTCTAGTGGACCTGTTTGGGGTAAAGATAATATTTCCGAGGCGTCCAAGTCATACCTCTAAATTTTCCAAGCATCAAGTTCCCTTTTACGAATTTGGTTGTTTGTGATGTCGTATGGTTTGTTTGCTACCAAAACTGCGCGCTTTAAAGAAGCAAGAGTCGCTAACTAATAGTATTTTGCTACTTGCTGACTTGCCTGATCATGGAATAGAATATCCGTAGCTGCCTAAAAATTATGAGAATCTTCTCAACGGGCCATCCATGTTTTTTAATCTTAGGCATCGCTGGTTTTTACTTACGTCGTTGCTACGTGATGAATTTAAGTGCTGTCATCAGGATTTTGTATTCATTTTCACACCTGCTTTTCCTCAGGGGAAGTTTACGAGGTCAGCATTCCTAGAAATCAACATAATAACACCTCATGGTTTTCAGCAATTTCCGATAGTTCTGCTGGTACCCTATCAAGATGGGACCAAGCCAGGACTGAGATGTAATCACACTACCTGTTTTGTTTCATTTGACTGTCAATATTTACATTCGCACTGTTTATACAACCAATTTTTCTGACACGCTGTCAGAATATATTGATTTACCTTTTGTCAAAACGTATGAACGAAAGAAAAGTTTAAAGTGATTATAGTACTCATTTATGTAGCAACATCAGAGCTAGACAAACGGAGCTACGAAAAACGGAAATGCTTTTTTCTTTTAGATCAATGCTCTGTGATTATAGTTGAGAATGTTACTTGCGTTATATGAATTTCGTACAATTCCATCAGAAATTTTCCGTGGGTTCTTGGTGAAATTGTATTCATTTGTTCCCACCTCGACAGTGTATGTAAGACTGATCCGACTCCACAAGCGGCGAAAATTAGGTTTTAGAGATTGTGATGACACCAACTATCCTTTCCATGCTTCTATGCAGAAGCAGCATATTTTTCATAAAGACCTGAGTTTACAATTTAAAAACTTATATGTTAGAACATAAAACTGACTGAAAGACGACTTGGGTGGCCTACTTTCTAAGGCTGTGCCTCTTCAAATCGCACGCCATTGCTAAAGAAAATCGTATGTTCACGTGCGGCACCTCGGTCTGCACCCGGTGTTAAAAAGCGGCACATTTTTCAACATATCAATGAAAACCGATATTTTTCACTCCAAATCGTCAAATAATCCTGAAAACTGCTGTCCATGCAGTACTGTTCCTTTTAAAACCATTTGTGCCCTTGATACCTGACAGCTACTGCGGCTGCTTGTTGGGCGTGCTGACTTGCTAATCTTGTAAAACATTATTTTCAACGAATCATAACTGCCAAGTTCTTGTTATTGAGACGCAAAGCTGTTTCATGGCAAAGGTTTTTTATTGCACGTCATTTACCAGGTAGAACATTAAAATTCTTGACTACTTGGTTCGCTACTGCTTAAAGTTGAGACAGAACTGTCTGTTACTCGCACTAGAATTTTGGAACACCCTACATCAGGTCTAGAGTCGCTTACGATGATGTGGTTAGTTGCACTGCTGTAAAGCCTGAAATGTATAACAGCCAAAATGTTTGGATTCGTGGTTTTTATAGGTTTTCAGTGAGCTAGCCAGCCGTTATTCTTGTGTTAGATATTTCCGGTAAAAACGTGCTGATGACACATGGAAACATTTGATGCTTTGGTTCGTTATTTTCTGAGATTATTTTCGTTACAGCTCGATTTGCTGTCTTCAGGTGTCTGTCGCCTGTCCCGTTTAGGTTACCGTTCTAGATTTCAGGTTTCAAAAGATTCCATGCAAGAACGTCCTTCCTATCAGTGCACATGAATCGAGCATGTTTTTCTGAATGAAACAAAGCTGCAATGTTGCGGTCCAGAGTAACTATGTAATTACATTGAAACACACACACGATTGCAATTCCCAACGTACAGCAATCTTGTTACATTCTAACTCATCTCCAAGGCTTTTTTGCTTTGTGTTTCGGCAAACAACACAGAAATAACCGAAGATAACATGTCACTGTTAAGTATACCCGGTCTGAAATTTTTGTGTACGGTAAAACTTGTTATTGCATCAGAACTTGTTTCCAATGTTGTGTTAACCTAAGAACTTTTCCATTGCCTCCCATGTATTTATGTATAGACACCGTTGGATCGGATGTCACGACTTGACTGTGACTGCGTCTCTCTTGTTCAAAATTGTTTGTTTCATCCTACATTTGCCACCATCACTTCTTGGTTCTGATTTTTGATTAACGTATACTGTTGAAAAAACAAGATATATTATTGTAGCAGCATGATACTCTGCTGTTGCGGAATGACAATACGCTTTGCGTTGGACAACGCATGCATTATGAAACAAAGAGTGAACGCAACTTCCGTTAGCCGCGCGCGGAACTGTGTGGGTTCCTCAAACACCGAAATGCTTTGTCTGAAATTGACAGCAAGGGCAGTTTTTTTTGTACAAGAGAGTATACCAACGTTAGCGTAAAAACCCTGAAGCCTCTGTTAACAAAGGCTACCAACATGTTTTAAATGTGACGTGACGTCATATGGCGTCATAGACTCGGTGCCTCCGCATCTATTTTTGACATGTTAGCAGTTGTTTGGGATATGGCAACTAACGCGTACAAAACTGCTTTGAGCTTGACGATCAACCTTTTGCGATCGTTGGTCACCTCGGGACTGTTTTGTACCCTGGGAGGCACAAACGAACTCTCGCGGAAGATTAGGAATTGTAATGCGGCACGCATAATCAAATGCCTTTGTCAAAGATTGCTGGACATCATACACGCACATGCGAAACCGAATCGGTTCCGCGGAGTCGCTTGTATCAACGCGCGAAGACTTCAACAATGCAGAAAAGTAATACGAACGAGTTGTTACTTCGTCAGTGATATTCGGCATTAAGGTGGAGTGCATGCGAATAGGATGAAGGAGAACAAGAAGAACATTACTGATGTAGCAGGTTTTTCCCGTAACTCAGTGACGCTTCACAACGACAGCGAGCCGAACTAAACGAAGCTGTTTGCTGGAATCTGCAAGGGTCCAACAGAGTGGCATTGACGAGGGTGCTGAAGACGGCTGTTTTGCATTTCTTCACCTAAGAACGATTCTGCAAAACGCGCCAAAGACGTCAACCACGAGTAATGATATCAACGGCGCTTCGCAGCGCTACAGCTTACACACTGTATAACGAAGCTTCTGATAGAAATCTGCGGTTCTTTACGCATTAGGTAGGCAACTGACGCTAGGCGTCGCTATTGCAAAACAAAAAGCGCACATGTTGAACCTGCACGAAAGACACGCGCTTAAGAATTTTTACGCAGTGCGCGGACATTTCTATAGTGGCCCATGCGCGCCACCCTAAGAAATTTTTGTTTCAAGCACTTTTTTGAGAAAAAAAAAAAACGTTTCAAAAGCTAAAACAATTTGACTTCCGTTTCGAAAACATTTTCGTTTCGCAAATGTTTTCTTAATAAAACATTTTCGTTTAAAAAAAATTATTTTCTTTTCGGAAACACTTTCACTTTTCTTTGCAAATTAAAATATTTTCGTTTCAAAAACAAAAACAATTCTACTTTCGTTTCGAAAACACTTTCATTTCGCAAATGTTTTTTAAATTAAGGCATTTTCGTTTTTTAAAAAATAGTTTCTTTTCGGAAACACTCACTTTTGTTTCGGAAACACTTCGTGAAACAAATCGAAAAAAATCGCATCAGTTTTGTGGTCGTGGCCCATGCGTGCCACCGTCTGTTGAGGGCCAGTGTTTCCACTTGGAGAAGGCTTGATTTGCAGATTTACCATGTCGATGTCTGGCTCCAGTAGCTCGCGATTGTATTGCGAGTCTTTCCTTGTTGTGATAACCTATCCTTGGGGAAATGTCTTTGAGGGATTTGTGACATAAGACGTATAACTTGTGGCTTAGAGTAAGTGAATG
>JGI24158J21664_10009274_pt1 | contig 13134 bp, 12 predicted proteins | sample Ectturendosymbi3_FD_21664 | JGI IMG/M metagenome (IMG submission 21664) | reverse complement strand
CGCGAGCCTGAGTAACGCCTTCAACATCGCATAGGACAGCGTGAATCAGATTCACCGCTGGTGCTTGTGTGTTACAGAGCGAGAGACACCTCAACAGGACCATAGCAAAAGAGGGTCACTTGCTTCTTGCGGCACGTTTTCAAGGAGGGCGAAATCGCGTATGAAGGACAGAAAACGAACTGAAAAAAAGGAAACATCCGAGTACATCTGAAAAAAGGTTTATTCCTCGAACTCTGCTATGTGTTGATATAACCCGTTTTCAGGCATTTTACTGGTTTGTAAAGTTCTAGTATCTATTGTTGTCTGTCGAAAGGAATCCTTTAACAGCCAAGACTTACCCACAGACACTAACATCTTACCAGAGTATATATTTCGCCTAGGTAGGCGTCATAAGCTCGTATTGAAATAAAATCTATGAATACTAGTTGTAGTATCTAGGTTTAAAAGAGGAATTGCAACGCAAACACACTTTCATCTTTTCTGAGAACTTGCCCATGATGACTTCAGCATACCTGCAAAAAATCGCCTCACAATGTTTCTGATTTTGTGCTTGAAAAAATTACGTGCACAAGCGCCTTCGGACCAACGTTCGGAAGTTACAAGTCTAAACCCTTTCAGGACCGCGTAAGCCGCTGAAGAACAAAGAACAAACTTCTTACATTGATCAAGGCTGTTCAGTAGTTTGGCGATGCCAAGAAAAATCACTTGAAGTCTACATACATCAATTTTTAAAAAATGCCTGCGTATGTAGTCTTGGTGTAATCTGCACCGGCTGCCTTGGAATTGAGGTTTTTGCCCACAACAACGGGAAGGTGTCGACAGGACATCAGGATTAGAGTAGTACAGTAACACACACTTAGAGCAAAAAAAGGAAGCATTGATTGAGATTTTTTCTTACGATCTTACCCTTGTCTGCCACAAGCTAGCGCAATAAACAATGTTCAGGCCAGCACAAAACCGATTTGAAGGTAACATCGTCAAAATCATTTTTTACATAAAATTAACACGGAAAATTTTCAGCAGGTTTCAGATAAAACGGTGGATTTGCCAGAAAACACAGTGACCAAAACTGTTCGAAAATATAACTTCTGAGGTTGATTTCTGACTTTTCATCCCTGCATAACATTCAGTTGAGTGTACCCGCACATGACCAGCAACAGTGACTCAGCGTTAGTTTTTCACCCCGCATTACCAAAGTAAACACTGCTTGGGCGCAACCATGGTGCGAACAAACCAATCAAACTGTATGAGGCAGTGGCGTAGCCAGTCCAAAATTTTGTTTTGGGGGGGGTATTTTAGGCTAGTAACAGTATTTTGTTTGGGATAACGCATCTCAAAGCACAAAATCGCTGGATTTTCTAAAAATTTGGTGGGGGATGGCTTCCTGCCCGCCTGGCTACGTTATGGTATGGCGAATTGTAGCGCACTTCTGTGCCGCGCCCCCGGCTTTCCTTGTCCTTACCCCGTCTCCGTTCGCACCTAATTAAAGTCTCACGCGTTGTCTCGTCTGTTTATCTAGTAAATACTTAGTGCAACCTGTTTTCTGCAAGTTCTTTTTCAGTGTGTTAAGCTGTAATGTTGGGTGTGTTAAGTGGTAAAGTCTGTGCTAAGCTGTAGTGCTGGCTCTGTCTCGACAGCACTATTGTCTTCACGTCTTGGATCAGCCGTGTAATGGCACTGAAGTATGAGACCGATTTTCTTGGCAAGGTTTAATAGGTATCGAGTTCCACAAAAACTTTCTACAGCGGGTTTACCAATCTGCATGTTGCTACGCAACGACGAAACACTTCTATTGAAACTTGCGTTCAATCGACTAGCACTTGTATTCAAAATTTCTGTATTATGCTCAAACACGCTAAGGCGCTTTGAACGCCAACAAACATCCACTGCGCCTCTTCTACATTCAAACTTTGTAGCAACACCCTGCGGTCTAGTAGTGTATCAGGTGGCAATTTTAGTATCAGGTGACAATTGTACACAATGTTGTTGCACATGTGATACGCAGTGTGTGTGTGTGATACGAAGTGTGTGTGTGACACGCAGTGTGTGTGAGACAGAAAAGGTCCGTAAAATACTTGGGTTCTACCAGGCCCGTAGCCAGGTTTCAAGATTTGGTGGGACACAATACATTTTTAGGGGGGCAAGATTTTTGCTTTTACTATATGTTTAAAACAAATTTTTCTGGGCGCAACAAAATTTGGGAGGCACAAAAGAAATTTTGGGGGGCACTGCCCCCGAATGCCCCCCCGTGGCTACGGGCCTGGGTTCTACAGCAACGCACTGTTCCAATCAAAATCGCTTGAAGCCAGTGATTTTCAACCAGGGGGTCGTGAAACATTGTTGGAGAGGCCGCGAGTAGATATTTAATGTACACAGCTGTATTACATTTGCTTCATTCGAGTTTTTAGATGGGCGTCGTTGGGTTGTAGTTGCAGTGGGTTTCTATAATGGGTCGCGGTACAAAAAAGGTTAAAAAACACTGCTCTAAGCGGTAGCTCCCCCGAGGAAATATAGAGTCGGGGCTGCAAGATAAGCAGGGTGTGTGATGCGTAATGGAACGGGGTCAGCGGTAACTGGGACACGTACGCTGCGCACCTTAACGTACATTTCTGTAAAAGCCATGTGCAAACTTCTAAATGAACCATTTACATTTCACACAGTTATATGTAGTTCGTATCGTGCTATAGAATCTGTGCATTTTAAAATGAACGTATTAAACGTTTTATCAAATTGTGCCACAGCATGATCTGCAAACATTAATACGAGCATGTGCAATTCCAGATATTTCATTCTTCTTCTTCATCGTTTGAGCGAGTTTGTTCAATCCACTGCTAGGCTGCACTTGATCTCAGGGCAGGTGTTGTACAGCCATTCGATTGTCTCGTCATTCAAACTGTCAAGTCATGCACTTCATGGGGCGGTCGATGGATGGGACAGTGATTTCAATGACTGTTAGCAACCGACGCAGACTAACGCAGAGATGTAAAATATAAAGCTTTAATCCAGAATACATGAAACACGCACTATAAAGACTAGTAATCATTTTTTGAAACTAATTTAGCAGGAGTTACTAACCTGAACAACAAAGCACTTCAGAGCTAAAACCTGGTTGCGGTTGTCAAGTAAGTGCAAGCTCCCTATCTTGCCGATACCACCTGCCTCACATGTGTTCTTATGCGTAACCTGATTATGTTTTGCCGGACAATGGCTATGACTCGAGCTGCGCTCCAACAGAGCATATTAAAGTGGCGAAAATCGGTTTGTGGATCTGAAAGCTTTCTCTGACGAATCAGACGGTCTTAGCAGAGGGCGAAGTTGTGATTGAGAGCCAGGGTTCCTGTAACCCTTGCAAAACAGTGTCAGTCCACAGTTCGATCAAACTGTGTGCTAACAAGAATTGGCAACGACAAAAACGAGGCTTGACAAAATCTCTGACACACAGAATCTTGGGCAAGTCCTGTTGAAGAACAAGACGGTACAATGAACTGGCGGTAACAGCAGACTTGATCCACGGCCGTTTGGTCCTATTGTAAACAACAAAATCCTTGGGTTGTCACGACATTCCTCTTTTGTCAAGAAACATTCCAGGAAAGCAATCCACTGTACGTGCATTGGACTCGTCGAAGCCGTGTGATAAATATATGGACTTATTGAGATGCGTCTTGAAATATCGGAGACCATCTGACTTAGGTCGCCTTTGGTCACTTGTTGCGAACTTTGGTGGTTTCAGGTTGTACTAGAATCTTTCTTGAAATAGTTCTTTCATTGACAAGAAATTTTCAAACTTTGCAAAAGTCTAGCTTATACCAATAGCCTTATTCACGTAGTAATCCTGGTAATGTATGATCCGCATTCAAACCATAATTGGATAGAGAGGGTGTTGATTTGAGCGAACGTTGTGCATTGTGGTTGTAGATTATAATATTGCATGTGCTATGATCAATACAATGATGAACGGCAACCCATGGGCGTCGGAAGGGGGGAGGTGGGGGGTTTCGACCCCTTTTGGATTTTGAAAATTTCAACAAAAAAGGGTTGTTTTCTTAGTTTCGAGTAGGAAAAAACAAATTTCACCAATTTTGACCCCCCTAGAAAAAACTTTGGAAAAATCCCGTAGTGGCCCCCCCTGGAAAAAATCCTTCCGACGCCCATGCGGCAACCTTAGCCATAATTCATATAGGAAGAAAAGTTTTGGGACACCCAATCCATGTTTAATTATTTTCTAAGCGTGTTATTCGGTATGATGGGCAGAGTTCCATTGTCTTCTGTCAAGAACCATAATAATACTAAATACGTAGCCAAAAATAAAGCCCCATTGCATGTCTTATTCTTACATTTATCGATCTTCAGTGCAATTACATGCAGGCTAACGAAACCTCGCAATAAACACACGATGTTTTCCACTTCGGCGCTGAGCACTGCTGAAGGTTCAATACGCAATTCCGAAAAACACGGAGTTGAAGCGATGCAAAGTCAACATTCTGCTAACGCAGGCTAACGGTTTCGAATCCGATTGTCCTCAGGAGCACTCACGTAAGGAAAGTTTCTTTGCGATTTGCGAAACAGTGGAGAAGAACTGTACTACGTAGTTCAAAGCTGTTCACCATAATTGAAAATAGTTCAGCTTAAAATGTATACGGTACCCTCATCGCTGCTCAATCTCTGATGCTGGTTGCAACCTACAAGATTTCCCCCTAAAATGAAGTGGATAAACAAAGACCTTTATTTTTTAACGAGATCACCACCGATATTAGAATATCGCTGGCAGGGCGCGACCGGTCTGTCCAACGGTATAATCTGGGCAGTTGCTGCCATGAATTGCGCGAAGTTAATCAAACCCATCGTGCATCGGTGGTGCGCGCGTGACCAAGAACAGCGCTCGGGCTTTAGACAGAGAGACCCGTTCGAAAAATTCGCTACAGGGCGTGAAAAGTTTGGCCAGAACCTGCAAAGTTTGCTCAGGCTGGGGTAAGGATACTTGCAAGGCCTCAGCTGGCAAGTTGTGTTGATGAATGGATCCCACTAGGTCGGGTGGAAGAGTATGCATGTTGAGGTTGAAATTGTTGGGAGCTCCCGGTACTTGATACAGGTATGCAACCCAAACTCAAGTGCAATATACCTGAAATTTGTAGAAGATATAAGTGATGACCGATATACGGTTAAAGCTAACGAATCCACAATATTTTTGGGAGACTTCAATGCACAAGTTGGGAAGGATGCCGGGGCATCGAAGGGTGCTGTTGGCAAACGTGATGATGCTGACGTAAAAGATAACAGAAGGCTCCTGCTGGAACTGTGCTGTAACAACGCACTGTGCATCATCAACACTTCCAACACAGAGATTTGCACAAGTTTGACCTGGTACAAAGATTCTCTAGGTCAACGGTCGTTCGGCGGTTTCTGCATAGTTTCAGCTTATTTTTTCCAATCAGTGTTGAACGTTTGTGTCTAAAAGGGGCAGAACTGTCGAGCGATCACCACCTAATGATCTGCAACTTACGTCTGTAAGGACCAACAGGGCTTACGCAAGCGTGCAGGTCTAAGAGGTCCTACGGAATAAAGTGGGAGGCCTTGGAGGACAAGATGTAAGAAAAGCATTTGCAGACAGCGCATCCTCCATTTTTCGACAGCTCCCGGAATGTGCAATGGACGCTGAGGTGGAATAACAGCTGTTCCATGCAGCTGCAGCTATATCTGCTGCTCGCGATGCGGATCGGAATCTGTTTTTTTTTCGCTGAGACCTTTCGGTATTAAAACTCGCCGTAACAGTATTCACTAGCCTACCTTTTCAGACATTTTGACCGAATTGACTTAATTTTTTTCGGTCATTTAAAAAAAATTCGGTCCATGACCGAAAAAAAACAGAACGGAAGCAATTCGGTGAATAATGGCAAAAAAGTAATCCAGTGGTGGAACCGTAAGGTGAAAAATGCTAGTCAAGCAAAGAAAATACCTTACATAGTACTACTTGAGAACAAAGCAAATCTTGTATGTTCGTGCGATACGCTGAGGCGCGAAAATCCGCAACTCTCACGATGAAAAAGCCCAAAATGCAATCCAGGAGGAATTTCGGGCAAACTGGATTCCAACTCCTGGCAAGCCAACAAAGTCTTCTGGCAAACAATCCGGCGTCTTCGCGACAAAACATCTAATATTGACAGATCCACCAAACACCAACATGGCGCCTTACACAGCAATGAGGAGTAGATCCTTGGCAGATGAGAGAGTATTCCAAAGATGTTTTGAAGCAAGTCATTGTCACACCACCGGACACACACGATGTACATTTGGGGGAGGAAAGTATCATCACTGAGGTCGAAGTCTTTATAGCTGTCAAAAAACTGAAGGCGAGGGAGGCGGCAGGTTGCAAAGAAATCCGACCAGAATTGTTCAACGCCTTGGATCGAGTTCTTTGGCTGAATCATGTGTGTCAAGTGGCCAGGTGCACTGGAAGAGTACCGATAGGTTGACAAACTGAAAGGAGTACACAAGAAGGGGAACAGGAGAGAATGCAATAACTGCTGGGGCATCTCTCTCCTTAGCACGCTGGAAAAGTGTATTCCACGTACCTTGTAAAAAGATGCCCCGAAATAATTGAACCACAGCTGCATTATAACCAGTGCGGTTTTGTCCTGCGGCCGTAGAACTACAGACCAAACTTTCGAGATATCTTGGGAGTATGCCAAAGACGTCTATGCGAGTTTTGTGGAGCTTGAGCAATTATACGACGTGGTTCCTCGTGAAAACCTTTGGGTAGTGTTCAGGCCCGTAATCAGGGGGGGCTTGCCCCCCCTGGAAAAATGTACTGGACATCGATTAAAATTATTGGACATAGTTCAAAAATTTTCAAAAATTTTGGGCCCCTCTCAGAAAGCTCTTCGCCCCTCCTGGTGACCCAAGCTGGTTGCGGGTCTGATAGTGTTGCGGAAAATGATGTTGAGAGACGCCTGTTACTGGCCGTCAAGTCATTGTATTCTTCCTCAGACCTTTTTGTCCGTGTTGGCGGAGCTAAATCACACGCGATGGGTGTTGTGCTCCAACAAGAGTGTGTGCTGTCACCACTCCTATTCATAGTCTATAATCTATTCTATATGAATTGGATAGACAGTCACAGCCTAGTCGACGAGGGTGTCACTGTTGGACGCTGCAGAATCAACTGTTCGCTTTTCTGCGGACGATTTGGCACTGCTGGTATCTTTTGAACAAGGTCTTCAACATGCATTTGATCAGTTTGCAGCTGCGTTCGACCAAACGGGAATGAAACAGCACAAACACGACTGAGGTATCATGTCTCTCCAGAAACCCAAGCTAGTGTGCGCTACAAGTAAGCAGTAATACACTGCAGCAAGGCGAGAAGTTCAAGTACCTTGGGGTGGTATTCACGAGTGACGACAGGCCCGTAGCCACGAGGGGCATTCGGTGGCTGTGTTTCCCCAAAATGTTTTGTGCCCAGAAAATGTTTTATTGTATTAATTTGTATTTCATTATATTTATTTTAAACATACAATAAAAACAAAAACCTTGTTCCCCTAGAAATGTATTTTCCACCCCAAACCTTAAAACTTGGCCTGGCTACCGGCCTGACACAACACAGAGATTGATACACGGCTTGGTGAAGCAAAAGCAGTTGTCGGGGCTTTATCACTCCGTGGTCACAAAACGGGAGCTTTCAAACGCCACAAAGCTGTCAGTTTTCAAATATATTTTTGTTCTGATCCATACCTATGGTCATGAATCGTGGGTAACGACTGAAAAAGTGCTATCTCGAGCACAAACGGCAGATCTGGGATTTTTGCAGACTTCACAACGGTGTGACGCTTTGCGGCAAAATGCGCAGCTATGAAATTCGCACAGCCCTGAATGTCGAGCCACTTCTCCTAATATAGAGATCTCAGGTTGGTTCGGCTATGTCTAATGTTCCGGGAAAGGGGCAAAGGCAAGTCTACTGGCTATACCCACCGAAAGCGGCCCAGCCCAGAAGTCGACCAAGGACCAGGTGGAGTGTATACTGACTACATCTCCGATCTTGCTTGGTCCCGTCTTTGTGTGGAACCACAACTATCTGAAAATGCTACCTGAAATTGCTGAAAACAGCACAGCTATCTAAAATTGCTGAAAACCGTGAGTTATTTCGTGACATGACTGCTGCTCCCGCGACCAACGCCAGAGGAAAAGCGGGCATGAATATGCATGAATAAATATTGCCGATCCACGTCAGCACTCTACCACCGTTTTACCAACAATTTCATTCCGTTATGATTGTTACTTAACACTTCCTTGCTTCACTGTGGTAGCTAAACTTGGGAGGTACAGCAAGCACCATTTCGCTCGTGGTTGTGAACCAACAAGCAACTACGTGTAGCGACTAATGCACCGAAAATTGCAGTTCTGCACTGCGTATCTACAGGAATTGTTGCGTTTTTCATTATGGGTTGCGCTCTTGCGTAGTCGCGCGAAAAGTTGACGTTAAGTTTGTAACGTATGAAACACGAACAATTTTTACGCACTTCCAAGACGTGTTTAAGAGCAGTTCCTTGAGAATAGATGGATAGTGACAAAAGACATTTTGCTATTAGCAGCAGGAATGCCAAGGTTGCGATGTATATGTACGAGAGCTTGATCAAACGCAATTTTTGCTGTGTTATAGGGACCAGCTTTCCTCTCATACCCCGCCCATCCCATGTTTCGTTCATCGTAGCACCTGACGGTACACCTCTTCCACCGAATAAGCCTGCACGTGACAGGTCACAGCACTGTAGTCTTCTAGGCTACCCACAATGGGTAACAAGTTTACCACTACATCGCACATCAAGACTAGATTATTTTCGCAAACTTGCAGCAAAAGTCCATTTGACAGCTGGCAACAAAACCAAAAATGGACAGCACTCAAGCTTTGTAGTAGGTACACATGAGTGTGATATATAGTTACGCCATGCGGGAAAGTTAAAAACCGATCATATTGAACGAGTGGATCAAAAATGCCCATTTCTGCGATTTGAACGGAAAATTATTTGCTTTAAACCGGAAAGCATGTTTTCTGCAGTGGTGCTGTTTGTTACTGTATGCACCACAAAAGTCTCCAGCAACTTGATGAACAGTTTCAAGAATTGATTTCACCACACTTTTTGCCACTAATTCCGTGAGATGGCATTTCAGCTGGCAAAGTAGAGGCATAAGACAGTAGAGAAACCGAAAAATTGAAGATAATCAGTTCACGAAGTCTCACAGACAATTTAAAATAACAAATCACTGCAGGCCAGGCCAAACTAAGCCCTTGTACAGATAGATAGTAACCTTACATCACGCAACTCACCGTAGCTGCAACAGAAGCACAGGTTTTTCCCTTTTGTCTGTGACCAAACCTTGCCTCATCGACGACGTAAACCCAACTCTCTCTCATAAAATTGTCACTAGAATTACCAACCAAACAGCACCCTGAGAATTGCTTGCTAACCAAACCTACCTTCTCGATCAAGGAATTCAACTACATGTTCCAGTCCACGACAATACAATTAGTGATGTCATATTCAATTTTAACTTGGCAGTGCTTGCTCTTTACACCCACGGGGGAAAACACTCATTCAGAGCCAGGGTTGCCAGATTGGCTCTTTTGGAGCCAAAAACCAGAAATTTGGCTCTTTTGAGAAGCACTTGGCTCCAAAATTTTTATTTGGCTACTTTTTGATTCTTTTGCAAGTTTTCGTTCCACAAATTTTTCTTGGGGAAAAGTTGTGAGTGGCACGTGTAACTTGTCTCCGTCACAATAAAACGAGAAGCGGGCCACTACACAGTTACGCAATGCAGTAATGAGCACCCAAGTATACCTAAAGAGGGATAGAGAAGATGTGCAAGTCGAGCGCGCAATTAGTTCCACATGCAGTGCCCAGTGAATCTGTTCCTGCTGTGCACTGCATTTTTTAATATCAATGTTTGAACCAGACACGAAGTCCATAGAGCATAAGTACACACTGTATTATCCATTTGGGTCTGCAAATTATTTTGGCTGTTGACCCCTTGGTAAAATCTCAGACATCTCACCGAACTCCGAACGAGTTTAACTTCTCAGACCAATACCTCACAAATATGGAGGCATTTGCATTAATTCCTACTATTGATATTAAATCTATTTAACTGTAACATAAAGGCATTGAGCAAGACTTAATACAAGCACAAATGGAAAATGGTAAACTTTTCATTGATATTTGAGACACCATCAATGAGAAGGGTGTTTCCTGTGAGAAACAGCAAGAGCATTTTTATCTGGCTGGAGATTGATGAGTTTAGTTAAGTTACAAGTCACCACACTCTTCCGAGTTCTGTCGGTTCCTCTTCCTTAGGAATGCATTTGGCTGACTAACATCAGCTTCAACCATACAGGAATTGGGAATGCAAGTAAAAACGGCTTAACAACTGCTCAAAGTTTCGGGTATTCAGCAGCGGTATTACTATTTACATTGCACTGCCACGCAGTTTTTTTGCGTTTGAATGGTGATTGAGCTTCGAGATCCACTCACATATCAATGAGTTCATCTTGCAATTGCGAATTAATGTATGCATTTTGCACATTAAAATCAAATTGCGTAACAATCCAATCCGGTGTCAAGCGAAATTTCTGACCTCTGCGAAATTTGACCAATTATTGTTTGTGAGTTATTTTCAGAGTAAAGGAATAAAGTTGGGCGTTTCCTTTTTTGATGTGTGTTGTGTAAATAAAATATTTTTGGTTAGATGTCAGATACCCACAACAAGCTACAGTACGGGAATAACTATAACCACTGAAAAATGTTTGACTTGTTCTTAGACCTCATTTATTTTTATTTTTCAAACCCTAACCCCACACACTTACTTAAACTCCAAAACATGAGTCCTAATCATCAGTTTTCTCAGCGTGTTTGATATGTAGAAAATCATTCTGTGCACGCGCTCATGGCGTGAAGTCAGAAATTTCGCAAGTCAGATATTTCGCTTGACACCGGCACACGTATTCTCTGTAGATCCTCAAAGCGTTCTTTTAAAGTCTTCATTTAAATTTTTAAGGTGCTTTGCATATATCTCCGAATCCCTGTTAACAATGCTTCCATCAAGTTGGAGAAATATTTAAAATCTTTGCGTTGCAATGCAAATTTGAATAGTCCTAAATTGGTTTGAATCCTTGTAGGGTTATTAGCTTGATTAACAGCCATTTCGATCATGCCGCATTTGCGTCAAGTCTAGTTTGCTAAAGTTATGATCGAATGATATTGGGTAGAATGAGGTTTCAGGGAACAAGGTGGAACAGGCTGACAGCACGGGATCCACAAATGGTACGCCATCAAAAAAAGTTTATGAACCATTGTTATGGTTTCTTTTGTTTAGGTTGCAAAAATTTTGTGATATTGGCTATGTTTTTCTCATGTTTTGCTTGTACTGGCTTGTGTAGTCTACCACAGTCTGGTGTAGAAGTGTGGTTGTCGGGTATATGTCAAAATGGTTGTTGGGTATATGTCAAAATTTTCAAACACTAATGATGAAAAATAATGTACTTCTGTATAAACTTTCTGATTACGCTAGTGTTAATAAACCCCAGCAGCAAGCCGGAGAAAAATAAGAAAATTTGACATTATCGCCTGTGCACGCAGTGTCGGCCTGCAGAGTTACTATACACTGTAGGCTATTGTGTGTTGTGTTTGTTTTATATACTTTGCCAAAGATATGTTAAATTGCTGATAGAAAATAAAGCTAATTGTTAAGGAATATTTTGCGGGTGCCGGTGATCCCAATTCCTGTAACAAGACTGTTTAAAGCTGTGTTAACCGCACGCGCCTGCACTTGTAAGCTGTCAACCTCTTTCCTTTGTCCTATAGGACGGAATCGACATAAATCAACAGATATTTTACTAAGCGCACGCACCGTTCTACACGATGCCGTTGCCGGCTTCAAGACACTGACAAAAAGGAATCAGCTCACGAACGAAGCACATTTAAAACTCAAACTGCGCGCCTCTTATCGAACGCATCGCCCAATGACAAACAGCGGCGAAACTCGCATCGCCGTATGGCAACAGCGGCGAGACTCAACAACGCTAGAAAACGTGCATATGAGCACAAGAAATTCTTAACACACTCCCCCCCGAAATTGCTGTCAAGTAATTTCAAAAACAGACAAGAATTTCGAACCAAAAAACGAGGAACATAAGCGATACACACAATTGCGCTTTGCTTACGTGGGGGCGAATTTACCAGTAAATTGCAACAGCTATCATGTCGCGCTAAATAGATACATTTGACCGTTGAATTAAGCACAGTTTATGTATGGGTCGTTTATATTCACGGCCCTTCATCTTCACAACAGCAGTCCGTACAACGCCATGTTCATCAGGGAGAACCTTAACAACCCTTCCCAGGGGCCGCTGGGAGTGAACCAAACCGCTCTCAGTAACAATCACAATGTCGCCCACTGCAAGGTTGCGCTCCCTTTGGAACCACTTCGGACGAGCAATGACAGTTCGCAAATAGTCTCTCGCAAACCTCTTCCAAAATCGATCGACCAGATATTGCACATGGCGCCAGCCTCGTCGGACGTAGCTGTCGCCTTCGTCTGTGCTTGTTGGCGGGAGACCGACGCTTGCGTTGACTCGAAGAAGATAGTTTGGAGTTTGGCGTTAACGGCGTTTCACCGTCGGTGTCCATCGTAACTGGAGTCAGTGGACGTGGATTGACTACCGACTCTGCCCCCAGCAAGAATGTTTCCAGTTGATCATCGGTGAGAACACGGTCGTTGGTGAGGGTTGACAGGACACGTCGAACGCTGCGAATCATTCGCTCCCACGCTCGGCCCACATGGCTTGCGGTCGGGGGGTTGAAGTTCCATTGGATGTCGCTCTGCCGAAAATGTTCGTAAATCTGGTCCTGATTCCAGGAATTAATAGCTTGTCGAAGCACGTGTTCAGCTCCAACCAGATTGGTTCCGTTGTCTGAGTAGATGTGCTGCACCAGGCAGGGCCGGATTAAGGGGGGGGCAACGGGGGCAATTGCCCCGGCCCCCCCTCTGCAAGGGGACCCCCCGTGATGAAATTTATTTGTTTCAAATAAAATACTCGGTTGAAAAATTTTCGTGATTCAGAAGCGATAAAAGAACACAACTCTATTATATTCC
>JGI24158J21664_10009273_pt1 | contig 13134 bp, 7 predicted proteins | sample Ectturendosymbi3_FD_21664 | JGI IMG/M metagenome (IMG submission 21664) | reverse complement strand
TGCTTCCACCAATCACAGTGCGCCATGATGAGAGTGCCGTACGGCTAGCCCCAGAAGCTAGCCATACGGCGCCGTACGGCTAGACACTTCCTTAAAAATAAACTTGAACTTGTTAAAAATTTGGTGCAAATATTGCATATTACCTTGTATTTTATGTGCAAGTGCCGCTATCGTACATTTCAAGTTTTGTTTTGACTTTTTTTGAACATTTTGTATGTCTGGATTTTTTTATTATTTTCTGGGCTGTTTTCAAGGTAAGTTCTGGGGTTTTTCTTCATAACAGAGTGGCAACGCTGCTGAGCAAAGGTCATTGCTGTGCATCATTTGTTGTGAATTTGAAGGATCCATGTGAATATTCCTGGGATATCTAGGTTCTTTTTTCTGCATTAAATGCACCCACATTGTAGCATGCACTGCCTAACATCTGTATCACTCTATTCCGACCGTATACTTTTTTGATAGTGTACAAGCTAAGTCTGAGAAACTGCCCTTGTACAGGTTCTCTTAAAATTGCCTAGAGTTAAATCTTCTTCCTATGGCCCTTGAGTTGCCTCAAAATGTTTGCAAAACTTCTCAAATATTCTTTTGATCCCATTGCATATCACTCAAGTTTATGTGTTGAAACACAGTAGGTTTTGTCGTTACAAGTTAACAAGAAAGGAGAGCGATAAGCCAGACGTCCCTGCGATTACCGCCTCCGCCACATTTTTGCAGACTTTGCACCGCTAGCCAATTGAGCTAGAGAGCTATTCAAACCCTCTACGGATTGAGAAGTCTTCTAGTTCAAATTTTAAAAAAGGAAGTGAGTATTCATCTCCCTGTCCTGACACAATTTTAATAAAAGGGTCACTTTGTCATAGAAGTCGTGTTGATTGCATAGGGTAATGGTCGTGCGCTACGCCCTCTATGCTTTAGGTTTTTCGTTCGAATCTCACCTTGCCGACATTGGTTTTGTTTTTTTTTCTTTCGACTTTCCTTTTATTTTTTTTCTTTACTTTTTTTCAGGCATACATTTTACGTTTACGAGTTAGTGTTAGGTTAGGGATACGATAGCGTTAGGTTAGGGTTAGGTTAGCTTAGCTTAGCTTAAGGTTATGTTAGGGTTAGGTTAGGGTTTGGTTAGTGTTAGGTTAGGGTTAGGTTGACTTAGGGTCAGCTTAGCTTAGGTTTAGGTTAGTATTAGGTTCTGATTAGGGTTAGGTCTAGGGTTTATCATTTACATTTACTTCGTTTCTACCAAGCCTACTGCACTCTCGTCATGCATTACTGTCATGTTACAGAAGGCGGTCGAATAAGTCTTCAAATTTAAAGATCCACAGGCGGTTCTATAGCCACTGCCTTTAAAAAAATGTTTTGGGTTTGAGGTTTTCTGTGTGTGACGTCACAATAGGAGCATGGTTTCGCCTTTTTCACCAAGTTTACCGGGTTCTGGCCGCCAACCCAATAGGCCATTTTTGGTTCAATTTTTTTTAAAAACTAGGCAATGATTCGCGTCTTCAGAGACCTTGAGCAAAAATTATGGCTCAAAACCACAATTTTTGACAAAAATAAAAAAGTTGCACAAAAGTTATGATTTGGCCTCTTAGGGCAAACTTTGGTCAGCCATAACTTAGCAGAAAATTGAGATAGAGAGCTGTTCAAGCCCTTTGAAAACTCGTGAAGTCTTGTAGTTTGAACTTTAAAAATAAATTTAAGTCTGGGGTTTTTGGTCGATAACGTCATAATTGGAGACGGTTCTCCGGTTTGTTTCATGACGTCATCGGCCTATCCAATCAGCCGATTTTGTGGCTCAAAGTTTTATTAGATACTAGGCTATCACACGAGGTTTTTTGAACCCTTGATCGACTTTCTAGCATTTCTGGTTCAAAACTTATGGCAAAAAATTCCAAATAGTTCAGGACTTTCCCAGGGCAGTAGAGGGGATTTCCCTTATTAATTTCCGGACGCTTGGTCATAATTTTGGAACCAGAAACGCTAGAAAGACAAGCAAACCCTCTAACGACTCCTATGATAACCTAGTATCCAGTGAAAACGCGAGTCACAAAATGGCGTTGGCGTCCAGGGCCTGATGACATCAATCCAAATGTAAACAAAATATGCAGAAACATGCTCCCATCATGATAACATAAAAAATGACATCCAAAACTTCAAATTTTTTTTATTCCAAACTACAAGACTTTCCCCGTCTCCAGGGAGTTTGAACAGCTCTCAAGCTCAATGTGCTGGTGAGTTGTGGGCATGGGCAGAAAATACCCAAATTAAGCGTTTGTGCGAGTAGAAATGTTACCAATTTTTGTTTTTTGAGTCATAATTTTGGCTGTAGGTTTGCTAACAAGCCAATCAAAGGTTCTAAAGACTCGGATGATAGCCCAGATTCCAAAACAATTTGAGTCAAAAAATGGCTCGTTGGATTGGCGTGTAGCGTGCTTCATTAGCTCACAGAATTATGTCTTCGGTCCCGGCAGAATTCCTACCTAAAATGAAAAAAGTAGCTGCAGAATTCCTAACTAAAATGAAAATAACACAAGTCCAGCAAAGTGGCGAAATGCATGAAAAAATCTATGGAGCGGATAGAAACAAAATGGGTTGGGGAAATATTTTGCCAGCTACTGTTTATTGTGAGTGCGATCCCCTGTGCAGCAAGATGCTCACAGCAAATCAGCAGTTGAGTGCAAAACAAGCCCTCGTCTATCTAGATTTCAAGATGCATGGGTTTATTGAAGACCAGGAAAATGACGAGAATTCTCTTCAGTGTCCTCACCGTCCACCAACACCGGTGATGCTGATGTACTTTAATTTTAAAAACATCGACAAGCTGTCAAAATCAAAGCGCAGTAGGTTGGAATCAGTGCATCATCGCAATGTTTAGGTGCAACTGCTAGATTAAGAAACGCTTTTGAAATTTTTTCCATGAAGTGGAAAAAATTAGCCGTTCGTCATATGTCTGCATTCATCAGACCATGTAAAATTATCTTCCAATCGTTCGATAGGTTGCAGAAGTTGTAACTGATTACTCACCGACGTAAGTTTGCGTTGAGCAGCTTTTTCAAGACCTTCTCTCTTTAGAAGGCCTTGCTCTTTTCCGCATTGCACATAAAGAAGCCAACCTTGCGAGCGTCCATGAAAGAAGATTTGTTTGAAAACAAATTTGTTTCGAAAAACCAATGCTTGAACCGCGAAATTCTGTAAGTGCTACTTCACGACAAGGTTACAGACAAACATGGAAGCGATACTGCATCCTTAACAGCAGCAAACTTCCCCATCGAAACGAAACCGGTTTAATTTTTTTTGTACATGCATCATCGCAAAAATATCAATTAAATCTTTGTTTTCTCCGCGAGCAACATTCTAGTGCTTATTTATTTAGAAATGACTCAGCCTTCAAAATGTATATTTTTGTACTTTTGAGTTTCCAAGCGCAAGAAACACAATGTTGATTTCCTGTGAGGTTTTCAAGCTGGTTCCACTAGCTGTCCTGCTTGTCAGAGGTAATACAGATTGCTGGTTCTTCTCCGTCTGTCACAGGTGTTTCCACGTAAAGCGCTACTTAATTTTAGGCATTTTTGATCAAATAATTTAAAACGCGGTATTTGGCCGTTTTGCAGGTAAATTAATTGAAGCGCAAAAATGCGTGTATCTTTTCACTTTCTTCAAACTGCAAGCATTGCTATTTTGTATGACACTGATGACATACAATGGAGCAGACATTGTTGTGCTATATTGTGTTGGTTATTTCATACTGTTCATTAATTAGTTTGTTGCAAATAAAAATATAAACACAGACTTCAATTTGCACCTGCGCCTGAGTATTCNTCAACGCAGTTATGGCAGCAGTTTATGATTGTCTGTTTGCAACTTTGGAAAGACGTTATGGATTTCAGCAAAGCTTGTAGAAAAAAACCTGCTTGACAAAGTGTTGATTTAAAAAAACGTTCTCCGAATCGGAGTTCAAGAATTTTCAACCGCTTGACATTAGATTTAAAAATTGGCCGTTTGGCTCCGGACCCAGATAACAGCAATTGTGTCTCCGAATCCCTAATCTTAACCACATTAGAATTGCGCAAGTGCTTGTCTTTGTATGTTAAGGTGTTCGCATGAATTTCGCGTTAAATCTCAGGATTTTTGCACAAGAAAAATTTGTTTGGGAGATTACTGTAATTGTGCAATCTACTTTCAACTCGCGTACTTTTTCCAAACAGTGCAAGATGAAAGCGAAGATAAACAGCCACAGAATCGCACAACTCCAAAAACATCTTTGAAATCAGAGAAGGGCGAAGGTATTTTCTTGTCAGGAAGCATGTGTCTTAAGTTGATTGCCGGTTTTGAGTTGTGTTAATTATGAGCTATTTTCAAACACACTCTTTTATTGAAATCTTTGGTGCAATGTATATACATTCACAAGTCGGCTGATACGCTATTCATGCGAAGTTAAATATTTATTGTAAAGAAGACTTTGGTTAAATTCAGAAGTGTCAAGCTTGTCTATAATTTTCACTTACTTTGTTGTTAACACTCGCAAAGGATAGAAAAGGATGTTTTTGAAAAACCTACTGAAAGAAAGCATGCACCTTTTGACGCTTGAAGACATTTCAACTTGACGCTTGCATCGACATTTCCGTCTTTGCTGAGATTTATTTTTCAACGAAGCAGTGTATGTACGTCCCTTGTCTTTATGTTTCGCACAGTCGATAGCTGTGTATTTTTAATTTGCAAGCATTGTCTGGAATTTTTCTGATATTTTGTTGTGCATTTCTCCTTAGTGTGGTCACAATCGTGGATGCTGGGCATGGGATTGACGTTGTTCTTTGTCTACTTCTTCATTCTGCTGCTGATGGTGGAAAGAGCATTAGGTTGATGTGTGAGTTTATTCTTCATCCCTTTCATGAATTGCTTCGACTCACAGAAATAAAACAATTCATTTGGAGTGGTTGCTTTTTTCATAAGATAAAACTAAGTACAACGAGAGAGTGCAGGTTTGATTTTTTGATGTGAAAAATGAATGCAAATATTTTCGGCAAATCTCTTCGAATGAAGCTGGAAGAGTTTTACAATATTTAGAGTTCCTTGTATTTAGCCGATAACACTTGTTTTGGTTGGAATGGATTGAACAAATGACATGTTCTCACGGCACACTTGGAAAGAGAATTCACAACTGATTGTGCATCCAGACGAGTTTGATCAGGCGTGCATACCAACAAAAAAGCTTCCAAATTATTACCAAACTTGAATACTTTAGCAGACGCGGTTGATGTCCTTATTCAAATAGAGTATTTGATAAAATTTAAAAAAATTACGCGTCCTCAGTCCTTATTCAAATAGAATATTTGAATAAGGACTGAGGATGCGTAATTTTACATGAAATCGATTTCCTATTAAAAATTTGCTGATCGATTCCTTGCTTACACCCATCGTGAAAAGTACATACTTGAATAGAGGTATGTGCACGTTTGAATCATCGCAAAAGATGAAAGCAGAAGCCAGTCGACTGATTCCTCGAAAGCATACAGAAACACTAGTGCTTTAAAGTGTGTAATTTAGTGTCAGAATCAAACAGTAAATAGTGAATTCGCAGAAAGTTAGCTAAATCAGATTGGCTTAGCCGTCGTTAATAATATACTTCTGTGTCAAGTAACCGTGAAGTACACACACAGCATATCGTGAAGCACGAATTAAAGTAGAAACCACCCCAGTCTGTACCCGCTATATATGTGTTCGCAAATGCGATGTGCATATTGTATTCATAAGAGGTTAAAGTGGGTGTGTGCAATTCAGGGACGTGCAGAGGTCTAGTGATACCCGGGGCAACTGCTTGGTTGTATGCTTCCCTACCAAATTATAGTCTTGTGGACTGTGCGGAATACATGCAATTAAAGGACGTAAACTATGTGCTAACAAAAAAAACAAGTTACTATTTAAATTTTTGCAGTTTGTATGTATACCGCGCTCAGTATTTAGCTGACTGCTTTCATGTAATATGTTGGTGGTTGATGTTTAAGGTTCGTGTCATTCTTATTTGCTGCAGTACTGGCAATACATGTCTCACCGGTCGTTACTTTCGTTATCTTAGTTAGAGATTGAAATTTAAGAAAACTTGGAAGACAGAGGTTTGTCGTTCTCGAAAATTACATCCATGCAGCCTGTGTTAGCAGCCTTAGAATACGAACAGCATTTAGTTACAGTATTTTATTAAAATGTAATTTTTGCTATTTCACTCTTTGGTTGCCGGGGTCGTCCCCTGATTTCCCTCACCTCACCCTCTCTGCATGACCTTGATATATTAACATACGAATTGAGCATCTGATGAAAGTTACATATTTAAAAACATAAATGTTAAAACTATTTTCGTGAAAATGTTTGTTTTTTAGTGTACACTTCTTGCTTTGCGACAATAATAAATTGAAATGCCAGAAAAGTGTTCCAAAAAGAGTTGGTGAAAAAAGAGAACAGTTAATTTCACATTTGTTAAAGTATTTCATTATGTCCAGCATTCAATCAACCGTCAAATATGCAAAATATTGTTAAAACTTACTTGTAAATATTTCTTACATTTGGACTAAAAATCAAGTTATAATTTCAGGCATCTTGTCTTGTGAGAAGCCTACCCAGTACAACATCCATCTGGTACAACAGCTTTCAATGCACATCAGTAAATATAAATGTGTAGATTAGTTTTCGTTAGAATGATTCTTCAGCAGTGTGAATGGAAGATTTTGATAGCTTCGTATGCTGTAAGTGTTTATCGCAATGTTGTTTTAACGTTTTGCTTAAAACCTGCCACAGAGCAAAACCTACATGTTACGCAGGGTCCAACGCCACCACACAACGCCACCCCCATCGTGGTAAGTTAGTTTTCTTCTGGCGTAGCTAATATTAAAACAAGTAAGAAAATATTTCGACTTTTCCTAGCTCTTACTATGGTAAATATTTATCTAAGATTTTCACAAAAGCTATTTAAGTTAAATTGAAAACAATGGAATTTTGAAATGTGTTGCAGCAACACCCAACAACACTTGCGCAGCCACCAACAAGGACTCTTGATGTTCTGGTAAAACGCATTCACAATAAAACGAATGCTGGACGTTCCATGGCCCGGTGGACAGCAAATTATAAGGTAGGTGACCCGACTGTAACACCACTAGTTCAGATTCACAATAGCCATTAGGCTCCTACACCTGCCTATCGGTTTCCCATGCCTCGACCAATTGCACAGCTCACGACAATAATGGCTGAAAGACATTCCATTGCAAAAACAAGAACTGCAGAACTCTCAAGTAGTAGGCCCATGTCACCGGATACATTGCGGCGCCATTCCAGGGATTACATGAAAACCATGAATCTCGAATCAAAACTAACAACCGAAACAGACGAAGTGATTGACATTTCTTGAAGCGATAATGGTGACAGTATTTACTGAAATCTTTCCAATATGTATCTCATCCGACTGGTTTGGGATGTTAAATAAAAATGGTAGTGTGTTACAAAGCAGTTTGAGCAAGGCGCTCCATCCTTTATTGTGGGTCTCAGTAAGAACAATTGTGGATGCTAATTTAAAGTATGAAAATGAAAAACCTTGGCAAACAAATTCTTACGAAATGGATTTGAAGAAACTTAACTGGCAATTTTTTATTTTTCTTCAGTTTACTCCCCTCGGTTCCGCCACCTATGTCTGCGTGGTTGGATATAAACCATGAACCACTAATCTAAGGCATCACACCAAACGCTGCTCTGCCATTTTCTTGCTGCTTGTTTGCTCTTTTTCTCCATGGGGTAGAGTTCTGTGGTTGCCATTTGGCAAAGTGACTTTGCCTTTTGTGCTCATCAAAATCTTCTTAAATTTGCTTGGCATGGTAGCAGTACAAACTTCCGCAGGTACTCAATAACAATCTGATTTCTGAATGACTTTACTGAAAGCACAAACAGAAGGACTGAATTGCTCAAGCTCAGAAGAAGCAACAATGTTTTTATTGTAGGATAATGTCTTGCACATATCTTTTATCTACAGTATAACCTTAAAGCTTGATTTATAAAATATGAGGTGCATATAAAGCTGTGATGAGGTGCATATCGAACACGGTCAACCACTAGTCCTTTCGCCTGATTCACACGTAACAATCGACACGATTCACCAAACGCAGGGCGCAGCCAACGTGCTTTGAACATGACGACACTATATTCGACAGCCATGCGGCTTGACTAACGTTCATGTTGAGATTCATGAAAACTCGTTGGAATGCCTTGGCGTTATCAACATGAAATTTGATTAGATGAACAAAGTAAATTTAATGAAAAATTTAGTCAAAACTTGTTGACAAATATTTATGGAACTGACCATTAAACCGGCAATTGACTCTATGTGCACCCAGAACTGTCGGCAGAAAGTCGTCAACAGGGGTGCAGTCTTATCATGCGTAAAAAGTTCTTGTAACTTTCGGTGGGCTTTGATGGCATAGCGGTGTTTTAAAAAATATTTACAGTTCTCAATTGAGATATTTTCCAGCTACGAAGTGATGAAAAGTTTCTGTTGTTTTGCTTTTAGTCTTCCCCAAAGACATCAGCAACGACACGTAGCACAGGTACTTATTTTGTTGTTTCTCATTAGAAGTCATTTTCGATTGGGCCGATTCTGAAATGTGAGGAATGTTAGAAAATATAGAATTGCATCAATTTGTGTAATAGGACGTTTTTTGTTACGAAAATAATTAAATTGTGAAATGTCATTTTTTCTTTTTAACGCAACTTTTTGTAACAATCCCTGCGAATAAAAAAGTTGGGAAAACTCAAGTGTTTGTCTGAAAGCATAATTTACATAATTATTGTTTCGGGTACTTATGAATGTTGGCAAACACAGTGCGATGTTGCAGCAGTAATAGTTTATTCGGCTCGACCAGGTTCACTATAATTGTTTTTGCTGCACTTCGCCTTCTATAACCAGACCAGGGCTTCCTATTGGCTCTGTGTGAAACGACGTCACAAAGGATCCGGAAATTAAACAAGTTAAACAACATTCACAAATATGTAATTGCTTTTGAAAATCAAAAAACTGATTTTAAAGTTTTGATCAACCTTCAAACTTTCCGAAATACAGATTTTACCGTGATTGAAAAATCGCAAACCCTGAAGATAATCGCTAACCCTGAAGAAAATGATCAAATCCAATACAGAAAAGCAAAAAAAAGTTTTGTGAATGGGCTACAACAGATGCAGACCTACATTATACATTTCTTTCACTCACCTAAAGATCTGTCAGAGAATCACACATTATATTGTCAAAAACTGAACATATCTTATTCTTTCGCATATACATATCATTCACCAGAGGCCGCGCCGAAGAGCTGCACTGATGCAACAAGAAATGGAGTAATTGTCCTTTCAGCAGGTGCCTCGTATTGCTGGCATCAATGGACGGTAACTAGTTGGAACATTTNATAGCAATGACTTTGCTTTGCACTTCAGTTTGATAAAAAANTTGTTTGGNCGTTTAGAAAACTTGGTCATGCGATTATTTTTGGGGGATTGTCCTNTTTGTCATTNTAACAACCTTATTGTCGGGGCCAATCTAATTNCAGAGCAAATTGCATTACATCAAGAAAGCTCCAACTTTCAGCCATGCTTTTACATATAAGTTCCTCTTGACAACCATGGAGTGCTTCTGTCATGGACGTTTTGATTTTTTGTAAGGTTTTCCAATACCGCCACGATGGTACAGTGTCGTTCCATGACAAGAAATGGCGAGAATACAAAAATGGTTTTGGAGAACTTTCAACGGAGTTTTGGATTGGTGAGCTGACGTTTTTGTTTGGTGAGCAAGCTCACAACCACAACCATCCTGTGCTTTTCAAAAAATTCAAAATGATCGTGAGAAGCAAACCGCCTAGAGTGTCAATTTTAATTTTGACACTGTTTCTAAGTCTGCACTGTCTGCACAGACAAGTAAATAATTGGGGAAAATATTGTTACATTTTCATTACTTCCAAGTTTGTATTCTTTTCATATTTTATATCGCAACAATATGGAAGTTAATGAAAATATTTTGACACATTAAAATGAACCAAATACATAAGCATGTAGATCAGTGTTTCTGCAGGTTTTCAAGTTTTGCCTGATACTTAACGAGAATCGATTCTTAAAAAAATAAGATAACACAGCAAAATGTTTTAGGCGATTCTGTTCATAGCTTTGGCAACTACACGATATGCCGATGTGATTGTTTGTACATCCAACTAGATTAGTTGCTACACTTTCTGATATTGGATGACTGAGACTATATGCAAATAAAGCGATTAAGCTCATTGTATATGCAAATAAAGCGATTAAGCGCATTGCATACGCAATTGAAGCGACTGAGTTTATAGGCAAATAAGTTCGATGAAGACATAAAGTAAAAATTGAAGTTTAACCTATGTCCGTATTTTTGCAAATACGAACAGGAATTTCCTCATTGATTTGAGATTCACCAAGGAGGCAAATTCACAAAGTTTGATTGGCTTATGTTGTGCGTTTAAACACAACTGTAATATTTGCAATCCTATATTGTATTACTGTACGCTAGTACGCTACTTGGTAATGTTGAGACACGATTTCTACATAAAAATCCAGGTCTCCAAGCAGTCCATGTAGAAACTTCAAACGCTCCATGCAAGCTGCGAATTGAGGTGGAAAGTGCAGATGGAGTCTCAAAACACATTGAATACAGGTGAAAAACAAATATGAAAACTTTCCTCCTTGTTATAAGTTAAATGTTCGGAATTCAATTTATAATGCTTTATTAGCGAGTAGTGACACAAACATAAAATGTGCGTCTTTCATTTTGGTGTGAGTTTTAGAACTTCTTTATTCTAAAATAATTGGTTTCGTTCCTGAAATGAGGGCAAAAGAGACAAAAACGGTAGTTTAAGTCTACTTTGGAATATGGTTTTCACAAATACATTTTCCTTCCATTTTTGTATTCCTTGCGTTTTCCACCAGTTTGTCTTGGGTACTTTCGTACAAAATTGATTTTTATACATTTTTTTCTTGTATACATCTGTATTTTTCAGTTTTTTTGATGTAGATATCTAAATTAAGGAATTACAAAGTCCCAATAATCTTTCGTTATCTATAAATTTACAGCTGTAGAAATGCACCTCACAAATGTGTAAATTGCTCATTTATTGCAAAACAAGTTAGTTGTACATTCATCCTTTTTATTATCAGTCAATAAGAATGTTGTGGTTTACACGATCATTGCGTACGTACACGTTGAAGTTATTATCGTGCATTGCTTTTATTTATTCGCAGTTCATTCAAACTTTCTTCGGAGTCTGAAGGTTACAACATATCTGTTGGAGCAAGTTCAGGCACAGCAGATGACCTTTTCAGATCAGGCGGAGTTTCAAACCCCGACGATCCCTTCACAACGATTGATCGAATCAACACCGGGTGATCACCTTCTATTATCAACCAATTCATATAATAAGTTTGTAAAGTATAGCTTTGGAGCAAACACAACAATGTTCTGTTTTGGAGTCCGAATTGAATACCAGTAGGTTTTTAAACGTTGTTGCAACATGGCGAACGTGAACACGAAATAATAATTGGATGGCATTTCGAAGCACCTACATCTTTTCTGCAAAGTAAAAGACAATTCACATTTTATTAGCTTTTGCAGAAAACAGTTTAAGAAAAACCTTCTCAAAACGATAATGCTTGAACCAAATCCTGAGAACTATACGCATATGGCTCAAGCTAAATTTCATCATTGCAAACTTCCACAATTTCCCTAAATCTTTTGTTTCTTTACAAAGGTTACTTTGTCTTGCTCGCACAGAGGCAGAGACTCTGATTTGCCATTGTTTCACGTTTGGTGCAAATGAATGCCTATTTTTGCCAAAATATTGCAATAAACCTAGCCATACGAAATCAGCCCATGACTCTATATTGTGCGTTATAAAAAAACATTAGTGTTTTGTGCAGTTATTGCAACGCTGTCAACGGTGATTACGGTAATTAATTACAGGATTCCATAAGGTCGTTGTTAAGATAAAAAAAATTTTGACTGAAATGGTTGAATAATTTAATAAACGCTCTCAACCTCTTGCCAACAGGTCGCGCAACTGCTCCCAGGGTCTTGGAGGATGGTGGTTCAATATGAACAACTGCGCTGGCTCTTCGCTCAACGCCGCATATTCTTCTTACAGTGGTTCCAGCTTCTTGTTGTATCCCGGCATCAGTGGAGCGTTGAAAATCACTAGAATGATGTTCAAGTGTTCCTAACCATAACAATGTGCCTAACGCAGCCAAGCCGAGCAAGCAACCCATTCAACGCATTTTTTACTTGACAAAAACGATTGCAATCGGTGCCTTTGATTGCTTTTTTGTTGCGTCACTCCAAGTTAACTCAAACTTCTCCAAGACTGAAACAACGGTTTGGCGGAAACTGCTGTTTTTGACGTTTGACAAACTGCTGTCTCGGCGTTTGTTTATCAACAATGTTGTCTTTGAAACACATGCGTGCTTGTGACATGTTCTGGCGCATTTGCGTTTTGCAGGATTCGAACGCGGCCACCAATAAAAAAAGCTAAATTTTCCGCTCTTCGTATCGCTAGCTGCAAATTGTGTCTCTCTTCTTTCAATTCTTTTCAGTGTCAACATTTCGCTAGTAAGCTTTCTTATTGCTTGCAATACTGAGGATGTGTTAAATACACGCAATTAGTTCTCTGTGAAAGAAATTACAGTATTCACTCGGGTTCGTCACTGCTGTGGCTTACCTTAAACTAGTGAAAGACAGAAGTGCGCAAGTTTGAACGGTTGCAAAAAGATGAAAGCGGATCCAAGCAGGCGGATTCCTCATAAGCTTGCTACCAAGCTAATGCTTGTTTCTCTGTCGGCTCTGGCGCACTCTACGTCTTGATATTCAAAGTTTTGGAATTGGCCAAACACAGTTTTGTGAAACTCGTACCTAAAAGTTTCTTCTATAATTTTAGGTGGAAATATATTTGTGAGCGACCCCAGCGGGAATGGCGAAAACCCTGCGTAGCGTCAAAGATACAGTTTTCAGTTTTCTAGTACAGTGCATCCTCGATTATCCGGCCATGTTGGGCAACCTTTTTCCAAAATCTTGGCCGGATAAGAAAAGTATCTAACGTAGGATGCCCA
>JGI24158J21664_10009272_pt1 | contig 13134 bp, 10 predicted proteins | sample Ectturendosymbi3_FD_21664 | JGI IMG/M metagenome (IMG submission 21664) | reverse complement strand
AAATGGCCTCTTACGCTATTAGCGGTCAAGATGCTGCAGTTTGCTTGTGGAAATGTTGGTGAAATGTTTTACATGAATATTATGTAGTAAGCGGCAGTTGTCTAATTGCCTTTTTTCAGCTGCCGGTGTCAACAAGCTTCTTTTAAAGCCACGTGAACTGGTTCTGATTTTTCCCGTCCGAGGGTTTTTCGACAAAATTTGTCCTGTCGATAAGCACAGAAATACCACTGGCACATTATTTTATTTGAAACTGGGCTGAGAAATTTTGTTCTCTGCTTTTTAGTAAAGTCGGTGAATCATTCGATGAGATCAAAATTTTCGATTTCTGATCTCAGTTGCGAAGCTGCCGAGCATCTGCTTCCTCGCGTTGCGCGTTTTTGAACAGCACCTTCAAAGGTTTTGAAAGCATTAAGTTGAATGCAAAGAAAGAGCAACTCACAGGCATTCGATTCTTTCAGACAAGACCTAGTTTGCAAGCTCAGCAACGCGCCGCGAAGAAACCGTACCTTTTGCGCAGGTATATTCACTTGCTCGCAAACTACAAGCTCAATGTTCAAATGCGAGCAGCTTGCGACGCGTTCCGAAACGGATTAGCGTCAGTTCTTCCGATCGAGTGGCTGCGCATGTTCGACCATCGCGAGTTCCAGACGCTGATATCCGGCGCTGAGTCGCCGATCAGCGTCGGTGACATGAAAGAGAATGCCGTTTATTCGGGTGAGACGCAATTTTCTTCGGTTCACAGTCCCTTTCTATCGCTTACTTTGTATTTTTGCATAAGCGGTGTGCAGAGCCAGACGAAGCTGTAACGATTCAACCACTTGCGAAAACCACTATTTTAAGTAACTAAGTTCATCGCCAATGTGGGACCCAGTTCATGCGTAGCACGCCGCAAATTTTGTTGCAGGTGGTTACAACGCACAACACCCTACAGTCCAACTCTTCTGGTCAGTCCTTGCAGAGTTCGGCGAAGAAGAAAAACGCAAGTTGCTATTGTTCGTCACGAGCTGCTCGAGGCCACCTCTGCTCGGGTTCAAGGTGAGGTCATTCGCAAATGTGTTACAATTTTCGCCTAAATTTTCCATGTTTCCTAAAGGTCTGTTAAAGCACTGAAAATTTCCGAACTCGCACGCACAGATAAAATTTGTGCTTATGTAGAAAAGGTCTGAGACTCTGCCTCGTGTTCTTCTTATTTGTTTGTTGTTGTTTTTTATTTACTTTGTTATTTGTTTCGCTGCCTTCTACCACGAACCAGGGTTCCTTTGCGGATCTAATTTGGGCGAATTGGGAATTGCGTTTTCCCCAAAGTGTTGAGTTAACCCCTCCCCCCTGATTTCGTGCAGTCACCTCATGCTTGGCGGTTTGATCTCGTGCTGACCTTCAACACCCATCAGCATGTAAGAGGGCGCGTTCCATTTCTGTAACTTTAGACCAGGGATTCTCAACGCGGTCCAGGTAGACTACGGGGGTCCACCTGGAATTTATATTGGTCCCCAGAGAGTTCCGTAAATCCTTGGATGAAATGTTCACTGTGCAATACAGTTTCGACTAGTTGTCGATGAGGTGTCAGCATAGCGAGGTGGTCTGTCTGATTTTCTGTTTCCTTCAAAGATGGTCCATGGACCAAAAAAGGTTACGCGATTCCCAAGAATATTTTTTGCGTAATCGTGACAATGCCAAAAACTTTTCACAAAATACATATAGGGTATGAGCGGAAAAAGCAAGAAACTTGTTGATCGATACGCAGACATTACGCTCTAACATTTTGCTAATGGAGCTCCCTTTGCCAGGACATGCAACCGCCTTTTTGCGTGCACAACGGTGGTGAGGCAGACCGACTTCCTACGTCATCAACTTGCATCAATCTGCTCCGGCTCCCGCAGTACGACAACGCCGCGCTTTTGAAAGAAAAACTCCTTTACTGCCTAAACAGCGAATCAGGATTCGAGTTGTCTTAGCATGTTGGATGAATGTCGGTTTGATGCAAATGCATCTGCGCTCGTGCTCTTGTCTTTCACTAGTAACTTGAAACAAATATTTTCTGACTGAATGTATGAAGATGAAGATTCGGTTCTGCCCAAAGCTATTCGTGGGTTCTCTAATGGTTTTAACCACCATTAAACTGTTGTCGCATCAAGCGAAAACACAAGAAAGTCTAAATAAGCTTATCCCTACCAAATAGTCATTTATATTGATTTGAGGTGGTTGGTATGAATCTGATCTTCATCCAAATGACATTGATTTTGATTGTTCCTTGAAATGACGGGGTAGCGGGTGAAAAACAGTGTTGGACGTCTGAAGACGTGTTCCCGTTCCTCTGCAACGTTACAACCTATGCCGTTTTAAAGCCACCAAGAACGAGCTTTTTGGTTCTAATATTTTATTGTTGTTTCGTATGCGGACTGCTGTAAGTTATATTAAAACTGTCGCACTTTCTATTGAATTTATCTTTTTTGTTGCTGCATAAAGTGCACATGTTCTGAACGGCGAACCTAGTGACCTGCAATGAAACGTTCCCATAGATTCGCGCAACGATCGTAAAAGTTGTTAGAGTTGGTTTGAAGGTACTTTCTCTGCTCACTGCAGTTTTTTTGTCCAGTAGAGTTATCGCTTCTGGATGACTTCCGCTTAGGTTTCTTTGTTCTCCGTAACATGAGACACAGTTTCACTGTTGGCTGGTGTTGTCTGTGAAACAGTTCCACCGCACTAGCATCGACCTGGTTAAGTCGAAGGTTTTGTCGTGTTCTCTGCTGAGGAAGCAAAGCAGCATTACATCCAAATGAAGCCCTAGCGGTGGCGTAACTAGAGGTTTGAGCCTGGGGGGAAACTTAGCTGAAGGGGGCCCACTAGCCAACACTCGGGAAAAAGATGAGAAATGATAGTAAATCCGGATGTGGATGTCCGTACCAAAACCTGATATCACCGGAAAAGCACTCCGAAAAACTCAAAAAAACACCCTACAGAATACTAAATACTGAAATGTAAGCTAAGCCTGGGCCCGATTTTTACATTTAACTTGTGAGGAAGGGGGGTGATTCGCACCCCAGTCATCGTCAGTTACACCATTAAGCCCTATAGCACTGCTTCTGGCGTAACACGACGGTTGCTTGGACTTCAACTGAAACTGTAGCTTCACAGAAGGTGAAGTCAGATGACACGAAACAAGCAGATTCAGAGTAATGTAATGTAATGGGGTGTACTTGTCACATACATTTTCATCCGTAAGCGGAAGGATCGGGTCCGCTAAAATTTAGACGTTGTTGATCCTTAATCACAAAGGGCCTTCAGCTGGCATTTTTCTCACACAGTTCAGCATTTTGGCTACTTTCAGCGTGACTCAGATCTTCCAGTCCCAATACCCCTATGCTGCAGAATGTAGTAACCTAACATTTTTGCAGGCGAAGAATATATGCTAGTTGCCGAAATTTTTTTCAGCTACTCTCCTGGCGAAGTATGTTTCGGCCAATAGGAATATCGCTTCACAGTACGGCGAGTGAAAACATGAAAAATTTCACAAAAAAAGCCTGTAGTTCACCTTCGGACTATTGATTCCAACAGAGATCACAACTTCTGTGCAATATTTCTTGCTCTGACATTTTATTTGAAATTTTTACCTATATCGCATAAGTAAACCCTAAATTGCTTATTCAGTCACATATATCAAGTTTTCCATAAGCTATAAAAATTTGCACACACAGCCAGGAAACTTAGATGGACGTGGTGGTGATAGAACCTGGAGCACAATAAAACTTGGCGAGTGCTAACGTGGTAAGTGGCGCTAGTGAATCATTGGATTTGGTGTAAATTATAAATGTGCATTTTATGTCGAATCATACCCAAAAGTTAGTTGATGTATTTATGGTTTACTCGAGCAAGGTTCGGTTTCGAATGCTACAATGAAATGCTTTTCTTTCCCATCCAGTAACCATTCTTCTCAGCATGTTAGTATCTGTACATAAGAGAGTCGTGGAGCTCATTCAAAAAATACCCCACTGCAAGAAACAAACTTGCACCAGCCAAGATATTAAACGAGCTGTTTCTATTGTTACACGGGCAGCCGAAACACACGTTGGTTACGAAAGCAGACAGTAAAATTCTGACCATATTGAATGCAGAAAAGAACTGCAACATGAAACAACCGTGTACATAAACATTTGTTGGTAATTTGGACTAGGTGGTGCCTTATAACAGGAGTGTTCATTCTTGCACTCGGTAACGGGAGATGTAGATAATTCAACACCACATTCTTTTACTCGGTGACGGGAGATGCAGATAATTCAATATCAACTTTTCAAGAAATGTTTATGCCACCCCCTTACATAAAGAAAGGTATTTTTATCCACAATTCAAAAATTTTGTGCGATCTGGAAAATACTGCCGGAGTCCTAAAAATGTGCAGAATAATCATTATCACAGCCTCTGAACCCCGCGCAATGCATGGTTGATCCTGCTAATAACGTCAGGGCGGGGACGATTTCAGTAATGTATTTGGTGTCATGTCTCATAACGGCTTCGCTACTGGTATGAGGGATTAAGTATACTTCACACAAGTGCTGCAACAAAACAGTGGAGACAATAGCTTTACGTCATGAAAAATGAGACATTTCAAACATGAGGAAAGACTTACTCGGAATCGGTTTTGATTTATTGTTTTCCGTTGTTTGCCGAAGTGTACATAATCATTGTGAATAAAGTTGCTATTGTAGGTTTGACGGGGGGGGCCATCGACCCCCTGGATCCGCCACTGGTGCAGTGTGTGTGTATTCTGAACTAAAAATCTGATACACTAATGACACAGCCAAACACGCGGGGCGAATATGCTACGAAATTTTGCGGCGCTTCGTACAAACACGACGATTCAGTAAAAATTGCTGTATTTACGACCTCGAAAACATGTAAAAAGGGGGCTTAGTCGCAATCTTGCGCTGTCAAGCTTCCGCCATTTGCTTATATTTCAAGCCACGCATTTAAAACCTTGAATCAAAAGCAAACAGCTTAGTAAGTAGTCAACTATTGCTGGCGCACTGGAAAGGCTGCGGCAATTGCGGCCAGCTTTCTCTATATTGGCCAGCAGCTTTTTACTGAAACGACCCAAGATGAACGGGACATCAGTTCTCCGCTTCTTTATTGAACGCAGATTCTGATTTCAGATGGGCTTGATTTTGAAGTGTAGCCCGATGAGGGAGAACACCATGCACTTCAAATCCTGCAAACGCAACGTGTTTAAAGTCCTCATATGTGTGTCCGGCTGGGTACATCTCCCAAGGCCAAGATAACGATTTTGTACTGGGTATACATTCAAGTTAATACATAAGAACATTTGTTATAATGTGCGGCTACACGGCGAAAAATGAACTGTTGCGAAATAACGAGAATTTTCTTATAGCACCATTCTTCATGACCAAAAGCGTTTCACCCACCATTACCAGCAGAAAGACAAGAGGTAAGCATCGATTTTTGCTACACTTTACTGACTTGCACAAGATAGTAGAAGCACCGAAGTCCATTTGGATCTTTGCATTCGTTGACGTCAACTAAAGATCCAATTTTTGACGTTGTGAAAGAAATGTGTTCTTCCCCAAGAACGATTTCCAGTTCCTACACAATATTATTGTTCACACTGCAGCATGAATATACAAGACATGGTACAACTGACAAAAATCACTGAAATGGTGCGGTTTCAGTTTGACAGATCAGTGTCACGTACAAGTCGTGGATTTAGATATGGAGTCGATGCCAAATGAAAACAGGATCGTAACCCAAGAAGTAATAAAATGTTGTAACGCAAATTGGTTTATTACAAACATTCTCACTAGTTTTCTCCGGTTACCAACATCATTCTAGATCAGAGGTTCCCAACCTGGGGTACATGTACCCCTAGGGGTACATTTGCCTGCCCGAAAGGGTACATTTAAGGTTAGCAATAGAAGCGAAATATATATTTACATATCTGTTATTTCCAATTATTTATACATATATCAGTGACTATTATTCTCAAAAGCCGTTGGATGCCTATTGTTAAATATATCTATGATTAATCATGCTAAAATGTTTTGTCGCAAAAAATTTTAGGGGAACACGTTCATCTGTTGAAATGCTGAAGGGGTACATGTTAATCTGTCAGAATGCTGAAAGGGTGCATGTTCAGAGAAAAGTTGGGAACCCCTGTTCTAGATTGTGTTCAAACGTTGTGGTGAAGACTATTTATGAAGGACCTAAAAAAGATAGTGACGCAGCTCGAGTCATTCACTGGTAAAAAATGGAAGCAAGTCACTTAAAACTTCAAACAAGACACATCTCCAAATCGAGTCTAACCTGACGCCCAACTCGATCAGGGTTCGGCCACATTGTATCATCTTCTTTCATAATTTCAGAATCTTCAATTATGCGCTTCAGTTCTTCCAGGACAGCTTTGTGAACGTATGCTTCCTTTCTGATCATTGTGTCATTCTTGTAATTCGAATTGTTAGCATATCTGAGTTTGCCTGGAAGGTACAACTCTTGTTAAAAGTAGCATCAAAAATATAATGTAATAAGACAACTTTCATTGTTTCGTGAGCCACAACTGCCCCACAAATACACACACTTTTTTCTGTTGGTCACTCAGAAGTGATTAAATTTAGTTAGCCCACTGAAAACCATCAAACAAAATACACAGTAGTACACTAATGCATAGAAACTCAAGTCAGTCTACTTCAACAACACCTGGAAGCATATGCCGGCTAGGGCAGTGGTTCCCAAACTGTGAACTGTGGTACGCATACCTCTAGTGGTATGTGAAGGTCTTTAAGGTAGTACGCGAGTAGGTCTACCTTCTGTTTTTCTTCACAACTTTTGATTATATTTATCAAGTTCTGTTTATAAACTCCCACATTTTTGTTCACTTTTTCGATTAGTTTTTAACAATAGCCATTACATTTCTCATCATTTTGTACATGCCGCTTTTGTGTCAAGTCTAGTTTTTGAAACTTCTGATAAAATATTATGTGGTTGAATGAATTTTCCTGGAACAAAGTGGTAACTGGTGACAGACAGACTGGCAGTACCAGGCCCACAAGTGGTATGTTATCTGGAAAAGGTTGGGAACCACTGGGCTAGGGATTTTGTCTCTGTTAAGTTGTTTTTTTGAACAAAGTTTCTTTTAGACACATTGTTTTGACTAAACTGGTATGTTTAGTTAAATCTGTTAAGGCTTGTGTCTATTACACTATAAATGGTCTGTGGCAGGGTTGCATACATAACTTGTCAAGTATAGAGGAAATTACATGTCACATCTGTATTTGTACCAAACAAAAAGTATTAAAAGTGTGAACATCTTCAAACACAATAAATGTATGATTTCAGGAAAAAGTTTACATTGTGCATGCACTGAATTGTAATGCAGATGAAGCCCTAGCAGTGGCATATTGATGAATAACAAAAGATTTTTTAGGTTGCTTCCTATTTTCTGTGTTTGTACAAACCAAGTATGAGTGTTTTTTTAACTTCATCTTGGCATTAAGTTGCACAATGACAATTAACATGAGTTAAAACTGGAGATTGGTTTACTTGTTATATAGTCATATCATATCTCCATCTTCATGGAGAGAACTTAAAATCATTCTAAAAACCTGGAGTTCTCAACAGTTCATTTGCAACAACTTTTAGCAGTACTTCTGTAGTAGTGCATGACTAACCAGCTGATAAAATCTTTGCAAAAGAAGTACAATTTTCAAATATTTAAAACAGTAGGGACCTTCTCACAAACACTTCAGAAATGTTGGCAAACACAAAACTCACCCTCTTAAACAACCAAACCGTTCTAAACAGTTCAAAATTTAAAATGCTCAGCCATTTTAATCAACCCTCACAGATAGTACTTCACATATTTTAGCAGAAGTACTTTTTGAGGCAGCCATCCATTGAGTGGTGCAGTTATCACAAAACTCCTTGCAACTGATGCTGCACAGGTCACATGTGCAATCATAAATGGCTGGATGCACTATTCTCCCACCTCTTCTTGGTTCATATATATATATATATATATATAACTTCTCAAAATAATTCAATAACAAAAAACTTTGCTGCACAACAGATCTTTATAAGAGAGCTTTAGCGAAGCTTGGAATAGATTACAAACTATGGCCTTATCATGGCACTATCAGAGAGCTACGTCATAGTAAATAAACCTCCTCAACATGAAACATATTGTTACTTTTGTAGAGCAACCCAGTTTTCATTCTTTGGATACCTGTAAAGATGAATGGTAGTTAAAAGCTCTAGGTTTTCTGTAAGCTTTTGAGGAATCAGCTGACTGAGCTCTGCTTACATCTTTTTGCAATGATTCAAACTTGCTCATATCTGTATTCAAATAGGTACTCTCAACAATAGGATTAAGCAAGGAATCGATTGCTTTCTCTACTCTTACTTCAGCCTTTCAACTTTTCACCTGCAAGTTTTGCTTAAATATTTCTGGACTGAAGATGCGTAATTTTACATGCAATTAATTTCCTATTACAAATTTGTTGATCAAATGCTTGCTTACCCCCATTGTAGATAGTACTTACTTGAAGATAAATGGCATCACAAACTTGACGCAAAATTTAATATTCAAAGCATGATGCTCGTTCATTTGAAATAATTCCTGCACACTTTTTCATTGCTCTTTTAATGTGGTTTGACCTATTTCACCACCCAGTGAGCTAACTATATCATTTACGCTCATCACAGCATTTCAACATTTAATTTAATAAATGCTCCCTGAGTTTGGCTGTCCACCTCTGATAAGCAATCGGTCTTACACATTGCTCCTTGAGTCATAACGACAGTGTTGTTTGTGGTGTAGCAATCGGAAATCCTGAGCGGCATGTGTGCAAAGCTTCGCACTGTGGCAGTAAGCAACAATAGAGATCATGCGTCGCAATCTCTCTTTTTGTTGCTTGCTCGCACTACATATGTAATGGTGTTATTCTTCACACACATCCCGTTCATGGTGAATCACACAATCAACGCAACACCACCAGAGAGGTTACAACAGTGGTATTGCTCAACATTTGGGGTCTGACAGTTTTGTATTCCATTGAAAGCAATTATTTGGGAAAAACTTATTTTCAAGTTTTTTACTTGCTGCAGCTTGTTTTTGATTTATATTCATTTTAGTCATGAGTTTATTTGCTTCCTCTGCTCTTGCTTTAACCTTTTCAGCACTTTCACCCATAAGCAATAAACGCTGCTGGCAGACTACAGGACTCAAGCTATTTCCTATTGAAAATTTTGCTAATTAGTTCAAACCCCACCTAAGTGGGGACTAGTTGCTTGAATATAGATATGTGCAAGTTTGCATTATAGCAAAAAGATTGAAGCAGAGCCCAGTTAGCTGATTCCTCAAAAGCTTATTGCACACATAGAGCTTTTAGTGGTCAGATATATACATTTCACATGACAGCTTTTTGGATCGCTTTGTTGATCATGCTTTTCCAACAATGCTCTGGAAAACAGAAATATACTGTTGGAAAATCGTGCTTTTCAGGATTACCCTAAATCAGCAGTTGTGAAAATAAAATAATTGTCTAACTTATCAGGTGAGGAAAAGATAAATGTGTCTCTTACCATCAGGTCTGAATTCAAATTCTAAAAATTCATGTCCGAACTTTCCTTTGTGGCCAACATAATATCGCAAATAGAACTCAGAAGACATCTTTCACTTTTGCTTTTCAACCACCAATGACAGGTCTATGTTTGCTACACCAGTAATTTGTAATAAAAATTCCTAAAACGACCTAATAACAATGACATAAAAACAGTGGTTACTAGCTCATAAATAATGTGTACATTTGGAAAACTGTACATCATAAATACTTATATAAAACATACGAAAAGCAGAGTTAAAAAAACAGAACTTAACCTTACATACTGGTTAATAGCAGAAAAGAATCCAAAGCATTGTGTAAATAACTATTTACACAGTCTGTAAGGTTAAGTTTCACTATACTTGCTTTTTATACTCTTGCATGGGTTCTTAACCTGGGGACCATGTACCCTGAAGGTAGTGGTCGGCAAACTGCAAGTCTTTAGCACTTTCATTTGGCCATGCAACACTTTCTGTTGTGGGTTGCATGTTACAAGAGCTACAGTCATGTGATAGTTGCAATGGTCAAATACATAGATTAGTGTAACAACCATGGATCATTGATTGTTTGGCAGTAGGAAGCATTGTTTTGTCATTATACAGTTTATGACATTAACATGGTAATGTTATGTAACAGGTATCCAAATCAGAGATTGACCGATATGGCTTTTTTTGGGGGCGATACTGATGCCGATATATCGGTCATTCATGGACCGATAGCTGATACTGATAACCGATATTTCCAAAATTTGTAAATCTTGTTCTCTGCTTCATTATCAAAAATATAATGTATTCTATTCCTTACCTTTTTTTCAAAAACGTCAAAAATCAGGATTTAAGAGCTAAAATTTTTCAATTTGTAGCAATTTCAATATTTTGCCGTGAATTTTAATTTATCTCATTAATGATGATGACTGCAATGACCGACACGTGCTTCATGATTCATCTTGTCTGCTTGTTTATGAAAACACACCCACTAGCGTTGCTGCAAGATAACTGTCTTGACTTGGTTTGTTGTGCTTTCTTGCACAAGATTTCTGGATGTGTGAGGAATATAACAGTATTGTGTCAACACCTACTGAGGCCAATCAAATTGGCCGTTTTGACCGATACCAATATATCGGTGAAACCCAAATATTGGCCTGGTATACCAGCCAGGCCAGTATATTGGTCTATCTCCAATCTGAATATAGCAACGTTTTAAATTGGACCTTCAGATATAAGCATGGGCTCTTAATTATGACTGAAAGGGCACGGCCTAAGAGGATCTGTGAATGTGATTTAAAGGGTGTGAATGTGATTTAAAGGGCTTTGCTCTAACATTTGGAAAAGGTAAATAGGCTTTACAGACATTACAATTTACAGCAGCATTTTTTCTTGAGAGATTCGTAACCTTTATTAGGATATATACTAATGGTCCTTGACACACAAATGTTTAACACCTTAGGTGTCAGGTGGTTGAGGCTAAAATCAAGCAGTTTTCACATTGTCTTTGCATGGGAATATCTCCGCCGCCGATTGCACTAGAAAGCTGTTCAAACCCTCAAAAGCCTCAGCAAGCCTTCGCATCTGCGATGAAAGAAATTTGTTGGTTTGGGGTTTTATTTTTTTTTTGTGAGTGACATTACGAGTGGCGTATTTTTAAGCCTTTTTGGCACACTTCATCTGGCCCTGGGCTTTTTACACCATGTAGCCTATGCAACAGAAATGAACGTCTGGCCGAAATCAGGAATTCTCACACCAAAACAAGCAGATCGCACGTGGCTTTGTGCGAGAATTTCTCTGGTCCGGTCAGCACTACAGACCCAGTAAAAGGCTCAAAAGATGCAGAAAGTCTTGTCGTCTACACTCGAAAAAAATTTTTTTGCTTGGGGATGCAGATTTTTTGTGAGTGTCATTCGTCATAAGTGGAGGAGTTTTAGGCCACCTTGGCCCACTTTACCTGGCCTTGGGCACCAACCATTAGATGATAGTATTTCGCTGAAGTTTTTACTGGAAACTAGGCTACAATCCAAGTCTTTTGACACTTTGGATGCCTTGCTGGGGTTTCGGGTTCAAAAGTTACAATCTAAAGTAATAAAAATGTTTGACTAATTAGATAATCAATTAATTTGTTTATTTTAGATCATAACTTTTGAGCCAGAAATGCTAGAAAGTCGATCAAAGGCTCAAAAGACAGGACTTGAGTCCGAGCAAAAAATTTTTTTTCGAGTGCAAACTAGAAGACTTGCCGCATCTTTTGAGACTTTTACCAGGTCTGTAGAGCAAACCGGACCGGAGAAATTTCCGCACAAAGCCACGTGCGTTTAGGCAGTTTTTTCTGAAAATCCCCGAATCCTAGCAGATGCCAAAGAGTTAATTAATCTGGTTAATGATGATGCTGTGCAGCATGGTTCATCTTGTCTACTTGTTTATAAAAACACACCTGCTAGCGTTGCTGCAAGGTACCTGCCTTGACTTGGTTTGTGATTTCTTGCGCAAGGAATATAACAACATTTTATCAACACTTGCTGAGGCAGATTTCAATAAAATTGGCCATTTTGGCCGATACCGATACATTGGTAAAACCCAAATATCGGCCCGATATATCAGGCCGATATCTCTTAAAAATACATATATATGTGCATGTGAAGATTTACGCTTGTATCAATCAGATAAGATCTCTGGATCAGGCAACTCTGGGTTTTAAAGTGAATGGAATTATGAATAAAATCAACTAGTCTAATAAAGGATTACAATCAGTAGTTTCAAATTGAGAAAAAAAAGTTACTGCGAAGTACATTATAAATCAGATTACATTTCAGATTTCACAGTGTAAATGGTAATTTTCTTGACCATTAAAATAGTAAATCCAAATTTTTGTTATATTCTGTTTAACTTTAAAAAATTTGAAAATTATAAATAATAATGAGAATTTACCCTTTTTCTGATTTTTTCACAATTTTCAACATGTTTTTAATATTGTTGAGTGGTTTGAGAACACTTAAGAATTGTATTGTTCAACATTCATTAATTTTTTTTGTTTTTTTTTTAATGTTTAAATGGATATATACTAATATATAAAGATATAATTTTCTTACCTGAAGTTTAAAAATAAGCAGTGGCTACAGGTCCGCCTGTGAACCTTCATGTTTGAAACCTTATTCGTCTGCCACCTACAACGTGATAATAACGCATGGCGATAGTGCTTTGTAGAACCTTAACCCTAAATTTTAAACCTTAGACCTAACCCCTAAGCCTAACCACTGAACCTAAACCTAAATCTAACCCCTTAAGCTAAATCCCAAGCGCAAACTGTGAACATAAACTACAATCTAAAGAGAAAAGTTTGAAACTTTTGAAAAAAATAAAGAAAAACTAGCCTCATGAATAAAGAAAAACTAGCCTCATGAATAAAGAAAAACTATCCCCAAAGGTCACCAGTGAAAAACTCCTCTCTTTTTCGTTCAGCATGGAACCTTGCACTGTATATTGCAAAATACTGAATGAAAATATTCAGAGATGTAGGAGTGACAACCAGTTGAAATATT
>JGI24158J21664_10009271_pt1 | contig 13134 bp, 5 predicted proteins | sample Ectturendosymbi3_FD_21664 | JGI IMG/M metagenome (IMG submission 21664) | reverse complement strand
CACGAAACAACCCCTGCTGCGGTTGTCAGTTACAGCAGTCTGCAACTGTGTGATTCACCTCTTGCTGATAGCTATCAGCAAGCTTTCGCTTGCAAGAAAACCGAGGTGTGGTGCTCAGCAAGCACTTTACTGTGAAAGAGTTTTTATTACAAAATAAGTGCTGGCAGCAACATGTTTGCCAAACCATAAGCATTTCCGGCTGTAACTCAGATGGGAAGCAAACCCTATCCAGTACGACTTTTATAGTCAAGATTAACCACTATTCAACCACTCACACAAAAGATAATCATAAAACTTAAGAATTTCTGGCAATAACTCAAGACGGGAGGCAAACCCTATCCAATACGACTTTTATAGTCAAGATTAACCACTATGCAAGTACTCACATAAAAGATCATCATAAAACGTAGCATGACGTTACCTGAAATAAATTTCTTGAATCTTCATTTCCGTTCAGTAAAGCACTTCTTTCATACATCTTGTTCAATTAATTTCAACGGTTTAGCCGCAACCAAGACGTTTCAGTTTTTTAGACTATTTGCCCTGGATCCAACTGTCCCGCGGTTTTTAGCAAAAAGGTTGAGCTAGAAACCATACAAGTGCTAGAAAACCATAGGCTACATACAAAAACATAGCCGTCAAATGCAGTGTCTCAGTCGTCAAACGCAGGGTCTAGTTCAGGGCTGACGAACCTATTTGCTATCGCGGGCCACTTTGTCAGTTACCGCTGAGTAATCGGGCAGCACAACTTTTTAGTCATACTATGAAACCTGTTAGTTTAAGACTGCTGGTCTCGCCTGAATGCTTCGCGGGCCGCACGAAATTCTTTTGCGGGCCGCATGTTCGTCACCCCTGGTGTAGTTGGTACAAACGTTTATTAAATGCCAGACTGTTCAACGACTATGCTGTGTCGACGGTGACAAATCAGCAGATGGGTGGTACGTCGCTCTGCACTCGTGCAAACGTCACGGATGCTGGAAGGAAATAGTGGATGTTTGGAAATGATTGAAGACATTTTGTGCTTTAATCTGGACTAGACTAGCAAGCTACATTTTTCCTGATAACGCCACGTGCTGAAAAGAACTAACAACAACAACTTTTAAAAAATTTTGAAAAAAACCTTGCAAAGTTTTAACGCACATACGCAGTCAATCGAAAGTCAAGTTAGATGTACGAAATAGTTTACAATCAGAAATTCGTTGTATCTACTGTAGTATACAAAGGCAAACGCAGTGCTAAATGCCTTAAACCTTTCAGATTTTTACTTCGATAACCCTATAGGTAACAGGATGTCACAACATTTAGTATCGTTTGTTTAAAATCAGTTTCCTGATATTCTATGGTGAATTACTGGATGTTCATCAAGCTGTTAGATTCAGTTGAGTGAACGTGTTGACGCCTACAGCTCAAGTAAGCTTGGTTCAAAATTCTGTAGTTTGCACAATTCATGAAATTTATAAAATTATTCAGAAGAATATGTGGATGTTGCAGTCGTATTGTCAATGCTCCAAACGTATTTTCTAAACCCTTCAATTGATGTGAAGATTTGTTTGCACTTCTTTCACGAAGTTGAAAGAAGTTTGCACTTCTTTCACGAAGTTTGGGATACCTGTTTGTCACTTTCACTGATTCATAAATTTCTTCTAAAAATGTAGGCCTAATCCTTTCTAGTGATTACTTCACATCTTCATACTACTGTCACCTACCCTGCATGCTAGCATTCAGCAGGCACCCGACGCAAAGTACTGCCTTCACTCTTTCAGCAGTGATGCGTTCAGGAAATAAGCCATATTGCGCAGCCGAACATTTTAGAAAAGTCATATGAGTTCGATGTTTGTACCAAATTTTTTCACGGCATACATAAAAAGCGATGTATTAAATGAGACAGTATCTGGCCGGCAGAGTATTATTTCTTCAGTTCAAGTCAATACAGTTTTAGCTTCACTACAAATATCATTCACTTGTTTGTGCATCAGATCTATTGGCAGCAACAGACGTGTTTTGGTCAAGGGTTATCCATCTTTTGTATCGGCTAAAAATATGACGCGTAATCTGTGCCCCATGCTATTTCATAAGAACATAATATCCTTCATCTTCATTTGGTTAAATGAGCTGCGTAGCACATTGCTACTGTGCGGTTTTCATTGTTTGTTAGTGTATTTTCTGGATCTCAAACAGTACAGCGCTTTAGCGAAAAAAAGCCTTGACACCAGCTAAATGATCTTCATACTTCCTTAAGTTTTACTGTCTCCTTTTCATTTAGTAAATATTGTCCCATCAGACTTTTTGTGCATAAAGCACGAAGTTAGACGCCCAGGTGCTGTTACCAAGGCAGCAACTTCAGAAACGAGATGCTCGCTTAATTTCCTCGTGGTTATTGTGAAACTTCCTGATTTACATTTGCCTGTACAATTCAGGTTTCATTATTTCCGTTTTGCCTTTGAAGTCCGATCTCTTTGCATTCTGTCACGAACATTCATTGTGCAAACGTACTTTGTGTGAGCACATTTAAGATGCCCACCGAAAAACTGTAGGCCTACTTTGACCGGTTATTGTTTCAATTCAAAAACAAGAAAGAGATTGCTGCAAAAATTCATCTTTACGCAGATTCCCACAAGTAAAAGTTTACATGATGAAAAAATTTGGAACCATGTTGCTTGCGACATGGTGATGCTGGCTTATGTGATATCGGAAGACTTATGCCGCAACTGTGCTGTAACAACGCACTGTGCACATTAGCACTTTCGAAACCCTTCAATTGTTGCGACGCTTTGAAGGGTACATGATTACATTACTTACAACAACATCGCTGTCTTCTAACACAGAGGTGTGCACAGGTACACCTGGTGCAGACATTCTTTGGGTCAGCAGTCACTCATTGATGTCTGCATAGTTTCAGCTACGTGGTTCCATTCAGTTTTAGACGTTTGTGTCAAAAAAAGTGCAAAACTGTCGACCGATCATCACTTGGTGGTCTGCAACTAGCATCTGCAAAAGCCACTCGTGCTTACACAAATATGCAGGACTAAGAGATCTTACCGAATAAAGTGGAAGGTGCTGGTGGACAAGTTAAAAGAAAAGCCTTTATAGACAGAGTATCGCCCTTGTTACGAGAACTACTGAAATGCACAATGGACGCGGAGGTGAAGTAGCGGGTGTTCAAACCAGCGGTAGTTTCATTTGCTGCTCGAGTATGCGGTCGGAAACGATTCGGTATAGCGAATAATTATAAAAAGAAACTCCATCGTGGAACCAAGAGATTGAAGATACTATTGAAGCATAGCAAGTAGCCAACAAGGCGTTACTTCAGAACAAAGCTGACTATTCACTGCATTCGCGGTACGCTGAGGCGCGAACGTCCGCAGCCCTCACAGTGAAAAGCTTAAAATTAAATTTTGGAGGAACCCCGGATATCAACTGGATTCCAACGACTGGTAAGTCAAGTTTTCTGGCAAGCTATCCGTTTTGTTCGCAGCAAAAGATCTCATACTGCTAGATATCAAAGTTCAAAATGGTGTCTTACACAACAATAAGAAGGACATCCTTGACAGCAGATGAAGAGAGTACTTCAAAGATCCTTTAAAAGTCATTCACTATTGCACCATCGAACACACACGCATAGGTGTAGCCAGGGGGACTCAGCGGGCTATGGCCCCCGAAATTTTTAGCATATATAGACAGTTTGTACTTTAAAATGCAGTAACCCAAACTAAATAGTGTTATTCGACTAAAATCAAACATTTTGGATCCGCCCAAAAAAATTTGGGCTGGCTACGCCACTGCACGCACGACGTACATTTTGGAAAATATTATCACTGCAGCCGATGTCCGCCTACCTATCAAAACACTGATGGTTGGAAAGACTGCGATGAAGTACGATACGAAATGATCAAAGCCTTGAATCAAAGAGTACACCAAAAGTTTGGCAAACTTTTGGTGCGCGTCGGAAAGATTTTTTCCAGGTGGGGGCCACCAGAGGATTTTTCCAAAATATTTCCAGGGGGGTCAAAAGTGGTGATATTTGTTTTTTCCCACTCCAAACCGAAAAAAATACCTTTTTTTGCTGAAGATTTCAAAATCCAGGTGGGGGCCAAATCCCCCCATGCCCCCCTTCAGACGCCCATGCCCATAGGTGTAGGAACAGGCAAATGTTTGGGGTGCGAAAGATTTTTGCCCAAATTTTCCCAAAATGGCCCGGAATATTTTGTGCAATTTTCGCCTATACAAATTTTCTCCCACAAAGATCATGAAGATCTTTTTTTGTTGTGATATCCCAAATTAAGCTTTTCGTGTATTTTTCTGCAAACGGTGGGCGCCATTTTTCAAGGTCAAGCAAAATTGGGCGCCATTAAAATACGGATTTTCAGTGATTTTGCCCGGATTTTCGACAAATCAAAGCTTTTAGGGGTGCGCCTGCACCCCTGCCTCCTACACCACTGATCATCACCATACACAAAAACGGAGACAGGAAGACACCAACAACCTGGGCATCTTTCTCCTTAACTTTCCTGGAAGAGTGTATGCCAAGTGCCTTGAAGACAGACGCCACGAAACAAGGTAGCCAAAGCTGGGTGATACCCAATGGGGTATTCGTGCTAGCCGTAGCATTACAGACTAAATATTCACTCTCCAGCAATTTTTTAGAAATCTTGGGAGTATGCCGAAGACCTCCAAACATATTTTGTCGACCTCGAGAAAGCATACGACCGGGTTCCTCGTGAATAGCTTTAGGTAGTGTTGCTGGAGGCGGTGTTGGCTGCCGCCTGTTATTGGCCAGTCAAAGTTTTCATGCTCAGAAGTTTGTTTCGTGTCGGGGGAGTTTAAATCACAATATTTCATTCTCGACATTTGACGCCAATAAGGGTCACTACTACTCTTCAGAGTATATATGAATTGGATAGACAGACACATCCGAGTCGACGACGGTGCCACAGCTGAGAGCTGCAGGATCAACTGTTTGCTTTTTGCTTGTGATTTTGTGCATATCTTCCACAAACAGGCTCCACCAGAGAGTTGGGTGTAGACTTACCATCTAGAAAGCCAGTCGTCCTCAAGCCATACTTTTCGAAATTTTCGCCGACTTTGCATTTCGGGTATCAAGAACCGCCATTGACAGAGCTAAAATTAACTGAAATAGAACACAATATGCAATCATCGTTGAAAAATGACAAATCATCGAGTGTTGTTAAAATGTGGCAAGCGTGTGACCGACTGCTGTGATAATGTACGTAAATGCAACGAAACTAATTATTATGACAGATGTTGTGACGCAACAATGCTGTAACGATAAGCATGGTGTAACGTCAAAATTTACCATTCCAACGAGATGTGAATTGCTGTGCCACGAACAAAAAATCAACACGAAACGCTAATTGCAAAATGATACTTAATGAAANGTGTTGCATCTTCTGTGATCGTGACTTAATTATTATTNTTTTTTTTTTTCAGATTTTTCAGACTTATTTATTTGATTGTTCAGCAGCACATTATTGCTGGTTTGAACAAATTTGATGTGAGCAACAAAAACTGTCAATAGCGGTAGTCTTATCATGGCACGCATTAGCTATGTGTGCTGAGCTGTAGACCGAACTGTCTTTGTTAGAAAAACTTAGACACGAACAGAAATACAACTTATTTGTTGGGCTACCTTCACATAACCAGTTAAACTTGTCACAAACGTTTGGATTGGATTTCCTAAAAAAAACGTTGATTTGCTTTACAAGCTTCAAGCCTGGTGTTGGCCTCCCTGTATCGAGTACGTTTCACTTTTGTTCATTAAAAAATGAACTGAAACTTTTTGTTTGTAGCCTAATTATTACGTGATCTTCCAATCCAAAGCCGATAAACTGAGAGTTTCAAAATCCAAATCCTGTTTAAATCCAAAATTCTATCAATCGTGTTCTGCTAATGGCAAAATAAATTGATCAATTTTTTGCGATTGTGTTTGCATTAATTCTAATGATCACTGACAATTGGTTTCCTTATTTCACATTGGCTCTTTGTGTTGTTTCTGTTTTTTTAGCTGAATCAAATGAAACAATAAACAAATCTAAAGCAGTGTTTGCCGCATGAGGCAAAAAAGGCAGTACCAAAAAATACCTTGGAAACTAACTTAAGTTAACTTATGCTCTATCTTCGGATCACAGCACTATAATAGTGAACATTTTGAAGACTTCAAGGCAAGCACCATTAGTATCAAATGCAATGAAAAGCTCAGTTATAAAGTGTAACACAGCAAATCGGACAAACAATTTACCAGGTACAAAATACAGCGCAAGCGAATCATTAGCACTAGACTACACATATATAAAACACTACAAGGACCATGGGTCAAGAAAGGAGACAGAATCCCAGTCACACAAATTCCACTTTGATGACGTGATGCATAAGAGAGCAGGCTTGCACCTTTCATGACTGGATAGGATGTGATCTAAATACAAACAAGCTGTACAATTTCGACAGATGTGAGAATCTCAACTGAAGAAAACTTACAGATTAAATACAGTAATCCACAGCTCTGAAACAGAACTGAAAGTAGCGAGGAAGTTCAAAACAAGATTATCAAATCCAATCCAAATCCGGTTAAAGAAGAACTACAGTAATGAAATGCAAATCCATCACAAAGCTGAAAATCCGCCAGACTTAAATCTAAATCCATGTTCTTCGCTGACGCATGGCGCAACAGCAGATCATCGGTCATGTGAGTAGATCAGGCGTCCAGGTCGATGGCGTCACACAAAGAGAAAGCAAAACTGAAAATTGCATGCCTTGATTTTAATAGCTGTTTGCAGTGGTTGCGGAAAGTAAATTTTCCGTTATCGAAACACAAGAAATTTCGTTGATACAGTGCTTCTTAACCTTTTTTTGGTTTCGTTCACCCCTGCCATCGATTGCTGCATACCCATTCACCCTTTTGTGGATATATGGCCGATGTGACAATAATCATAATGCAAAGAGTGTTTTGTTAGGTTAGACAACGCTATTTGCTCTACATTATCCACAGCATGCTTTCCGCAATGCAGTAAACTAGCTACGATCTTCAAATATGATTTAATTACAGACTCAGCTTCGCAAAATGTTTTTTTCGTTTCATCAGCATATACGATATTTGAAAAGAGGAAAGAAGCTTTTCACTAGCAGAGTCATTTAGGGCTGATGAATGAAAAGGGATTTTACTGTTTGCACAAATATTCGTGCTGGTGCTTGAAAAATTGTGAGGACTTGTTCTGATAGATGCCGTTTGTTTTGTAAATGACTCGGCAGATTTGAATGAGCCAAAAACAGGTTGCTATATTTGAAATAGCAAAACATGCATGGAACAAACGGCCCATGGCTCGATCTTTAATTTCTGGGGTGACAAACCCGTACTTAATAAAGTCATAACCCCACTTCCACCTTTTAATTTTTGAAGGGAACTTATGCTCGACACTAACGTTCCTTTTCAAACTTGGTTCTTTAACTGCGAAGCTGATGACGCCAGGGGAGGATCCAGTTAGTCACGTTAGGGGGGCAATTTCAGTGATATTTAGTAGTCAAGCCGCATATCGGCTTTGCTACTGTAAGAGAGAGGTGAAGTATACTTCACAACACTGCTGTGACAAAACAGTGGACGACAGAATGGCCTTAAATCGCAAACAGTAAAGACTTATTTGGAATTGGTTTTGATACGTTGTTTTACGAATAGTACAAAATCATGGTGAATAAAGTTACTTTTGTACATTTTAGGGGGGTGTTGATCGCCCCCTTGGATCAATCTCGGGATGACGCTGGCTTTTCCTGATCGATTTCATCTATAGATTTACATTTACTTTTCATCTATATATTTACATTTATCGATTTCATCTATAGATTTACATTTACAAAACAAAGTGTTTAAGTACGTATTTCATAGACATTCTGTAAGTATTACCCGAGATGTAGACGAATATTCGATATTGGAACCAACGCCAAACTGGTAATATACAAATAGCACGTACAGGATAATTCTGAACTTCGACTGATAAGGTTACACTGATGAGTGTCCATGTGCTTGAAACTTTCGAAAGTAGGCCTATTGCGATTCTAGCAGATAACTTTTGCACAGGAGTAGAGAATGGTCATGCAGAGAGCACAGCAGAGATTCTACCACTGGATTGAATAAAACATGGCATCTCTCAGTAAAATCTATCCCCATTGATACAGTTAATTGCACCATAGTACGGTTTTCCTGAAGTGATGGGTTTCTTACTGCTGAAGACGCAAAGTTAGAACGCTTGAAGTTCGCCATTATATTCACAATTGCTGGTAAAAAAAAGAATAAAATGCTAGTCACCAGACAATACAAAAAATTAGGAACAGAAATTTCATTCACCCTTCATTCACCCCTCTTCTTTCATTCACCCTTGCAAAAATTTTATTCACCCTGGGTGAGCCATTCACCCGGTTGGAAGCACTGTTCTAGGATAGCAATTTGTGACCTGAATTTCGACAACCATGTCCATTGAGATGCTCAGTCCATAGGTCGAATTAATATACTCGTAAAATCCATGTAGCAGTAACTGAAAAGTTCACAATAATAACTATAATGTAGTCAACGCTATTGCACAGTTGCAATTATAATTTTGCAAAAGTAGTTAGCATTTATTTAAATATCCCCAAAATAAAAATCATCGTTAGTACTTTCAGAATCACATCAAATCAATTTCAACATGAAGTTTGTCAAATTAACCATCATACCTCAAAAATTTTCCTAAACATGAGACCTGACAGCTTATCAACAGCATACTGTAAGTTTCATTGCTACTCTGAAAGAATGTGCAATAAGCATAGGCCTACTGCCACTGCATGCACTGTGAAAGCTGGATTCCTGTCCCATTGTGACGCAATTATAGAATAAGAGCGAAGTAGGAACGTTTGCATTTGCAACCCTGATTATTTGAAAGCATTGTGACGCAGCCGTGAGTCAAACTATATGCTGGCGTCTGTTGCTGGAGACAGAAATTCCGCTTGAAAACGTTACTAATAAAGGTTTGTAACAGCTCACTTTCCGAGCCCTGGTGAGCTTGATGAGATTTCGCAACTGGGTAGCAGCCGCTGGCATTCGGCATTTTATAAATCGTAGTTTTTGGCATCCGCTGACATTTGACATTTCCTAATTATACCAGTCTGATTTGGCGCCCCAAAATGCTGCCCTCAGTGGCAGATGTCACCCCTTGACCACCCTTAATTACGCCACTGCTAATGCCTGTTTCGCCGTATTTTTACTGCATACGATCACGAACGTACGGTTTTCAAAGAAAGTTTGGGTGACGTGCAGGGATGCAGTGCTAACAAAAAAGGTGCGGGAACGCACCCAAAAAACTAGCCACTTTAATAGTTTTAAACTCATTTTGAATGCACAACTTGCAAAAGGTGTGGGAACGCCTTTCCCGCGCGTTCCCGCTCCACTACAACCCTGGTGACGTGTAATAACATTGACCGCATGATTTTTTAAACAGATACTGTAATGATAATGACCAGTGATTGCAAAGAAACTGAAGCAGCAGATCAAACTTAGATGCAATTCGTTGAAGCTCGTGATGTCACGTTTCCTATATCTGATTCAAAAGCTGAAGGATGCTTGGAAAACCATGTCTGAACGCGACGACGATGTTACGCAATTAAAACCTTACATTATAACTAGACCTGAACAGGAACAAGCTCCTTTTGGGTAACGATAACTGGAGCGCCCCTCCGTTTGTAAGAATAGGATCTCACGTGTTTACACTACCTCCACACCTTATCCTCGTAAACTAATTTATCAAAGTGGTGCACATTTGTGCTTGACCAGACCATGATTAGTGATGGAGCAGCATACTGTAGAACAGGGGTCACCAACGTGGTGCCCGCGGGCGCCAGGTCGCCCGCAAGGACCACGTAAGTCGCCCGCGGGCCTGTTCTAAAAAAACATTAGCATGATCAATGTCTTCACATTAACGAATATCAACACTAAAAAAATTTAAGGTAAATTGAGCAAATTTTTTATTTCAGAATTGTGTATCAAACTAGCAGCCTTCACATTAATCGTTACACAAGAAGTAGCTCACAGTTTCAGAAAGGTTGGTGATCCCTGCTGTAGAATATTGATGTGACCATAATGTGTTTTGAAAGTTAGTAAACCTCTGTAACCTCGCAACATGTGCGTTTGTCTTTCTCCATTGTAGTGTCACGTTAGCGAAAAGGCACACCTTGACTACGTGGTGAACACTCATTTAAGCAGTATGGCTTACAAGCTCTCTAACAGGTGGTATTTAACTACTGTATTGTACAGCTACAGTATGTCCCATCCGTGGCCATACGGCCTAATCGAAGGTTTTCTGTGACCCAGTTTAGGTAGTCGCTGTGGTAAAAGTATCCTACATACTGACAACCTGTCCTTATTTTGATAATCTTGAATTTAACATTTTTGATGCAGGTGGTCTTCAGTGCCAAGTTATCACGTCTGTTACCACTTCAGTTAGGATACGAACGATTTCACTACTTTAACTTAAGCTAAATTTAGTTTGCTCAGATATAAGCACGTCATTGAATGTGCGGTCCTCATTAATATGTCATTGAATGTGCGGCCCTGGTTAAGACAGTGACATAATTTTTGGCTCAGTAAGTCATTTGGTTTGGACATAGCTGGTATAGTAGAATCAACTACCGAAATGAGTGACGTAACATCTTTACTTAGATTTTGCTTTAGTTTGCGATGTACGGGAGCGTACACAACCCTTCAAGTCCCGCTCGGGCCACTGCAATCTTTTGCAACTCCACAACCCGCCAGCCGATTGAGCTAGAGAGTTGTTCAAACCCTCTTCGGATTCGGCAAGTCTTCTAGTTCAGATTTCATACATTTTTGTTTCGGTTTGCGTTTAGGATTCTCTGTGGGCGACGTTACAAGTGGGGGTGTTTTTGCATTTTTGGCCGAGTTTACCTGGCCCTGGGCGTCAACCAACGGGCCATTTTTATCTCAAGTTTCTTTGAAAATTAGGCTAAAATCCACGTTTTTAGAAACTACGCTAAAACCCACGTTTATTTTAGAGTTCAACTGGAACCAAAATTTTGGCTCAAAAAACAAAAAATTGGGTAAAAATTCTACTTCCACAAACGCTGACCCTGGGTATATTATATCCATATTGTATAGGGCCATAACTCGGCGACATATTAAGCTAGAGAGCTGTTCAAACCCTCTAAAGATGGGGAAAGTCTTTTGGCTTGCAAGAAAAAAATTGTTTCAGTTTTGGATGTCGTTTTTTTGTTTATGTTTACACGATGGGAGGATGTTTATGTATATCCGGTTTACATTCTGATGATGTCATCATCCCCTGGGATCCGACCAAACGTGACGATTATGTGGCTCAAAGTTTTATTGGATTCCAGGCTATAATACGAGTCGTTAGAGCCCTTGATCGCCTTTTAGCGGTTCTGGTTCCAAAATTATGGCAAACTTCCGGAAATTAATAAGGGAAATCCCCGATATTTGCTCAGCAAATTCCTGAAATATTTGTATTTGTTTTGGCATAACCTTGGAATCAGAAACGCTAGCAAAAAAACACAAACGCTGATATTTGACATTTCGTAATTATTAACGCAATATTCCGACCTCAGTGTGGCGAATCAGATGCTGCGACCGAACACAAATGTCCACCCTTTCCTTCCAATAGTTACACCACTGGGACTTTGCTAAAAAGACGTTTGCCATAACCTGGAGGGAGTCAATCACTTAGCAAGTTGAAAAATAAGATATATGGGACGTAATGCAAAATATTGAAGATAATTTTAGCATTTTCGTTCGTGAACACCTTTGCACTTCTACTGTATGTCTTTGACAAAATAGTACGCAAGACTAACATGTTAGTGTGTTTCTTTCTGGTATTGTAGTGAAGCTAACACTGCCTACTAAATGACCATGCGAAACATTATACATTGTAGGTACGAGGTAGAAGCAAGTACAAACAACGCTAGCCACTGCAATGCGCTTGAGCGTCAAGTGAGTGCATGATATAACTGATCGTTGTAAATTGCATTGCATAACTCATATTTGAGATCCAGAATTGTGAGTGTGCATACAATACAGGGACCGAGTTCCAGGGGGGACGTGGGGATATGCCCCACCACTGTTGGACAAGAGGGGTCACAATATCCTTTGTCCCCTCAATATGTAATACAAATTTCGTGGTTGCATTACTTTACATTATTCAGGAACGTAACCGTAACCAGGGGGGAGTAGAGTGGCGAAGCCCTCCTGCAAAACATTTCGCTCCCGCTGGAAAAATGTGTTGGACGTAGTTTAAAATTATTGGATATACAAATTTTTTGGCCCCTCTCGGAAAACACTTCGCCCCACCTGGTGTCCCAAGCTGGTTACGGGCCTGACAGTATTACTATCGAAAAGCCCCTGCATAAAGCAGGGGAGCAAATAAGAAAACTGGACATTATCCTTGGATTACCTATAGACACAATGTACAGATTTACTATGGAAACTGAATTATCATGTCAACATGTCTCTCATTTTGGTAATTTTACAAAAAGGTCGTACTAAGGTTGAGTGAACATGGTTACGTCATCGAAACACAAACAATAGTATTATGTTTTTGCGAATTGCACAATAACACGCATATCACACAAAGTTTGTCCTCCAAAGTTTTATAGTAAACTCGGTCCCTGACACAACATCACAATAAAGACTCCAAAGCAGGCGTAATAACGTATACATTAAGTTTTGGCCAAAAGTGTATTTCCTGCGGTCCAATTAACATAACAAGGGACAGTGAAAGTGGACAAGCCGTCAGCAAGCGACCTGATTACGAAGTAAGATGAAGTAATTCCACCCACTGCTCCTATAGTCATCAGAAAGCATAAAAGTACTTTTATGAGAATAGATGTGTGAATCAAGCCCTCCGTGCTTTCAGAACTTGTGTTTGACAATTGAGTTATTTCTTCGCTACCGTTGGAGTTGTTGCCAGAAGCAGAAATTTCTGTGAACTTTAGGTGGACTTCATTCCGAACACGATCCTTGTTTGACTTTTTACTCCTGCTCAATAACATGTAAAACAGCGGCGGAAGTATAAATGTGTTCGCAGCGATTGTTGTGCCACCAACGAGGGTGAGTACAATTCCAAACTTAGGGAC
>JGI24158J21664_10009270_pt1 | contig 13135 bp, 13 predicted proteins | sample Ectturendosymbi3_FD_21664 | JGI IMG/M metagenome (IMG submission 21664) | reverse complement strand
TTGCTGGACATTTGATTGAGTGTCCCTTGCGTAGCTGCAAGGATCTTTGCATTTGCGAGCGTTTGTTTTGAAACGGTTGTGATAGAAGCACCACTTGGGATTGTCATGTGTGTCCAGCGGTTGCTTTTGTGCAGAAGAACTCGTGTATGGAGTGTGATTTCCGCCGCGAGAACACGTATGTGAAGAGTTTTGCTGGTTTTTCGAGTAACGCCACGACTTTGACTTGTTGGCTGTTACACGAGACAAGCTGGTTTGCATTTCATGCGTTTGTGCTTGCAAAGCAGCGAGAGGTTCTTTGGAAATGTTTGGAGGTGATTGGGATTGAGTTGAAAAAAAAGTAGAGCTAGAAAAATTGGAACAATGATCAGAATGTTGGTTTCGTCTGTTCTGTGAGTCAAGCAGTATGTTGTCAGCTAAAGTCGCGAGATGTAATAAATCAGTTTCGCAGTGACCAGATAACTTCCAATGGAGTTGGTCAGAGACTGCATTCATGAACACATTGTAAAATTCGCGACGTTTGTACCAAGTAGTTTCCCAGTCATGACCTGCAATGTGTATGAGGCGGTCCATAAAAGAAGAACAGGATTCACCATCCTGCAGACTCAAGTTGTGAATTTCGAAAAGGCGTTGGTGTGCACGATGGGCGCAACGCTTGATTAAAGCGTTCTTGACATGAGTAAATGGTGAAGACGTAAGGGCGGCGTCATAAAGAAATTTCGCCCAGGTATTAGCTTGAGAGGAAGTTAAAGCTCCACGGAAAAAATTGAACATGACGCGTTCGTTAGCAACACCACCATCTCGAAAAAGTATTTCGGTATTTGCGAACCACATCGGCAGTTGGTGTTCATCAGGACTGTTGAGCTTTAACGGCATGGAATTAGATAAGTTGCAAATGCCACATCCTGTAGAAGGAGCAGGGCCCTGGCTATGCTGAGATGGGCCAGGTAGGTCTGAGATAGTCGACAGCGATGCTATGACCAGCTGGCGCACGTTAGGCCCTTGATTGGAGGCAGGTGAGGGTTGTTGCAACCACGCAGAAATGACCTGTGTGTGACACCTTGATGCCCTTCTAGGACTTGTGTGACACTGTCCCAGTTGCGTGATGTGATGGCAGACCTGACTGCCTTCCAGAAACGTGTGTGACACAGTTCAAGTCCCAAGCAGTGGTGAATTAACCATGCTGTTTCTTGTTCATTAAGGTAACAGAGTCGAAACGGTTGTGACACTGTCCAAGTGGCAAGTAGTAAAGTATCTAACCATGCTGCTTCTTGCATTAGATGTTGATCGAGCAAATGCTGACTGAAACTCGTGCGACTGCTCCAGGGAGTGGAAATGTTTTGTTGTGATTGTTCGTTGTGTGTTTTAATATAAGCGCAAAGAGGCTGCTCAGAAACTACTCAGCAACCATCTCCATTTTTGGAAACATTCAACCAATTTTTTACGTCCATAAGCAAGTTTATTGATTTTATCTTAAGGAATGATTCTTTTATCATCAATTGCTGACAAAGTCACTTTGTTTACTTTTTCTCTACAAATCTGATGGTCGTCGCTGCAAATAACATTCATTTTTCGCAACTGTTTTCTTCCTGAGAAAAAGCAATTTTCAAATTTTGTCTTTTTTTGAACAACATATTTTTGAACCCCCTTGCATTTCTGTTTCCTCTCCATCAAACATTTCGAAAGCGCAAAGTTCAGCTCTCACACCCCAAACCGTTTCTATGGTTCGTCCACCACATTCATCTTCAAACATTCCAGGGATTTTTTTCAATCTGTGTATCCCAGAGCGTTGGTCTTCCTGAAAGTTTGAAGTATCAAATTTTTCTGAAATATTGTTTTTATGTCTCTGTAAAAATATTCTGTTTTAATCGCATGCATCAAACTAACAGTATCTGTCATCTATAGTTTACAATTTTCAGCATATTTGTTTTTCATATGAAAGTCATACATCAACGTCTTTGAAATATCAAGAATACTCATTTCAAGGTAAACAGGTTTGTTGAAAACAGGCTTTGTTTTTTTTCGTGTGAACGGTAACAAGGCTTTCATCAAACACAGTCAACCGTTCGAAATGTGGTTTTGCAACAAGTCTTTTCGCAGATTTTCATCTGCCAAAAGCTTAATAGAAACATGTTTGTCATTTTCTTGCTGAATACAAAATTATTCAAGAGTTTATAGAAATATTTCTCAAATTAACTTTTTGAGTTTGTTCGAAGCTGAGTGTTCAGGGCGATATAAGGTTTCATCCAAGCCTCTTCGTGAAAGGAAATTCCACGGTGAACGTTTTCAAATTTCATACCCAAAGACAAAGACAATTTCAAATTCTTATGATGGATTACGTATTGTTTTTTGTCACGTAAATTTGGAATTACCTTTTCAACTTTGTTACCCTCAAGCCTTTCTGGCGCCAAAGGATACTCCTTGTGAAAATTGAGAAGTTCTCGCGGATACGCAAGGTCAACCTCATGAATGCACCCTTCTCCCTCCTGCTCTGAAAATTCTCCCCAGTTTTCAATTTCACTTTCAATCATCCACTTGAAATCATCGATGGGGTGCCGTTTCGACATTGCCCAGCCATACAAGTTTTTTGCATCCAGATATTGAACAAACTTTGATTCTTTATCTGGATTGTATTTCGGATCCATGTGTTTGTGGTTCGCCTCAGCCATGGGCGTCCGCAGGGGGGAACAAAACGGACATTCCCCCCCCCTGGAAATTGGGACTAAGAACCAAAAATATCTGGAAAACGTGAAATCAGGAATTTAAATCCGATTATTTGGGTTAATTCTTGCAATGACAGTTTTTTTGCCAATATGACACTCACACTGCACAAGAGTCAGGTTCACTGTTTTGATAACATATAGTTATGAGCTTGCAGTTCACTCTTGTCCGTTCCTTGCCTGCAGAGGCAGGTTGCGAAACTAGGGAGCGGATTGTTCTACTATTGGCCTTTCTTGCGTAACAATAACATGGCAACCATAGCTTCGACGATGCACTTCAAGTTATGGTGGGATGCGTTTTGCCGCATGTAACCATTGAATGCAGTCGTCTTGGCAGGTAATGCAGCGAGACAGTGTCTGATGATAGCGGTAAGGCACGTAGGTTCAAACCAATAGTGGGCGACTTGCGGGTCGCCGAAATATTTTGTGTGGCTCTTCTAGATCAATAGCAATATCTCAAATTGATAGAGTGTTGTTGCCCCAAATTTAACGCTTATTTCTTTTATCAATGCGTTTACACAAGTTTGTGAAGTTAGTCACCAGCAGTGTGTCCTGCAAGAAAATTTTACATTGAGCAAATGTTTGTTTCAGTGCGCATGCAATTTCACAACCATGTAGACCAGAGGCAGTGTTCCCTCTAAGGTGCCCAACTACGCTAATGCGCAGTACCACCAGACAATTTGCACGGTGCCATTTCATTCTCGCGAAATTGCAATATTTTAAGTTTAACACGGTATTTATATATATATCACAAAGCCCTTTTATAGTTGGGAACCCTTCGTTGGTTGTGTGTCTGCATGGTCGCGCAGTTGCATGCGCTTAGTGCGCAAGAAAACAAACATTTGCTAAGTGTAGAATTTTCTTAGAGGGAACACTGACCAGGGCCTCAAACACGCGGCCCGCATGTGGCTCCCGAGGGCATTTTGTGCGGCCCGAGATGCGTTTTGGGTATTTTCATATAATCAACATTTACGTTTTTTAGTTCATTCACCAATATTTGAAAGTGCTCCGCCAGCGAGTGAACAAGCTTTTTTTAAACGAACGTAGAGGCGGCGAGAAATGGTTTGCCTATAACTAACGATACATTTCGCAAGAAACAAAATGTAAAAGCTGTTTCTTGTAAGGTTCAGGTACCGTCATTGTTGCGTCAGCGTCACAATGCAGCCTTCCGGTTACTTTATAGGTCATAATTTGGCCATCGGAGCAAATTTTGTTTGAGACCCCTGATGTGGGCACACAACCAGTGAAACGTTTCGACACAGCTATGCGATATGTATACGATATCAAGTTTGGAATGTTGCAAGTGCGCAAGAACGAGATTTCACTGCGCAAATGCTCTGGTAGTTCTGCGCATTTGCGCACCTTAGAGGGAACACTGGTCACCAGCGGGTCGGCGCGATTTGATAACAACGACAGTGAACCTACATCGCAAGTCAGCAAAGAGATGCCTAAGTTAGGCTCGTTTTCTTCCCAGAAGAAAATTAAAATTTTTCAAAGACACATATTGTCAAAAGCATTCTGTCATTTTCCCAATGTTTTGAATGAGAACCAGTGTCTTTCGCGAAGAGGCATTTGCAGACCATGAAGTGGAAGAATACCAAAATAAATTGTAAGACTGCTGGAGGAGTTCAAAGCCAGATTGGACCATTTCCAAGAGTTGAAACCACGCTTTACATTACTTGTAAATCCATTCAGTGTTGATGTATCAGTGATGGCTGGTCAGTTGGTTAACCGTTTGTTACAAACTTGTTCGCTGTAGAAAAACAACTGACCGAAATGCAAGAGAATCTGGGTCAAAAAACTAGTCGATGCCACTCTACACTTACTTTTTGACAACATATTCTAGAAATAGAATACCCAGAATTTGAAATACCAGTGTATAACTCATTTCTGTGTGTAGCGCAACATATTGCTGTGAATTTTTTTCTCTGTAATGAAGTTCGCAAAATCAAACCATCGTGCAACCCTGAAAAATGAACCTTGGGAGAATTAATTTGCACAGCTTCAACAACATACTATCCAGATCTTCGGGGACTAGAAAAGCAATCAAAAATTTCATACCGACAATTACTGTACATCATTTAATGTAAAACCTGCATTCTTTACCGTATTTGTATTGACACTACAAACTGGTTTTGCTGTTCGCTGGTGTTTTTGGTTTCTGAAAATGACTCTTCCATTAAACAAGTTTGCCCACCCCTGGGGTGTAAAGAAATATGAGTGAAAAATAAGCTTTGCTGCCAACAAAGCGCAGTTTTTGCAATCAATGCTCCCTCTAAAGGTGCGCAAATGCGCAGAACCACCAGAGCATTTGCGCAGTGAAATCTCATCTCGCGCACTTGCAACATTCCAAAACATTGGAAAAGAACGAAAACAAGAAGTTATTTGAATTAAATGTGTATTTTTTTGTATTTTCATAAGATTTTACACTATTCTAAAAATTCCACAAGTTTGTAATTGATTTGGAACTCTGCAAACTCAGTCTTAAAATATCCATACTCTCTAAACCAAACACTTGCCTAGTATAAAATGTTCTTACAAGGAAAGCACTGTATGGAATTGTTGCCGTAACATTGGACATTTTTTGCATACGTCATTTTGCGTCGCATCGTCAACAACCAGTAAAAGATAAGGAAAATGTTGACTTTGCCCCCCCACTGGAAAAATTTCTGCGGACGCACATGACCTCAGCATATCATCTTTAAATCTTTGAGACTGCACCGCGAATGCCTTTTTTCAATCATCAGCAACATATCTGGGCTGCTTCACAACTCAAGTTAAACATCAGTTTTTTTCAAACAAGCGTCCGAAGCCAATCCAGGAATTGTGTAATACCATGCTTTGTCAAGTTCATAGGTTTTTAAGCATATATCTCGAAAATTTTCAAACACATCAGCAAGTAAAAGAACATCTGTTTTTCAGTAAAGGTTATGAAAATCTCTCATAATTTTCATCTCAAAATGCTTCCAAAGATTTTGGGCACGTTCATAGACTTCGTTCGAAATATCACAGCCATGTAACATTGAGTGAAAAGCTTCTTTTGGTGGAGGTTTGGTTTCACTTAATTTCTCTAACGAATCGAACCAGTCGTGTGGAAATACATCTTTCCGCAACAAGACTTCATAGTCTTCACCGCTTGTGTCAAACATACGCCTTGTGTGTTTAAATTTATTTCTTTCGGCATTCACATTCTGATTTAGATTTTTTACGAGTTTGTCAAGACGTTGAAATAAACTGGAAACTGTCAATCAGCCGAATTTTGTATTTAAATTTCTTTTCATCACCGTAAATACTTTTAGAGAAACTGATGTATTTTTCTTGAGTGCTTGGAATACAGGAAATATTTCCCCCACCATTCACATTCAGATTCTTGATAAACAAATGTGCGTCATAACCAGCAAGATTATGAAATATCACTGACATATGCTTTGATTTTCGGGAGAGCGCCTTGAATTTTTTATGAGCAGCCCCTCTGAACCTCCCAAAGTAATGACAGTGGTCACGAATTTTCTTTCGTCTTCTTCAAAATATTTTTTACATATCAAGCGTTTTGTTTCTTGTTTGAAGGCGAGTCTGTCTTCCTCTGTCTTAACCAATGGTTTAATTCAGACGACCACACTTGCTCAAAATCGTTCTGAAGTTTTTCTACAAAAATCTGCGGAATATTTTCTTCTTCAGATTGTTTAGTATAAAAAGCAGGTTCAAGCTTCTTTTCATGGCAAACAATGTAATAACAGACTCCCCTTGGTGTATGAAGCTGATATTGCTTTGTGTAACATTTTTAAGGATTTGGCTGACAAGTGTCAATGTCTTCCGTTAAGCATTCAAAATCAGCGAAACAACGATTGGAAACCTTATTGATTGAGTGTGGTTTTATCAGTCCAAAATTGAACCTTTTTCAGGCATCGCGATTTCCACAAAGCATGTTTTTCACACTACTCAAGTTGTTTTGATAACCTTTCCTCTGAATAAAAATGGTTCAAACATCGCAGCAAAAAAAAACCTTTTTGCATTTTTTTAAACCTGACTTGAGAAAAGCCTCGACAAATCTTTGATTAAAACATAGTGCTTGTCTTTGAGAAGTAAAAGATTTACAGATGTTTCTCTGTTTAACTCAGAAATTCTCAAAGGGTAAATTTTTTTGTTTTCAAACAAATAACATTCACAGCAATCTCAGGGTTATTTTTGTTAAATTCACCTGTTTTTCAATTCCACTGGAAACTCGATTCCGTCAATATTGAGCGATTTTACTTGTTCTCGTAAATGTTTTTCTCTTCGTTCAGCATGACATGTAACAGCATTCAACTTTCTTGCAACACTCCATTTGAAGCATTGGTTGTCTTTATTTTTCATGTTAATCAAAGCCTTTTTTTCTGCAAGGAATTTCGGCATCGGAATCCATGGACTTCCACACAAAGGTTTATATTTCTCTGTGTGAATTTCAAAATCAACAATCCAATGAAAAGTCCAACCGCTTCCATTCGTTTGAAAAAATGCCAAGCTTTCAAAAACTTGATCGCACATTTTAGTCCAAACCTTGTCAAGATTGGTTATCTCGAGAAAAATTTCTGTTTTTGACTGAAATAGTCGCACTTCAACAATGCTTTCTGCATTACTTTGATAGCTTCGGTATGCCTCCACTACCTGAACTGAACGATCATCTGCATGGTGGTTCATTCTATCCAATTGAACCAATTCAACCAAGGCCGGAAGCTTTATGTGGTCATCTGTGTATTTGTGTTCTAAGTTAAATGCAAAACGGAAAACACCTCCAAGAAATAATAAACAGTTTTTGTTGATATATTAAAGATGATAGTTGATAAATTTGGAAGAACACTATAAGCAAGTAACAAAATAACAAACGTGAGCGAAGTTTCGCTCGGCTATGTAAACAATAATTGTTTGAAAAACAGTCAAAGCATAAAACTGATTGGACAAACAATTTTAAACCTTGTGTCAGCACGTGACCCAAATAAGGCATTGTGAAAAAAATATGTACACGAAAATTTTCTTCGAAAAGACACCCTGGTTGATATGAACCAAATCGAATTAAAAGTGCTTTGTCTCCAGTAGGCGAAGGTGACGCTGCAAATAAAAATTTCTGTGATGCAAAATTGTTATTCATGGTGGAAATATGCTTGGAGACATAAGTATGGCTGGAAATTGCATTTCACATTCAGGCGAACCTGAGCAAGACAATGATGCAGTTCGCCTTCGTTTTGCAAATAAATATTTCCTGAGACGTGATGGGAGCAATTGGATGCGAGGTGATTTGTCCTTTGGTGGGCATGAAGGTTCTGGAATGGCAGATGGCCAATCGGAGCAAGACGAAATTAATCTAGGAATGATTCAAGAACCGGAAATGCTTGTTTCAGAACAAGTCACCAATGCTGTTAACGCTGCGGGAAATGAAGCAATTCACAATCATGGTATTGTTTTGGACCAAGAAATCCGAAGTAAAACTTTGAACATGAGTTCCGACGGCTCAACAAGACACTTGAACACGAATTTTCACAAAATAAAAAACCTTGAAACTGGTGAAGATAACAGAGATGCTGTTAACCTCGAAACAATGAACAGAAAAATTTTGAGAGAAATTGAAGTCGATAATCTTTATCTTAAAAATATCTTCGACTTAACGGTGAAAACAAAATGATTGCAAACCTTCTAATGAACGACCACAAAATTATTGGATTAGCTGATGCTGTTGAGGCGTCTGATGGTGTTAACAAGAAAAGTTTGGCGCTGCAGTGAATTCGTTGGTTAAAAATACAGTGAACGAAAGCAAAAGATATGATGACGGATTGATTCTAGCCACATGTGAAAATGTTGTTTCAAAAGTAATGCTTTTGGATAGAATTACAATTCCAGCACACGATATTAGTTGGGGGTAACAATAAGATACCGAATTTTAAAAATCCAACTCAAGACCAAGACACGGTGAATAAGAGGTATCTTGGCTACCTTTTAGATACAAGAACGCTAAGCGTGACGACTGAGGGGGCACAGCAAGATTCAAAGTTGAACAATCGTGTGATTTCTAACGCGCCAAATCCAGTGAACCCACAAGACCTGGTAAAAACAAACGCTATGTAGATGACTTTTTGGAAAATGTGCCAATAAAAAACATGGTTTGGAATAATTTCATAATAACAGAATTCCAAGAGCTAATTGATTCCAGAGACGCAGAAATGATACATTACGTAGACCAACTTTTTAATAGCTTACGTGGTTTGATAAATAGTAGGAGATAAAAACAAGATACATTCTGCAAGTCACAAGAAGCTTATTCAGCAAATGTATAGGAATCCATAGAGTGTTGCAATGACATTGGTTGATAATTCTAAAATAACGAAAATCATAGAGAGAACGGTGGTGAGACTTCCCCCGCAATCTGTAAAGGCCAAGATTGTTTTTACTCTGAAAATGAGATTTTTCAATGACAACTTTCAGAACGGTGGGGTGATGAGAATTTTGAAGAACATTTCCAAAAGCTGTTGACATGGCTATCCAATATGAATTTACTGTATCTAAATTAATCGATGATTGGTTTGGGGTTGAATGACATAATGTTTCTTTGTGGTTTTGAGCTAACATGATGTTAATGGTGGTAGACGTAGCAGTCTTTATGCAGTAGAGTATATATGTAGGGTTTTGAGACAAGCATTGATTTTCTTTTTTTGAGACCCACACGGGCAAATCTGTGAGATATTGCATTGCTATTGGAAAGAATGCAAAAAGACTTTTTATGTTCTCTATGGAAAGTTGAAAGATTAAATGAACTGCTTGTGTGAAGGTTGATGGACTGTCTGTGTGTGTAACCTGTGTGTGAAAAACAGGCTGTTCAAAACTAATTTTCAATTTTTTTCTGATAACTTGCAATTCTCTCCGGTTTGCAGGTTTTCTAAAATGATGGAAAGTAGATGAGTGTCCCAAAACATACATACTGTATATACTCTACTATGATAAGTGACATTTCAATCTGCCGAATACCTTGACGTAGTTGTTCAGCTGCAATGTCGGTGTTGCTTGCGTCTTAAATTGGTTGACATTGTAATGTTGGCTTGTCCCATCTTGCTGCATGCATTCGATCAGAACGAAACAAGTTGCCAAGCTTTTTTCTTGGTTCCCGTTCTATATTGCTAATTTGAGCAATCGTGACGCAGTGCCATACGTTTTTGACATACATCGTGTAACACGATGCTTTTACTGTCTGACATGTCACAGGTCTTTTTTGAGTGACTGACGAGAAGAAACGTCACTCATCGCCACGCAGATGCATGACCTTTCGACAAGGGGTCACTGGGTCACTAACAGGTCACTCATAACCACGCAGTTGCATGACCTCCCGACTTCTTCTTGCGTGTGAGCAGCGGTTCGAACAAAATCCACAAGGTCTTCAAACCATTTAGTATTGTTAATGTCAGGGGACTGCAGGTCTTCCAGGCAGTTCGGAGGGCGAAGGATGGCACAGTCGAATATTATATGAATGGCCGTTTGCTCCTTAGCGCCACAGATGCATTTGGGTGTATCTAGCATGCCCCAGCAATACAGGCTTGCACCAAGGCAGCCAACACCAGTTCTTAGCCTATTCAGGCTACCCACAGACTCCGGGGAAGCTCTGAGCCAGGTGGGAGGCAAACAGTAGGGGCAACTAGAAACTGGGCGGGTGGTCTGGCACATTGCCATGCCGCTCTAGATGACTCCAGGAGATTGAAGTCGGAGTTCATCAGCGCCGCAAAATGGCAGCAGAAGGGGCATCATGAATGCAAGCGCTGTGTGCCGAGGGACTGTGCGCTATGGACAAGGGTATGAAGGGGGTGGTTAGTATTCATCTGTGCCCGGAGCGCCAGCTTGAAAGTGGAGTGTTCTCTACTCAGGTGGGCCGGTGGAATGCCAGTGAGTACAGGTAAAAGCTCCCTGCGGGTCGGTTTCAGGCACCCAGAGATGATGCCCAACGTATCGTTTAACGCAATATTTAGATTCTTAGTGTGGGTGTTGCGGCACCAAGCTGGGGCGGCGTATTCCGCGGCACTGTAGACCAGGGCCAGCGCTGACGTTCGCAGAACAGAAGCGTGGGAACACATGTTGAGCCAGCCAAAAGACCTAGGAGGCAATTACGGGCTGTGACTTTGCCAAAGAGCCCTCCAAGTGTTGCCTGAAGGTGAGTTGGCGGTCACGTGTAACTCCAAGTAAGTTGGATTCTGCGTGTAGGGGGTGGGGTGATACCATTGACGGTGACCGCAAGCTTACGGCTGGATTCCCTATTATTCAGATGAAATGCAGTGCTTGTAGTCTTGGTCGTGCTCAGCCTTAGCCTCCATGCAGGTAGGTAATCAGCAATTCTTTGCATGTTTCAGTAAAGGACTTCTTCAACCTCATTCCGACACTTGTGAGAAAACAGGAGATCCAGGTCATCAGCATAGCCATATTGAGTGCACATGGTTTCGGGAATGGCACTAATACAGATGTTACAAAGCATAGGTGCAAGCGTTGACCCTTGGGGCACTTCGTTCTTCAAAGGTCAGAGGCGGCTGCGAGTTTTAAGGATGAAGCTGCGGTTTTAGATAAATTCGACAATGAAGCACACCAGGTGTCGATCGGGGTAATGACCTCTCGACAATGGGTCACTGACAGGTCACTCATCCCGTAGGAACAAATCTTGGTGAGATTACAGTAATTATGCAGATGCCCTGTGGTCATACTGTAGATTAAATTGAAGCCAACCTTAATTGCTTTCTGCAAAATGGAAGAATTGCTCCAGATGGCAATCTGAGATCAGTTGCCATAAGTTTGTAGCTTACCATTTAAAGCAGAACCATTCAAGTTGTTAGTCTCCACCAACGTGAAGACTAATTACTTGAACGTAAATATGTGCAAATCCGAATCAACGGAAAGCCATGAAAGCAGAGCCCAGTCGGCTGATTACTCGAAAGCTTGCAGCAAGCCTTTCAAGAGAGTGTTTGGCAATGGCATTCTGATGCGTTTCAATCTTCTTGCTATTTCTAGAAAAAAAAGCAAATTTTTGACGAAATCTGTGACAAATTATATGTAAAAATTACCAAAACCTGAGATGCAAAATCTGGAAACGAGGTTTGCATTCGTGTAACTTTGGTCACTTATGACCAAAGGTTAGCAAAAACTTTAGTTTAAACAAAAAAGTACTGCGCTTTCGGTTATTTTTTTACACCTCAAGTTAGCAATCTCATAAAAGCATAAATACGATTCCATTTCTAAAGGCACCATTGAGTTGGCGAAACCCCGATCGTGAAAACAGGATGCTTCTAGAAGCCCGGCGTACCACGTTTCTATTTGCAAGTGGTGCCCCTTCATTGGGAAGGAGTTATGAACGTTTCTTGAACTTTTGCTGATCGTAGCCCCATCATGTATTTTGTTGGCACCCCATCCACTGGGCCCTTGCGCTAAAACTCCTTTTATCAGCTACTGCGTTGTTTTCTGCAAACGAAATGTATTGAATTGGATACTTATCTTAACAAAAGACATACGAGCAAACTGAACACGTAGTTAGCAAGAAAAAGAAAAACGTCTACAAGATAATCTAATATCTACCATACTATAGGCGCATAAACGATTGGCATGTCGGGATTTATCTGGTGCGAGGCACTAGGTTAATCCACTTGTGATGCCCCCTCTCCCTCTGTTGCGAGGAAAAATGAAAAACTGTTAATCAATTTGCGCAAAGCCGAAAATGACGATATTGACGCTATAAAAGTACGATAAATAAAAAATTCTTAATCATTACTAGAGTGACCTGCGATCACTGCGTTTGTTGCTGCCTTCGACGCAAAAGCGTTCAATGACGCGGAATTTTTGAAATCGCACATGGCTGCCGGGAACCGGACTATTAATTTCTGCTGGCAAACCAACCGAAAAAGTCACGGTTAAATATTTGACAAAACACATGGCTTACACGCTTTTCATAAGTTTCACATGTATTTATTCTTATTAGTGCTTAAATAAACAACCAAACACACTATACATATGTGTGGCGTCATAAAGACGTTAAAGCACAACGACAGGACCATAAAATCAACTCACAAAATCAAATCTCCTAATGAAATTTATATGGTTCATGTTTTTTTTGCATTGTTCTGGAAATTCGGTTGTTATCGTAATAACTATCGTGTCTGTTAAAAAGCATTTACAGGCCAGTGGTCAGCAGTGTTCCAACGTAGGCTTGATCAACAAATTGCTGATATTTAATTTAGCTGCAGCGGACTTAATAATGGGTATTGTGCTGCTAATAATAAGCATAAAAGCTGAAAAGTTTTCAGGTCGTTACTGCCTTGAGGACAGGACCTGGCGCAGTAGTTCTTTCTGTAACGGCATCGGCGTCATGACAGTGATCTCGAGCGAGGCATCTGTGCTTACACTCGTCTGCATCACCTCATACAGGC